>Ga0078972_1009636_pt1 | contig 18879 bp, 31 predicted proteins | sample YelNatPaOPGAMG01_FD_67568 | JGI IMG/M metagenome (GOLD analysis project Ga0078972, IMG submission 67568) | Hot spring thermophilic microbial communities from Obsidian Pool, Yellowstone National Park, USA - OP-RAMG-01 (SPADES assembly) (version 2) | ecosystem: Environmental > Aquatic > Thermal...
AAGCATATTTTCTACCATCCAACGGTCCTCTCCTTTCTTTGCTGTTGATCATACCTCTCCCAGCACTCTTGCGAGCAGAACTCTCCCAGCCCATACTCGCAAATCTCCTCGTTCATGTATAGCTCCGTTTCTACGTACTCATTGTCTTCTCCTTTCTTGTAGAAGCAACCTTCCCATAGGTCGTATATAAGCTTTGCCCCGCAACCTCTACAGTAGCACTCCTCTAGGATTTCTTCGACATGTGCCTTGGCTTGCGGATCAAATCCATAGACCAGTCTCTTGAGAACACTTCTCGGAATATCCATCTATAGTTCAACGCCTCCCCATGTATCTTATAAAAGAGCTTGAACGCCTGCTTTTCGTCAAGCACCTTAGCTACCGGAGTCTCTTCGGATTCATCAAGCTCGAAATAGACGCCATCGACCCGTTTGTATAGCGACTTCTTTAGCTGCCAGTGTTTGCCGAGATACTTGATGTACTCTGAGTCGGTATCAAGCACATGGTGGCCTGCCCAGAGTCTCATTTCTTCCTCCTTATAGGTCTAATCGCTAGCCTCCATTCTCTGCCTACCGCTTGCGCGATCCGTTTATCACGGCAGATAATGGGTGGAAGGTTTTTCCAGACACCATTCTCGTCTTTTTCCATCCGGAACAGAGTCCAACCTTCAAGCTCTTTGCTGACCGAAAACACTCTTTGCACCTTCATTTTTCTACTCCTTGTAGCAATAGATACATTCTCCACTCTCATCGAGTAGGTTATGATCAAGGTATCTGCCACATACCTTGCAACGTTCGTAAGTCTTGAAACACTCGGGACATACTCTCTCATCCCTCTGGTGACTCGCGACTGCTGGTTTCAGCATATCCTTCAGATAGGCACTGAAACATACGTCGCATGTCTCGAAGTACTTCTCAAAGCAGTCTCTGCATACCTTTATTCTCTCTCCACGATGGTTGTATGCTCCTATCACCTCGCTTTCTCTGAACTGTTTTCTGCAAGACCAGCATTGCTGGTCATAAATCAGATTGTAGCAACTTTTGCACAGTACTCCTTCCTTGCTAACGAACATATTCTCACCTTCCTTTAAGCGGCGAGAGCATATACTACAGAGTGGTCTCTTGTTTCCTTGTGTCTTACTACTCATTGTTTTCTCCTGGTGTTCCTATCGAAAGGCCCAGAATCCTAGAAATGCTCTAGTAATGCCACTGCAAGTTCCTCGTTTCCTCCATGGGTTTCTAAGAAGGTCTTTATCAGATTATACCCCTGATGAGGGAGTCCAAAAAAGAACGGAACATCTGTTTTTCTGTCGAGTAGAGAGACTCGGCCGTTTGCCCGCGATAGGTGCCATAACACACCGCGCAAAGACTTCGCGTAGCGGACAACCGTATATTCTCCACAGATCTCTATCTCGAACCTCTTCTTATGCCTACTCTTGACGATCATTTTACTTTACTCCTTCTTTGCTTTCCCTCTTGTTCTCATAGCAGAACATGCATTCTTCGTTGTCGTCCACCAAGTCGGCATCGACATATCTATTGCAGGTAACGCAGAGGTGAAAACCTTTGAGGCACTCAGGACATACCCGTATGGCTTTATTACCCCATCCGACTGCAGGTTTCAGAGCATCAGCTGGATACGAATACCCACAGTCATCGCAGTCCTCAAAATGGCTTTTTAGGCAATCCTTGCATACATACACCTCCTTACCAAGGTAGTCGCGGGCTTCTCTTACATCGCCCTCTTGAAACCATTCTTCACACCACCAACATTGCGCTGTGTAGAGTTCGTCGTAACAGCTCTCACAAAAAACTCCGGCCTCCTCGACGTATATATCTTCGTCTTCTCGCAAGGTGCGGAAGCAGCAATCGCACTCAGGCCATCTGTCCTGCTTTGCGCCTACGACATAGACAGAAACGCCCTCGTAATCGCCCTTAAGATCAACCCATTCGTCGTAGCCTGGTTGCATCCCGAAATGATGCCGTATGCGCCGCTCTTGGGAACGCGTGAGCTCTACATAGGGCAAGCCGTATCTGTTGTAAATCGTGCCCTTTACACTCACCGACTTGGCGTCGCTGCCAACCAACCTAACCTCAATTTTTCCGTTGACGGGCTCTACGCCCAACGGTTGGCTATCCATTGTTCCTCTCCTTTCTGATTATCCGGCATGTTTTTTTCAGGCAGGACATTGCTTGTATATAGCGTGTGGAGATCCAGAGTCTGAAATCTTCAGCCATGTTACCTTCCGTAGCGGTAGCATTGAGCATTCTCAGACCTTTCGCAGTGTCAGCAAGGGTTTTAACGATCTTTCTCTCTGTGCTCGTCATTATTGTCCCTCCTGTTGTTTCACATCTTCAGTATCTTTGAACCACAACTCCTCTTTATCGCCTCTGAGAGGCATAATGAGATCAATATCACTAGAGTTCTGCGAGCTAAACACCCACGGGCTTGCTTTATCCTTATTGTTTCTTACATAGACCAATGTCCCAGCCTTTTCGTACTGCTTTAAGCAGTCGAGCAAGTAATTTATGTTGACGAGAAAGAAGCACTCTTGATATGCCTTACATCCCTGCATTACACCCCTGTATGAGGCAGTTGCTGCATATACCGTTTCCGAGTCGCTTCCCTTAAGAGCGAAAACACGTAGCTTTGGGGATACCTTCTTAATCTCTCTAAGTTGTTTCACTGCGGACTTTACGTCAAAGAAAGACAATTTCAGCGCACCTTCTCGAGGGAGAACTGCTTCATAGTTTGGATACTGATCATATCCTTTAATATAAAGGCTTACATCCCCAGTCCTAATCGCAATCCATCTTCTGTCGATCTCTGAAGGCGAGAACTGCACTACTTCTGACTTGCCTTTGATAATTTCCAAGAGCCCACTTGCAACGAACCGAGGTATTATGTGCTTATCTTTGGAGTTTAGAGTAAACTCCATCTTGCGCAGAGCAAGTCGGTGCCCGTTCGTTGCCACGACGGTTTTGTTTGGGGCGTCTACACAGACACCATTCAGATTGAACCTGATATCGTCCTTATCTGCGGCGTAGGAGCAGGAAAACGCATGCTGAACTTGTTGCGGAGTTGCTGCTCCTGCCACATTGAAATCATTCACTGGAATGGTAGGAAAATCGTCTGGGCTGTAGTAATCTTGCATCACGAACCTAGTGGAGGAATCCCCGAACATTACCTGTCCATTCGTCTCGTCGAAGATTATCTCAGGCATTTCTGAGCTTTTGACATACTCATAGAGGGTCTGGAACGGCACCATAAAGATTCCTTCTCCACTGCCATTCATTGGCGCAGAGAAGGTCACATCTAAGTTTGAATACTCGATGATACGAGGACTTACTCGGATGCAGTTAAGCACTGGCATGGACTTAGTCTTGACATAGAATGGCTTGATCTGGTCAAGCCGCTCTCTCAGCTGCTGTAATTGATAGGTAATCATGACCTTTCTCCTTCACTACTCGTACCAAGCTATAAGCTGGTAGGTGTTGCCTGCCTTGTCGTATGCCGTTAAATGTTCAAATGGAGCGCATAAACAACCAGCAACCCCGCAAAAATGTGTGTGGAGTCTGCGCGCCTGCCCTGGCGTTATTCGTATGTGCCCGCCTTGTTCCGGGGTTGCAAGGATTGTGATATCTCCCGCATTATGGAAGTCTCTGCTATTCTTAACTGTTAGCCTCATATCTCTTCTCCTTTCTTTTTGTTAAACACTTCCCGCCAGGTCAAAAAAAGAAGGGCTTGGATTCTTTTCCAGACTCTCTATCGCGTATTTGCGCAAGTCTCAAATACACGTGCTACATACCCTGCAGGCACCGTTGTTTGAAGCGATCTCACAGTAGCAACAAACTTATTAAAAACCGAGAGCGCCCTCGGAATTGAGGGAAACTCGTAGGCTGGGTAGTTCCAGTCGACAGTGGTGGGGTCACTAGTGCTGAAGTAGATAAATTGGCCATCTCTGACCAACTTGAGATAGTCGTCTTCGTGTTCCTTAATGATATAGATATCCATCTCCCTATGCCTCCTTTTGTAGTTTCTCAAGCAGGTATCCTCTATCTTTTAGTCTCCAGAGCGAACGGGAATACCTGCTCTTTTACCTTGTGGACGTCCCTCTCACTCACGTTCCTCTCCCATCGAACGATTCTGAACTTTCCTTTCTCCCTCCTAAAAATGGGGAGGTCCTCTCTGGCCTCCCCATTTTCAACGGTTTGTGGCATCCTGATTCGACTATTGTCTTGGAGGGAAGACACGACTGTCCCTTTTTTTGTCTCCTTGTATCCCCCTGTCTCTCTCCATAGGAATTTTGCTACCTCTTCGAAACAAGCATATAGAGGACACCCCCATCCGCTAACTGGGCAGCGGTAGGGGCTTACTTCAATCTCAACAGGGTAGGAGAGGCCGATTGTGCCGTTACAGATCTCAAGAGGGCATGCACCACATGCGCCTCCCAGAATGAGTTTTCCGTCAACGAGTTCGGCAGTTCCTCCCACCTTCTCTATAGCACTCCTGATCGCCACTTTGAGTAGCCTTTCTTCTTTCCTCGTCATGGTTCCTCTCCTTTAGCTCCTTCTGACTAGATCAGAAATTAAGCCCAGATGTGAGTCTGGGCTTAATTCTAACCACACCCGTAGTAAGCAACGACCCGATACTCGTTGTATTCGCTGTCATATGCCACCAAGTAATCCATTTCTTTGCAATGCTGATTTGCCGCACCGCAAAGACTCTTTCGTATGCGGCGTATTTGTGCTGGCGTCAGCTTGACCGTTCCATTGGAACTCGGAGAAGCGTTAATCTTGACTTCCTTCCTGCCACAGTCCTTCAAGCTTACAACTACCAGTTCCATCGTTCATTCCTCTCTTTCTAGCAGATTGAAAAAAAGAACAACCGGAGCATTACACTCCGGCTGTAGGCTAGTCATCATGAAGTGTCGCCCGGAATCCTTTGGCGACGATTTCGAATACTACGTTCCCGTATTGGTCCTCCTTGATATTCACATTGCCTCCTACGAGGTGGGCAACTTGTTCGGCCCTTCTCTTGAGGGCTCCGTATATGGAACCCTCCATCCAGTCGGGCTCTCCGCTGTACTCCCGCAGAGGCTCATTTACATTCACTTTATAGAACTCGATTCTTGCCCCTTCGGGCAGAGTCGTAGTTCCCTCAGGAAGCCGCGGCCCGATGTATTGGGACACGATTAAGGTATCCCGTCCCGTTAAAGTCAAGGAAGTTCTGTTTGGTTTAATCTCCACTCCGAGGATTTCGCTCACAATTCTGGCCGTGTCGGCATGGCCGACGCCAGAAATAAAGGGAACTCGGGATAACCAATGAGCTACCACCTTGGGTTCTACTTTCGTGATTGTCACTTCGCCGCCCTCTGGGGGCAGCATCGTTATGCTGAACGCGTTCGTGATGTACCATGCCATTGCCGTTCTCCTTCCTTCTTTTTTATGATTATAATATAATATATCATAAAAATTTTGTCAATATTTTTTTTATTTTTTTGAAAAAAATTTTGCCCCCGCAAAAAGCGCTACTTACCAAAATAGCAGGAATAATAGAATATAATTACCCTGCTATCTCGATTTATTATATTTTTATTCATAAAATATTTAAGCTTTAAGCAAAAAAAATTTTACCATTGTAAAAAAAGATCATCCATTGCAATAAAAGAATCTATCCAATAGATTATCTTGTTTGACAAGACTTATATTTAATTAAAGTATTGCTTTTGATTAATTGTTTACACAATTAAAGCTTTATATTAGACGAGTAGAGAGTATTCGCCCCCCACGGTTTGCTGAACGAAGAGAAGGTGTCCCGTGGGTACGCACTGGTCGATTAGAAGTGTAGTCTGAGATCTGTGTTTCCAATAGGTAGAGCACACCAGCTATCGCATCGCTCAAATCCTTTGAATGCCCCCCACCTGGCAGGTGGTCGTACTTACCGTCTTCGAGTTGTAGGTTAATGATCTCTCTTTCGAACACTGGATGATACGGTGTGTAGATTCTTGAGTCTCTATAGGCAGCCTTCACTCTGTTGTATGGGTCTGGAGATGTGTCCATTGATACGACGCCGGTTATGAATTGCGCCTTTCGCCACGCCTGGATCATTTGGGCAGACTGGTAGCCGTCTGCTGTTACTACTTCCAGATTTACCAGCTCGCGCAGATAGATTATGAAATCCTGCACTGTCTCAAGATCGATCTCTTCCCCATAGGGCGCTTTGATTTGCAGAATACCATCAATGCAAACTATCGGTGCTCTGCCCTCTGATTGCTGCCGGTACGTTTTTGTTCGTGGGTCATAAACTTTTATACCAGGCAGCATTCTCCATCCGATTATATGCCCAACAGCTAAACCAGCGCAGTCATGCTTTAAGGCAGGATCGACATGTGCGGCAAAACTAGTACGTTTGTCTAGCAAGACAGTATCCAAATACTGCTGGTTTATTAGTAGATTAAAAGCGTCTCTGTAATCGTTTAGTATAACAGAGTTCATTGAAAATAGTTGCTTGCCGTCGGCAAGCTTTTTGTGCAACTCTACTGCCTCGTTGATCCTCTCTCTGAATGGTATAGCGGGGCGATGGCCTGCAACAACAATTCCACCAAAGTCACGAAGAGCGCCCTCGCAATCTTGCTCAAACCATGTTTTGTATTCTTCTGGTACTCGAATTACCTGATCAGGATTGATTGCTTCATCCATGGATGTGATTATTCTCGATCGACGTGTTCGGTCACCTACCTCGACCATAAAAACATCGCTGCCAAACCGTTCTCTTGGTAATGCCTCCCATTGCGTCTTTTGATAGACGTATATATACTTGTTACCAGCAGCAGCCTCTTTAATCTTCGATGCGGTAAAATCATCATCATGTTCACGGGCGGCATCTAGAATAAGTTTACCCCACAGTTTGCCTAACTGCATGGTTCGTGAGACCATACGTCGTATCAACGTTTGATAAATGCTCTTGGCCTGATCATATAACTGGTCCTCTGCTGATTTTGCTTTCTTGGATTTGGTGACATAGGCCATTCGGTTAAGCTCTGTGATGCCGCCGCCAACAACTGTCAAGCCTAGTACAGCATCATTACTTCCAGAGAATGGTCTAACAACTATGTTGTTAGGAAACCAGAGCTCGTTTGTAACGTCCTTGTTCCAAGGAAACTGTTTCTGAAAGTAAGGTGAGGCGCTTATTCTATTATATAACGGACGAAACAGAATTTCTTTTGCTTGGTTAAAGGTACCGGCTTGTAGCACTAGATAAATAGGTGTCCCTCTAGCCAAATCTAACTCTGCTTGTGGGTCTCTCATTAGAGAGAGTTGCACAAGCATGTAGCAGATACAGATCTCTAACAGGAAGGACTTCCCCGTACCAATAGCGCCAGTGAGCACTACTTCGATATACTCATTACCGCTATGCCAGATGTCCCACAGAGCCTCTTTTACTGAAGGGAACAACGATCCGCGTAGCCCGAGATACTGTCCACTCTCTGCTACCTCAATTACATCTGGAATCCGTTTTGTTTTCCAACCACGTTCGCGCTGTAACGGACGGGAGTCTCTTTCGTTAACCCACTTCCTGGCATTCTGAAGAAAGGCCTCCACTTCTTCAAGCAGGAGCATCTTTTCATTGCCATAGGTTGGTACTACTCTACATGCAGACAGCATGGCCTGAAGAAACGGTTCGGCAGCAGCACCAGACAGCCCCTCCGTCTCTGCCACCTCTAGAGCCCAGTTACTGGCATCGTTAAGAGCTATAAACTTCTTCTCGATCATTGACCTCTACTGCCTGCGGCTCTTCTTCAAGCTGTTTCTTCTCTCTTAAGGCAGCCAGCACCTTAGGTGGGTAGTATCGTTGCGTTTCCTCGTCCCACACCATTGTCACTGCAGCTTCTTTCAGTTTTGTGAGGAACTTGTCGGCGACTCTTAGCATCGATGGACCATCGTCGCCAATCACATGTTTGAGCACAAAGTCACTCTTTTCCTTCAGGTTGATATTGATCTCTGACGGAGCGGCATTCATAGCTCCGGTTTTGATAGCAAGCGTGATGTAGTTCTCGATCATCTTGTTCAGGGTGTCCATCACTGTGTCCATGAACTTCATGGGTGTTTTGGCACGTAGTTCTATCTCGTGACCCATAGCCATGCGCTCTGTCTGAAGCTCTATTGCGTATCCTAGCCTACCAAGGGCATCGAGTTTGGCAGTGAGTGCTCGCTGTCTCTTTCGGAGCGCCATAACCTTCTGCCTGTCTGTGGGGTCTTTTTGCGCAATAGCAACAGCATCGATATCAGTAGCTAGTCTCTTTCTCCACGTCTTGAGTCCTGCCACGAATGACTTCAGATTCCAATGTGGTTGTATCCCCCATAGGTCTCTGGCTACTCTAGCGAGTTCTGTTAGGTCGTCATGCCTCTCAAACATTCTATAGTAGAGCTCGGCAAGCTGGTCATCGTCACAGTATTTAGAAAGCCACAGTCGTTTCTTCCCTTCTGGTGCAGCTGCCTCGCGCAGCTCTTTTAGCTTCTCGCGACCTATTACTTCGACAAACGAACTAATCTGTGACATACGCAAGCTCCTTGCGGAGGATGCCTACAAGCTTTTCTTCCAGGGTCACTTTGTTTTTCTTGCACCAGTTGTTAAGATCAACAATAGCAGAGACCAGCTGCTGGTTGGATACAACCCAGATACTCTTACTACCCTTTGGTTTTCTAACCCATAGAGATCCATCTGGATTTTGTATAGTCCCCATAAGATCGGTTAGAATGTTATACAGGTCGCTAGCAGTGTTGGCAGATTTGGCCTTCTTATCAAATTCTTTTTTAGCTCTCTCGCTAGGTAGCGAATCACGCATCAACTCGCGAAGTAAATGAAACTCGCTAGGATCAGCAAACCCAAGCTCGTAGGCAGCATCTTCGATAGAGAGTTCTTGCTTTTCAAGCATATCGGACACAAGCTTGTTGAACTTTATAGGATCCCATTCTCCTTTGATATTATTCAGTCGAACAGTCTGCATTCGTTGATCTTTCTCAGCTAGATCTACTACTACAGCCGGAACCTGTTCCATACCTAGCAAGAGAGCCGCCCGATACCGATGCTCTCCATCTATGATCCTATATCGGTTTCCGTCTTCGACTACAAGCAGAGGATCGGCGAAGCCCAGTCTCGTTATGTTATCCACTAGCATAGAGAACTCGGCTTCCGTCATCTCATTTGGATTCCACTCGTTTGGCTCGATGCTTTCTAGAGCTATCATTTTTGGTTGTCTTATCTTGTCTTTGGTCAATGTTCATCTCCTTTTGTATAGCTGATAGCAACCAGTCTTCGAACTCCATACCCTTCTTTGCTGCCTCTACTCGTGCATCTTCCAGGAGACGCAATCCTTCGTTATCGAACTCAAGCAATATACTTGAATCTTCTCCAAGGTAGGCAATAAAGAAGCATCCAGACCTATCCCCATTGAGATACCGTTCTGCAATTCTGTAGAGATGTTGAATCGATATTGTAGGAGCTTCTCCTCCATATGGCTTTGTCGGCCTCTTGTCTCTTTGTAAAACCTCGTTAGAGAGCGGAAGCATCAGATCCATGTCATTCTTAGACTCAAAACCTAACTCGAATGGAAGAGTCTCCGTCGCTACTCCATAAGCATTCTGAAGGTTGTCAATAAGCTTGTTGAACTTATCATAGCTGAGTTGGCCTTTGATTTGGTTCATCCGAATGGTTTGTTTCTTCTGCTCAGTGTCCGAGATAACGTCCTCTATAACTACACAAGGAATGTCAGTGATTCCATTTTCGACAGCTACCTTAAATCGATGCTCACCATCAATTATTCGGTAAGTATCTTCGGCAGTCTTGGTAACTAGGATCGGATCAACCATTCCGATCCTGTTGATATTGTCTGCTAGAAGCGACTTAAGCTTTGCAGACATTATATTAGGATTCCATTCGTTACATTGAATCTTGCGATAGTCTATTACCTCTGTTCTCATTAATGTCCCTCATGCCAGATATCAGGATATCTAGATATGGTCTAGAATAGACACAGCACATAGCTACAAAGAAGGACGATGATTCCATACCATAGTAATCCAGCAACGATGTTTTGTTGCAATAGACACCAAGTATGCCTAATACATTCCAGTAGCTACTAGCGCTGGCTCCACGCGTTCCCTTCCTGTTCTCTCTAATTAGTTCCTTCGTAGTATCGCTCAAGGAAGGGATTCTAAGGATACTGCCTATTACAATATTTTGCTTCCTCCGGTTAGTGTTCAATGCCGATAGTGAAACAATCCTATTATTAGGAGTATGGATTTTTCCGAATCTATACCCGTTACCAGTGCTGCTATCGAAGGATCTCCATACTCTAGATATCTCTAGGATAGAAGGAGTAGGAGACATTCCAAACAGATGGATATGACTCCTTGGTGGTTGCTTGGCATAGTGAGATTCTATAATCTCTGCACATGCTCCTAGAAATATTGGAGCGGTAAGAGCGGCCATCTTGCTCGCCACTAGGCCGCCGATACATATCTTTCCAGTATAGTTATCCAGTAGTAGTTGAAGAACGCCTAAAGGACTACCTTGATGGAAAATAGGAACTGGCGATAACCCTGCTTTCTCCATTTCCTCTTGGTTTCGTTGTGTCTGAATGTGGTCTCCAATCACGTCAAGGTTTGCGTAGTGAGCTACCAAGTGCTTCACTTCTTTTACAAAGGCGATATAATCAGCAACCTTGATAGGCTTCCCTTGCGTCATTGCGGAATAGGCTCCGGAATCGAGAAATATTTCAGGCTCTGTATTATAGGCAGCGCATGTCTCGTGGATAGTTTCCACGTACCTCTTGACTCCGTTGCCGCTACCACCACCAAAGGCAACAAGTATTGGCACCCGCCTCATGAAATGGTTCCTTCCATTAGCTTCAGTGCCTCTTCTCTTACGGCAGTATCTGCAAACGGTCCTTCCGGAACTCCTTCAGGAGATATAGGTCTGATGACAGGGGTTACCATCGCAGAGCGCTCTTGGCGAACTCCTCGACATTGCATACATGAATGTGTAGCTTTCAATACAACATAGCATCCATACGGATTTATCTTCTCCATAATGTAGTCAGCTACCTGAGTAGCGAGTCGCTCTTGTATCTGCGGCCTCGCAGCAAAATACCCTAGTATGCGAGTGAATTTACTAAGCCCCATAACAGTATCTCGTGGTATATAGAAGATATGGGCGTGCCCTGTAAACGGCAAAAAATGATGTGCGCATATTGAGGAGAAAAAGATTTTCCCCGTTCCTACCATGCCAGTAATGTATCCCTCTGTTGGAAATGCTGTAAGCTTTGGTTCGTTAGCAGGATCGAGGCCCCAAAACATGTCGTGATACATCCTAGCTATTCGTTGAGGAGTGTCTATTAGATTTTCATCAGACGGATTAATGTTTGGAATCAAACTAATTACCTCTCGGAGCAGGCGCTCCATCTTATCCATACTATTATTCATGGTACTCCTATATATTTATGAATCTGTAGTGAGAGTCTCCACCAAGGGTGTTCTTGTATATAGCTAACAACCTCGTGAGCATTATCCCTGGTTCCTTCCCACTTTGGTTGCAAGAAGTAGTGCGCAAAGATAGTCCGATGTCGTAGCCTCTCTACGTCATTGCTGCCATCAAACATTACTTTGAGTTCATACCCATTCCTTCGAACAAAAGCAGGGTTTTTTGGAGACACAGTTACAAATACCTCACCAGGCTTTGTCGGCAGTGGATAGCGCGTTGTTCCATTTGTCTCAATCTGGACAGTCTTGCCAGCAGCAATAGCTGCATACACTACAGGGTTGATATCTTGTAGTGTTGGCTCCCCCCCTGTGATAACTACGTGAGGCATCTCAGTTTGTCCTACCAACGAGATTAGTTCTTTCTCTGGTACCTCATGTCCGCTAGAGTGGTCAGTATCACACCAAGGGCATGATAGATTACAACCAGAGAGTCTAATGAACAGTGACGGTGTACCAAAAAGACTTCCCTCCCCTTGAATACTGTTGAAGATTTCTTTTATTAACATGGACCTAGTGTAGCCTTTTCTATGGTTCTCTTGTCGTAAGGTTCCTTGCTATAGCCTGAGATACTCTAGGTATGGTATCTTGTCGCTGCTGCCAGTAGTGGGTATCTCATCGCAGCCGTCCCAGGATATGCTTCCTAGATAGGGAATTGGATCCTTCAGTCTAAGTGCTTTGAATGAATACTCTCTTAGCTTGTCGCATCCGCACTTCCCGCAGTTGTATATTTTGCCATTTATCAGTTTTGGGTAGTAGCAAGACACCTGTAGATGAAGAGGGGATCCAACAGCAATAGCGACTTCAATAATTTCTTTCTTGGTCAGATTCACAAGTGGGGCTCTCACCTCCACTCGGTTGTTCCAGTTTAAAGAAAGCGATCCAACCTTAGATATTTCATTAATATAAGTTAGATTGTTATCAGGATATGTAGAATCATCGATATTGAGTCCCAGAGCAACCTTTCCTGCTCCTAGCCTTTCTGCCAGACTCATAGCAATTGATGTAAATATGAGATTCCTTGCTCCAACATAGGAATAGGTCGTTTCCATATCCCAATGGCGCTCACCTCTTGGACGGCTTCCTAGAATAGGAGAAGATGTACTGATCTGGTGTATCAACCCACGCGCATCGATAACATATCGATCTATACCGTAGTACTTGGATATGTATCCTGTAGAGAAGTCTTCTACCTCCTCAGCAGCTTGCCCATAGTTAAAATGAAGCATCGTTACATCATATCCTAGAGCTTTATATAGAAACAGAGTCGTCACGCTGTCTAGCCCGCCGCTGCACACAACGACCACTTTCTTGGAATCCAGTCTATTAGGTAGAGAGTACGTACCTACCTTGCCATCTCTAGCAGTCATTACAGAGTAGTATGGTAGCTGCTGAGCACCTTCTGGCAGCATTATATCCATAGACCCCCACATTATTGCATTGTCTGCCTTTTTAATGTACAGAGGCATAAAGTTGGTAGCAAAAACCATTTGTTTGTCTTTGGTATTCAGCATAGCGAGAGCAAACGATCCTTCCAAGTCCTCAATGGCTTGTCTCACTCCCCTTAGCCCAAGAAGGTCTGGCATAATTGCAGTGTCAACAGGAGACCCTCCAACCCTGCGGAGGCTGTATTTATCACAAAGGACATTATCGTTAGCAATAATACCATTATGGGAGACTACCCATCCGTTGCTACGATCGAAGAATGGCTGAGTATCTCTCTCTATATGTATGTCTCCAAACACTCTCTCTGATGCGGGGATTGCTCTTCCGGTGGCGATGACCGCAAGAATGCCTCTATCGTAAAGGCCAGAAACCATTTTTGCTATAGCGTCTTTATCGCTGCTAGTCTCCTTGTAGCAGGCTCCATCTTTTGTCATGACGAAACATCCAAAAGCATCTCTGCCACGTAGGTCCAGCTTACTTATAATAGACTGTAGAACATCGACTTTGGAAGATATAGGAAGCCCGTTTATACTAGCAATGCCACCAAGAGTACACATACTATAGGTCCTCTTCCTTAGCAACTATAGAGCATTCAGGAGACTCGAATAACTCTATGCTATGCAACCTAATACTGTCATTCAATGCAGATTTGCTAATGGAGCTCGAAATTGCTTTATATAGCAAGAGAGATAGGCATTCGGCTGTGGGATCATCTACTTTATAAAAATCGTTTAGGTACTCATGATCTGGCAAGCAGTCATCCACAAGTTTTTTTACTACCGAAAAGTCAGCCACCATATTTGTTGGTGACTCTATCAGAACGCTTGGAAACTCGAATGTTGCTACAACCTCCCATCTGTGCCCATGTAGGTTTTTGCATCTACCAGAGTAGTTGCATAATCTGTGAGCTGCGTCAAAGTGTCTTCTGACCTTTAGGTACATTCCCCCTCCTTTAGTCTTACGAATGTTTCTTAGAGCCAAGAGGCCTTTTTCGAAAGGCCTTACAATTCTTACAATGGCTCAAGGCAACTAGAGATACACTATTGTCGCCATTCTCGATTCGTTGCTTTAATAGAATACATTGATTCCTATGCTGTGTCAACTTTAGTGCTTCGCAGTAGATTATATCATCGCCATGAGCAGCTCTCCATTCTTCTACTGTGGTAGCTCGAACATCTTTACTAACGCGTTCGTTATTCGATTTCTTACTGCTATCCAATCGTTGATTGAAACTTGCGTCCCATGTCGATCCTGAAGATACTTCCATGCGAGTTTCCCTCCGTTCTCGTTTATCAGGTAGTACCAGTGGTCTATGAACTCAGCTAGTCCTAGCTGGCGAAACACAGAAACTACCACGTATTGTTGTAAACAGTCTCTTGGATTGATAAACTCGATACCACTCTTTGTCTTACTGTTAGAGAATATAACAGGTTGCGAGCGTCTTCTCATTTTCTTCTTTAGGAGTAGATCACGAGTAGCTAAGCAAACCCTCATTCGGTACGTCGTTATACCTGTGTCTATCTTTGATAGAGCATCATCTATTGATGAGATCCATTCTGGCGAAAGTGATTCTTGTAGGTTACAGTATCTCTCAGCCAGCCAATATACCTCACGGTTGAGGTACTTTGGTATCGAAAACGGCTTGCCATACTGTGTCCAGTCAAAGTCGAGTTGGATTTGGGATATATCAGCAGCAGATAGACTTGGCAGAATATCGCGAACTATCGATTTATATCCATAAGCTATCGCGGTTCTAGCTTTGTAGTAAGCAGATATATCTATCGTCTGGGGTTGCATTAATACCCTCGTTCAAACTTCCCATCAGTAGTCAGCTTGTCGCCAGTCCATATTCCTTTATAAGGATCGCAACTACCTGGGGTGTGTCTAAAGAATTTTACGCATCCAATGCGGTAGTTCCTTGCAACCTCGATATATGGATCAAAGTCACATCGAAATTTACACTTCAACTTGCCTGAGAATCCAGGATGAATAAGTGTTCCTGATGTTTCCGACAATGCTACGAAATAGGAGCTCTTTGATGCAACTATACCGCCAACACCGTTAGGCATATTAAATGTTTCTACGCTTTGGATTATGTAGGAGCGACCATTGTAGAGTCTATACACGTCATTAGTAGGTTCCAGCTCAATCAGCTTAGGTAGTCTTCTGACTTCCTTGCCATCGGAATCAAATCCAAAGAATGGTGTTATGTCAGAGTTCGGATCAGGAATCGCAATCTTGCCAAGTCTGAAATCATATGTCGCTCCTTCTATTCTATTACCCTCCTCACAGAAGGACGGATCGAAGTCTGTCTCGATCAGACTGCATACTTCAATGAGCATCCTGATATCATCACTACAGAGAAACATTAGGCATCTCCTCCTTCTATATTAGACTTGCTGACAGCCTCTGCAATCAGTTGACGCATCTGTGCTAGACCCCTATCCATATAGGGCGAGTCAACTCGAAGACCAAGGGTAGGACATGTAAACATAAAGTCGCCAGTCCATCCTTTAACAAATACCCAATGAACCACATCGTTATGAAGAACAGGTATCTTGCGTTTCACTACTACCTCCCTCCTGCTTGTCTAAGCAAACTCCAAACGTGGATGACGTAGTTCACTAATAGAGACGTTATGGCTAGGTAGAACAGTTACCCCTTCTTGCTGTTTTGCTTGTAGAGAAATAAATCTGTCGAGGTACCAGCATGCTTTTCTCAAGTCCTCTACCCCACCTTTATCTCGATATCGAGCGATGTACTTCACAACGTTTCCCAGATAGAAATCCAATGACCAATCGTCTATGACATCCACAGGCTGGATCCTATATTTAGTGTAATGCTCTGGGTTGACTACATCAGTCATTTGCCCTCCTTCAGCGGCTACAGCTTCTTTCGAACTAGCCAATCTACACTTAGTGCGGCCACTACAATGAGCAAGATTACAAAGCTGACTATCCAATAGGCTAGAGTGGCATACACTACTAGCCAAAACACGTCAACGAAAGACACTCCGAACATTTCAAGATCCCTTCCTTCTGGATTCTTAGTTTTCCCATATTACCTTGCAGGGATAGGAGCTCCTTCTCTTTCCTTTAGGTGAAGAGACTTCTACAGGCTTCTTGGGATTAGCAGTAGTAGGTTTGTCGGTCGTATCTGCTGGAGAGGTTTCTACTGATTCTTCATGGCTAGCAGCAACAGGTGCAGCAGCGGGTGCAGCGGCAGACGCAGTGGCAGGTACATTAACAGGTACATCTGGCGATGGTTGTGACGAGAGAGCTGGTATCTGTCCCGCACTCCATTTCGCAGGTAGCTTGCTCTTTACTTTAGCAACCTCTTGCGTTAGGTACTCAACCTTGGCGGAGAGTTGTATAACATACTCGTTATACACCTGCAGTTTCTCACTGAGGGCTTCTACACGCTTGTTATACTCATTTGTCGCTTCCTGACTTCGTTTATCGCACTCACTCACCGCCTCCTGGTTTTGTTTGCAGCATTCCGTAGCTGCTGTGATTGCTGGTTTGCCGTACCAGCCTAGCCAAACAGTCCATAACAGGATCACTATAGCAAACCCCACCAGAGTCAAGATGCGCAGGGCTTTCATGTTAAAGACTATCCTCCTTTTCTTTAACTACGTAGAGTCCTATTAAGAAACACTACATAAAGTTACTTCTCCTTCAACTCAAAGCATGTTGCTTTTACTAGATTGTAAAAGCAGATAGGACAGAAGCGTACCTTCGGACCTCCAGGACGTTTTTCTATGAATACTCCTAAGGTGTTTGGAAACACTCCACTCTCTACAAACTCTCCATGCTCTGGACAAGTGTATGTTTTCGACGGCGGTCTTCTATAATCGAGATACTCATTCATTTAGCAACACCTTTCTCTTCAGTACAAAGCTCTGTCCTGCTAGAAAACTGACGATTCGCAAGCTCCCTCTGTAAGACATTCAGAAGCAGCTCCCTGTCCCATACTTCTTGTTGCCAGTGTTCTCTTGCCATGAGATAGCCCAGGAGGAATCCCGAACCCATCATGGCAACAACAAGGACCAGTGTCTTGAGCAACAACCAGACTAGTTCCAGCAACGTGTCCTCCTTTTACTTCTCAATGAATTGTGTTGTACTATAGTATATGCCAGGCTTGCCTTTGATCATGAAAGCAAATAGACCACTCTTGTCGCGTTTGAGTTCCATAATCACCGAACCTTTTGGGACAATAAAGGCATCACCAGTGATCATAGCAGCTAGTATAAGATTCTTGTCTCCCATCGCCATTTGCGCTGCGCAATTCACAAGAAGCTCCACACTACTAAACGCCAAGATCTCCCCTTGCGATGTAGTCACGTGTTGCGCAAATACTGAAGTTGTTGCTAATAACACCACTATTGCTACCCATACCCGTTTCTTCATTTACCACCTCCCGTTTTGTGTATTGCTTATATACTGGCATTAGCCAATACCCTACCACCAACTGCAAGCTTTCTTTTGATATGTTCTACTGAGAGAATCTTCCGTAAGGTATTCTCCGGCAGACATGATTGATAAGAAACACCCGCATATAGATTACTGCCTCTATCTAGCTTTCTAAGCAAGGCTTCTTTGGTTAAAAGACGGCCTGACCAAGATAGAAACCCATTATCATCTGGGCTTCGTATTGTGAGCTTAAAAGGAGCTGGTTTAAGATCAACACCAAAGAACTGGCGCATACCTCCGACGACCACAGAAGCGACAAGGAATCTTGTTTCTGTAAAGTAAGAGTCTGCTTGTGTTCCTGGTGTCACTAGACCTTTACTAACGGCTTCCCAGAACGGCATCGTAGAGCCCGATCCTAAGATAAGATGGACTCGAAACATTGAGGACAACCCCCGGCCACCTACGTAGCTGAACACGTTGCTCATTATAACTTCCCTCCTTTTTATGTAAAGAAATATATAGTAGAAAGGAGAGGTAATCAATATTTATTTTTTTATAACTTTTCTTTCGGTACCTAAAAGAAAGTTATAAATTTTTATAAGTTATTCGAAGTCGGAGTTATATGCTATATCCTTTATGCACCATAACCCTAGACTCTTATCAGCATACATACCGTTACCTTGTGTACATTTCTCGTTAAGCAAGAACAATGGTTGCGGAAGGTTGAATGGTTTCTTTGTCAAGTTATATGGATGCCATTGACCAGTTTCTATATCCACGTTTTTCGTTCGGTTTGGAAACGTAGTGGTTAGCAGATACTTTGACCCAGAGCGGACTATGTTACCAAGAGTACTTACTACATCCAGATACGAGAAGTGAACCAAGCAATCCCTACATAGTATCAGATCCACCTTTGGTAAAGGATCAGTGGAGATGTCCAAACACAGAAACGGCATCTTGAACTTCTTTTTATTTTTCTCTATCAGCTCCTCTACAATATCCGCCCCGATATACTCCACACCAGATAAATCAACAAACTGCATCCAATTAAGGTCGCCGCAAGGAATATCCAACAAGGTAGAAACCTTATAACGTCTAAACAAATCAGGCAGCCTTTCTCTCAATTCCTTTGTCTGTTCTAATGACGACCCAGGGCCAGAAGCAGACTCAACTCCCTGCCAAGCCATCCTCTCATATATCTCAGTAAATATATCCTTCATGCTACATACTCACCCCCCTGTCAAGTCCTCTCTATACCTCTACCAATAAACAAATCCTCTGTCAAGGATACCTAAAAATAAAAAAATATAAATTTTATGTCCTATCACTAAAAAAGAAGTTTATATATTTTATGCGACATGGTATAAAAAAATGCTGTGTATTGGTATGTGATGAGACTCGCAGCACCTCACCCCTTCGTTTTAATTTTCGTGTTATTGGTTCGTAGCCATTCGTCTCCTGCTTTGTGTTGCTTGGATTTGTAC
>Ga0078972_1009638_pt1 | contig 18873 bp, 15 predicted proteins | sample YelNatPaOPGAMG01_FD_67568 | JGI IMG/M metagenome (GOLD analysis project Ga0078972, IMG submission 67568) | Hot spring thermophilic microbial communities from Obsidian Pool, Yellowstone National Park, USA - OP-RAMG-01 (SPADES assembly) (version 2) | ecosystem: Environmental > Aquatic > Thermal...
TAGGTTATGCTTATTTTTTGAAAGGTTTTTATCCTTTTGCTTTTCCTCACTTTGGCGCAGCACGCATGGGTGCGCCGATGAATGCCTTTTTAAGGGTAGATAGCCAGCCGGTGCGATTGCGTGTCACTAAAGAAGTATTGCTTGTTTTGTGACAGTAAATAAAATTTTATATTTTGCTCTTGAAAATAATAATTTTATATGGTATCCTTTAATTGGGAGAAAAAATGAAAAAAAAGGTAATTATAATTGGTACATTAGTATTATTAATTATAGGTATCTTATCTATTTATAACCGGACTGCTGCACAAAAAAAGCCCAATCTTCCCAAACCAGAAGATATGACCGGAAATGAAGCCTCTGCTTTTATGCCCAAAGAAGTAAAAAACAAACCCGCGCCCAAAGGCACCAATGAACTACGCATCAGCGGTCCTGTCTGGGTAGGAGAATAAAACTCTAAATATATAAAATTGATTAAAATCGCTATAACCTCCTTCAAATACCTTTATTTTTTATTATTCTTGCCTTGACACTACTCTTTTAAAAAAAATCTTGACAAGCAAAAATCTTTATGTTATTTTATAAAAACCTTGCGGATACCACCAGCGATAACTTAAATTTTGGCAGGAAAGGAGGTGAAAAACCAAAAGCCCTAAGTTATCAAAATGCTGGTGATACCTATATAAATAAGTAATTTTCTTAGGAAATTTTAAAAAACCTAAGTTTATATAATTTGGGATTAATAAAAGGAGGGAAACGATTATGAATAAACGCCTAATATTACTTATGGCTTTAGCATTGGTGGTAGGTTTAACTTATACTGCCTATGCTGAAGTTCAGAATGTAAAAGTAGGCGGAGACATTTTAATTCGGGGAGTAGCCAGAAACAATTTTGACCTAAAAAATAGTGGTACTGCTGGCGACAAAGAAGATGATCAGGCAAGTTTTGCTACTTCCACAGTAAGAGTAAGGATAGATGCTGACCTTACCGATAATGTCTCTGCTACCGTAAGATTGTTAAATGAAAGATTATGGGGTGTAGAAAGCACACTTAATACTGATATTGATTTAGACCTTGCCTATATTACCTTAAAAGAGTTCCTTTATTCCCCTCTGAGTTTAATGGTGGGGCGTCAGGAATTAAGATATGGCAATGGTCTGATTGTGGGTGATCCGGATACTAACCGTCGTGTTGCCTCAGATCTTTCCGATGCATTAAATGTTCCTCTTGCCGAAGACCTTTCTTCCCGCAAGGCATTTGATGCGATCCGTGCAGTCTTAAATTATGATCCTTTGGTTGTGGATTTAGTTTATGCTAAGATCGATGAAGGTACAAGCAACTCTCTTTATTACATCAATGATAATGTTGCTCGCAACGATGATGTGGATTTAATGGGTATCAATGCGGTTTATACCTTAGATAAAGCCACAACCTTAAATCCTTATTTCTTTGTGCGTTCTGCAGGAAGCAACAGAGCTAATAACCTTGGGAAAAGCACCAAGACCTATGTTCCGGGTATTTTGATTAGTTCTTCACCGCGCCAGAATTTAAAACTCTCCTTAGAAGGTGCTTATCAGTTTGGTAAGGATACTAGTGCCAACAAACTTAGGGCTTGGGCAATTCAGGCGGTAGGAGAATATGCTTTTGCGAATGTAAAAATGACTCCTGCTTTGGGTTTAGTTTATACCTATCTTTCAGGAGATAAAAACCTCTCTGATAATAAGAATAAAGCCTGGGATCCAATGTTTGAAGACCAAGTTCCCAATTCTATTCCTAATGTGTTATTCTACAATTCTGGTGCTCAGGTAATTAATGTAAAAGGTAGTATCAAGCCAAGAGAAGACTTTACTTTAACTGCAGTTTATGGAAATTACCGTTTGGCAGAGAAAATGACTTCGCTTACTGGTTATGATACTACATGGAGTTTAAATAACAAAAAAGACTTAGGAAATGCTTTGGATTTGTCTGCGGTCTATGATTACACTGAAGATGTGCAGCTGGCTTTGGATTTGGGATGGTTCTTCCCGGGCGAAGCCTTCAAAGATGACCGCACTGCCAATCAGGTAATTGGCTCAATGAAGGTCAGCTTCTAAGTGTAATTATGTAAAATAAAACCCCCAAGGGAGTAAATCCTTTGGGGGTTTTTTATTAAGTAGTGAGTATTAAGTATTGAGTATTGAGTAGTAAGTAGTTAGGAAGTTAGGGAATTAGGAAGTTAGGTGAGTAAAATAACGAAATTAACGATAATAACGAACTAAACGATGCTTTATTTATCCTTTATCTATCATATGCATCAACCTTATTATAAGGACCTGCTTACCAAAGAGGCAGAGCTTCCTTGGGTGCGCCTGCATGGGATAAAGGACTACCAAGATATGGTTCTTATCTTAAAGGATTTCCCCAAAATAAAACTTACCTTTAATTTAGTGCCTTCGCTTTTAGAGCAGATAAACGATTATACGCAGAGTAATTTAAAGGATAAATTCTATACCCTTTCTTACAAAGCGCCCCAAGAGTTAACCTGCGAAGAAAAAAAATTCATCATTGATAATTTCTTCCATACAAATTTAAGATGGGGAGTTTCGGTTTTCCCGCGTTATTATGAGCTCTATTTAAAAAGACAAAACAAGCAGGATTTTAATGCGCAGGATATTTTGGACCTACAGGTTTGGTTTAATCTGGCGTGGTATGACCCTTCTTACCGAAAAAATATCCCCCAGTTAAATGATTTGATAAAAAAGGCAAGGTTTTTCAATGCGCAGGAGAAAAACTTTGTTTTGGATAAACAAATGGATATCTTAAAAGAAATCATCCCTACTTATAAAAATTTTAAAGAAAAAAATCAAATTGAGATCATTACCTCGCCTTATTATCATCCGATTTTGCCTTTGCTTTACCACACAAAGACTGCCAAAGAAGCAAATCCCCAAACCGCACTTCCCAAAAAAATTTTTAGTTTTCCTCAGGATGCCTTGGCGCAAATCAGAGAAGCAAAGGCATTATACAAAAATTGTTTTGGGGATTTTCAACAAGGGCTCTGGCCATCCGAGCAGGCAGTAAGCCAGCATATAGTAGACTTTTTTATTGCCGAGGGCATAAACTGGATAATTACGGATGAAGGGATTCTGTTTAAATCATTAAAAAAGAAAAGAAGAAATGCCGAACTTATATATCAACCCCATTTTATAAAAACTGAGCAGGGTTCTTTAAATATAATTTTCCGGGACAGAAACCTTTCGGATTTAATCAGTTTTGTTTATTATCAGTGGGAGCCAAAAGATGCGGTGAATGATTTTTTAAACCATTTAAAAAATATCCATAACGCCTATCCTGATAAAAATCCCCTGGTTTGTGTTGCCATGGATGGAGAGAACGCCTGGGAATATTATAAAAATGACGGCTGGGATTTTTTAAGCCTGCTTTATCAAAAAATTTCAGAAAGTGATTTTATCCATACGGTTACTATCTCTGATTATCTCAAAAATTTTCCTGCCCAGTCACCGATAAAAAGACTTGCCTGCGGTTCATGGATTTTTGCCAATCTAAACAAATGGATTGGGGCACCGCTTAAAAATTTAGCCTGGGAGTATCTTGCTTTAGCAAGAGAAAAATTAGAAGAAGTAAAATCCCAATTATCGCCTTCACAGTTAAATCTTGGCTTAAAACAGATATATATCTTGGAAGGAAGCGACTGGTTCTGGTGGGCAAATGAGAACAATGCGGATTTTGACCGACTTTTCTTGCGTCATCTCTTTAATTTCTATAATTTAATAGGGGAGCCTTTGCCTGCTTATCTTAAAGGAAAAACATCTCTTTAATTCTTTATTATCGTAACCTTATTATTTACATATACTTTTAATTTTATTTTACAAAAACAAACAAAAATATGGACAAATTTTAAAAAATATGCTAAAATAAATAATATAAGTCCCTATTTTAAAAATCAAAATGCAAGAAACCTTCACAAAAGAATATCTGGAAGAACGCCGAAAAGCAAAACGAATCTCTTTTACTTTTCCTACTAAAACACTCACCGGCGTAATTGGCGAAACCTTAAACTTAAGTGCTTCAGGAGTATGTTTGGCATTGGAAAGACCGTTTTTTTCCACCCAAACCATCCAGATTCAAATTGATTTTCCTTTTTCATTACCTTTGCAGACATATGTAGAGATAATCTGGAGAAAACCCCAAGCCCAAAATCACCGTTTTTTATGTGGAGTGAAATTTTTAAAACTCCATAAAAAAAATGCGCAGATTTTAAAGGAAGCGCTTGAGCAATATACAACCTTAAATGCGGAATTTGTTTTTCTTACAGAAAGGATGCGCGATTGGCTGACCGAATTCAAAATTAAGTGCGACCAGTTTGATGCGATGTATGCGGACAGGTTTAAGCAGATAGATTTTATAGAAAAAAACTGGGCGGATGTAAAAAATATTTTAAACCAGCATTTTAAAGCGGTTGGCCGCCTTATAGAAAACTTTAATCCAAAAGAATATCTTCTGCACCAAAAATATTATCAAAATATGCTATGGCCCCTATTAAAAGACCATGTGGAAATTAACAGATTTATTACTTCTAAACCCTTTGGTTATGCCGGTGATTTTAAAATTATGAACTATTTTTATGATTATCATTATCAGTATTTGGGAGAATCTTCTTATGAAAAAATCATAAATTTTTATACCTGCAACATCCCCATTGCCTTCTCGGTTATAGAGCGTAAAAACTTCTTTAAAGAAAAAATAGAAGAATTATTAAAAGACCCTGATAAGGATATTGTTAAAATTTTAAGCGTGGCGAGTGGTTCCTGCCGGGAATTGATTGAGTTGGCGGAAGAAGAAAAGATAAATAAACCTTTATATTTTGACTGTTTAGATTTAGAATCAGAAGCCTTCCATGATATAAAAAACCGTCTTAATAAAATCGACCGGCAAAACAAACGGTATTTAAATATCCGCTTTAATAACGAAAATTTCCTTTTCCTTATAAAAGAGAAAAATGTCTTAAATATTTTCGAAGAATATGACCTGATTTATTCTGCCGGGCTTTTTGATTACCTTAATGAACGTTTAGCCAAAAAATTAATTGCCTCTATGTTTAGACTTTTAGACCAAGATGGCACGCTGTGTATCACCAATGTTAAAAAAGACCCTGACTATCAACCATACTATACAATGCTGGGTGAATGGAAACTTATTCATCGTAGCGCCGATGAAGTGCTTGCCTTAAGAGAAGAAATCAAAGAAACAAATTATGCGAAATTAATTAGATTGGAAACCAAAGAACCTTTTATGTTTTGGATATTAACCTTGAGAAAAAATCTTGTTGAACCCTTTTAAATAAAATTGAAAATTACCTTCTGGGCTTTAAGTGGTTTAGTCAATGGGCTTACCAGCACATTATTGGGCTTACTCGTCTATTTTAAAAACCGCAAAAATCCCCTTAATATCACTTATGCGCTTGCCTGTTTAAGCGTTTCTGTATGGAGTTATGCTTATTTTCTCTGGCAAATCTCCTTATTTAAAGCCCAAGCTCTTTTCTGGTGCCGTGTTTTAATGGCAGGCGCAATATTTATCCCGGCTTTTTACTTTCACCATATATTTATCCTACTTAATCAGATTAACCAAAAAAAGAGGATACTGTTTCTTGTTTACCTATCGTGTTTATTTTTTCTCCTTGCAGACTTTAGTCCTTTTTTTGTAAAGGATGTAAGAGAAAAATTATGGTTTAAATACTGGCCGGATGCAGGCATCCTTTATTATCCTTTTTTGATTATTTGGTGTGGAATTGTAATATACGGGATAAACGTCATTTACCAAGCCCTAAAAAACGCCCGCGGAGAAGAAAACAATAAACTCCGTTATATCTTCATTGCTACCTTGTTGGGCTGGGGCGGAGGCGCCACCAATTATCCACTTTGGCTGGATATCCCTATCCCACCAGTAGGCAATATCCTAGTTTCTGTTTATATCATAATTGTTGCCTACGCCATAGTAAAATACCGGCTGATGGATATAAAAATCGCCTTTACGCGTGCCGGTATTTTTCTGGGCGTATATCTTTTTATCCTAAGCATTCCTTTTATTGTGCTCAATTATACTAATTCAGGACTGTTGGCTACTTCTATGGCAGTAGGGTTAGCTACGCTGGGGCCAATTATTTATAGGTATCTGCAAAAAAAAGCAGAAACCGTTCTTCTGTCCCAACAACGTCATTATCAGCGTATTTTGCTACAGGCAGCACTGGGAATGGTTACACAGCATAATCTAAATAAATTGGCAAAACTCATAGTCTATGTTTTAAGAAAAACGATGAAACTTAGTTATGTGGCACTCTTTATAAAAAACAAAGAAAATCAGAACTATAGATTAGAAGCTATCCAAAGCCAAAGTGGTTTTTCCTTAAAAAACATATCTTTTAAAGAAGATGACCCATTTATTTATTATATTAAGAAAAATCCCCAACCTTTTTTCTTTAATGAAGTGCCAACTTATATAAAAAAACTATTCAACCTGCCTGTCGAGCCGGTAATTATCGTGTCAGCATTTGCGGGAAATGATATGCTTGGCTTTGTCCTTTTAGGCGAAAAAATAAACAATCAGATTTATACCCAAGAAGATATCGATCTTTTTAAGATACTTTCGCGTCAGGCTGCTTTGGCAATCCAAAACTGTATCTTTTTTGAAGAATCAAAACAGACCCAACAGAAGATATTTGCCGCAGAAAAACTTGCCTCAATTGGTGGAATGGCAGAAGGTTTGGCGCATCAGATTAAAAACAGATTAAATCAATTTTCTTTAGGTTCAGGTGAATTGAAATTTAAAATTGACGATTTTGTAAGCAAAAATTCCCAGCTTATCAGCGCCAACCCTGAATTGGATACAACATTTAAATACCTAAAAGAAATATCTCTTTCTATGATGGATAATGTTAAAAAAACTGATAATATTATTAGAGGTATCCTTAATTTTGCCAAAGTAGAAAATAAAGAAAATTCCTTTGCTTTTTTCCCTCTTAAAGATATTATAGATTTATCTATTAATCTTTTAATTACTAAACATGAAATTGCTACTTTTCCTCTTTCAATAAAAGTTGACGGTAAGGATATTATTTATGGGATTAAATCCCAATTAAATGAGGTTATTTACAACTTATTAGACAATGCCTATGAAGCGACGCAAGAAAAAAAGATGCGCTTTAATGAAGATGAGCATGAAAGTTATGTCCCGTTTATAGAAATCTCTTTAACGCATACTGATAATTCACAAATAATAAAGATTTCGGATAACGGGATCGGCATAAAAGATGAAGATAAACCTAAAATTTTCGCCCCATTTTTTACCACCAAAAGTTCCTATAAATCCGGTTCAGGCATTGGGATATACGTAGTGAAAAGGATTGTTGAGGAAAATCTTAAGGGCAAAATTTGGTTCGTTTCCACGTATATGAAAGGAACGGATTTCTTCATAGAGTTGCCTAGCAAAAAGGGGGAATTATGAAAGTTCTGGTGGTAGATGATGAAGTGGTAGTTGCTAATTTTCTCTGCGAATTCCTCAGGCGTTTAGGTTTAGATGCGGAAAAAGTCCATAGTGCCAAAGAGGCGCTTGTAATATTTAAGCAGCATCAACCTGAATGGGTTTTTTTAGATATCAAAATACCGGATATGGACGGCTTGGAACTGCTAAAAAAAATGAAGGAGATAAACCATCAGGTAAAATCAATAATGGTTACCGGCAAAGATGATGAAACTAGCCAAACTCAGGCGCATGCTCTGGGTGTATACGATTACATTATAAAACCTCTGGACCTGGAGGAATTGTATAAAATAGTCAATAAGCATATTTTAAACAATGAATAAAAAATAAATATGGAAGTGATTGCGGATTACAAAAAAGAGTTAGCGAAAGCAGCAAAACAGATGATCCTTATTCATCGTATCGATACGCTGGCTAAACTAATTTTAAGAACGATTGTAAAAATTTTAAAAATTGAGCATGCCAGCCTTATTCTTTACGACCGCAACCGCGACGCCTATGTTGCCTACAGTTCAAGCGGAAAAATTGGTCTTAAAATCCCTAAAGGACTCATCCGTATCTCTAAAGATAATCCCATAATCCGTTATTTTATAGAAAACCGGATGAAAAACCTAAATTATGATTATATCCTTTCCCGCCAAATCTCCTCTCTTTCGGATCCTCTTTACAAAGAAATAAAGGAACAACTGTTTCTGTATAATGCCCAGGCCTGTATCCCCGGATTTTTCCGAGATAAAATTATCTTTACTTTATTTTTGGGAAAGAAAGAAAATGGTACAGATTTTACTCCTGATGAGTTAGAATTTATGTCCGCGTTATCTTCTGATGTGGTGATGGCAATACAAAATGCTTGGCTATTCCAAGACCTAAACGACCAGCTATACAAAAATAACCGTCTTTTTTTACAGACCGCTTTGGCTTTAAGCTCGGCGATTGAAGCCAAAGACCCTTATACCCGTGGGCATGCGGAACGCGTTACTTATTACTCCTTAGCAATCGCGGAAGAATTAAAATCATCAAAATATACTCCGCATGAAGAAAAGAAATTATTAGAGAGTCTGCGTATCTCCTCTCTTCTGCATGACATAGGGAAAATCGGCATACCCGAATATATCCTTAATAAAAACGACTTTTTAAACGAAGAGGAACTTAAACAAATCCATAGACATCCCCTTATCGGAGCAAATATCTTAAGCAAAATCGATGAGTTTCAGGAACCTATTTTAGGCGTAAAATACCACCATGAACGTCATGATGGATTGGGCTATCCAGAAGGGCTAAAAGGAGAAGAAATTCCCCTCATTGCCCGCGTAATCGCAGTAGCCGATACCTTTGATGCCATCACTACTAACCGCCCTTATCGCCAAGCCACAACCAAAGATAAAGCGGCTATCTTAATAGAAAAAGAGAAAAATAAGCAATTTCACCCTATCATTGTGGATGCCTTCCTAAGCGCATATAAAAAAAATAAACTATAATTTTCAAAAGAAAGCGCTTACCTTGACAAACCCTTATTTATGTGCTATAATTTACTTTAAATTATCTCTATTAAAAAGATGATATTATCTTTTCTTAAAAATCTTAACTGGATAGATATTGTAGTCATAATTATAATCGCGAGAATAACTTACATCGCTATAAAGAAGGGTTTATTTATTGAGGTATTTAAGTTTTTAGGAGCGATTTTTGCGGTTTTTATCTGTCTGCATTACTATACCAAATTAGGGGATCTATTAAATAATTTTCTAAAAGTCTCAAGCCTTTCATTAGACTTGTGCGATTTTATATCTTTTGCCCTTTTGTGGATAGGAGTAACGCTGGTATTTGTACTTTTAAGAGATGTTTTTTCTCATCTGATAAAGATAGAGGCAATTTCCATAATAAACCGATGGTTTTCTTTATTTTTGGGTTTAGCCAGAGGGCTTATTTTGGCAAGCCTTTTGATGTACATATTTTCTATTCCGGCGATAGAGTATCTTAAAAAAAGCGTGCAAAATGCATACTTGGGAAGGCGTGTCTTTTTTGTCTCCTCTTCTTTATATCAAAAATTATGGAACAACTTTGTTTCAAAATTTAGACCAGCCGAAGAATTCAACCAAGAATGCCTTAATTTAGAAAAAGATCTGAAATGACTTTGAAAGAATTCTTTCAGAAATCAGTCCACTGCGGACTTAAACATGATCCGCGCGGTAAAAGATTTATTTTAAAAACAAAAAATAACCCCTATGCGGATAGCCAGATCCTTTACGGCAAGCCAAATCGAGAAATCAGGCGGATCCTGGTAGGCATTGATATTGAAACAGCAGAAATCCTTATGGCGGATAAACTGCGCCAGAAAAAAAATTTAGACCTAGTGGTTGCGCACCATCCAGAAGGCAAAGCCCTTCTTCAACTTTATAAGGTAATGGTTGTTCATAATAAAATTTTAGAAAAAATGGGTATAGACAAAGATATAGCAAAACAGATAATGCAAGAAAGGATTATGGAAGTAGAAAGAAAATTGTTATCGGCAAACCATCTGCGCACCGTGGATGCAGCGCGCCTTTTAAATATACCCTTTATGTGTTTGCATACTGTCGCGGATAATTTAGTATATGACTTTATCTTTAAATTGGTAAAAAAAACCCGACCTCAAAAAATAAAGGATATCTTAGACCTATTATATGAAATTCCTGAATACAAATATGACTCCCGATACGGAGCAGGTCCACGAATACTTTTGGGAAAGCCGAAATATAAAACAGGCAAAGTGATGGTAGAGATGACCGGTGGAACTGAAGGCTCTAAGGAAATATTTGATTGGCTTTATGACGCGGGGGTACGCACGCTTATCTGTATGCATTTAAGCGAAGAACATTTCAAAAAGATAAAAGACAAAAATCTTAATATTATTATTGCCGGGCATATCTCATCCGATACCTTGGGGCTTAATTTATTGCTAGATGAGGTAGACCCACAAAAAAGAATTGAAGTGGTGAGTTGTTCCGGTTTTAAAAGGATAAGTCATAATTAAGATGGGTTACTCAGAAAATATCTTAGAAGAAATTTTAAGCCGTATTGATATTGTAGAACTTATTTCCAGTTATATCCCCCTTAAACGGGCAGGTAGGAACTTTAAAGCCCTATGTCCTTTCCATCAAGAAAAAACCCCCTCTTTCATGGTTAGTCCGCAAAAGCAGATTTATCATTGTTTTGGCTGCCAATCAGGAGGCAATGCTTTTAACTTTTTGATGCGTTATGAACATATTGAATTTAAAGAGGCGGTAGAGATATTGGCTAAAAAAGCCGGCGTGGTTTTAGAAGAAAAAAAGCCATCCTCCCAAGAAAGCTATCTTTCGTATTATAAAATAAATGAAACAGTAGCGGATTTTTATCATAATTTGCTCAATTCTTCTTGCGGGAAAACCGCATTGAACTACCTAAAAAATCGCAAAATAAAAGAACAGACGATTAAACTTTTAAAAATAGGGTTTGCCCCTGACCAAACGGATGCTTTAATACAAAATTTAAGGCAAAAAAATTATTCCGTAGCTATCCTAGAGAAATTGGGGCTGGTTTTGCTAAAAGAAGGCGGCGGTTACAGCGACCGTTTCCGCAACCGGGTTATCTTGCCTATTTTTGACGTAAAAATGCGCATCTTGGGTTTTGGGGGAAGGATTTTGGAGTCTTCATCTAAAGCCACTTTGGCAAAATATATCAATTCCCCGCAGACCCCTATTTATACCAAAGGCAACCATCTCTATGGACTAAATTTTGCCAAAGACAATATTATAAAAAATGATACGGTGATAGTGGTAGAAGGATATTTTGATTTTATCACCCCCTTCCAAGAAGGACTAAACAACATAGTGGCTTCTTTAGGGACTGCCCTTACCATTGAACAAGCCAGGGCAATAAAACGTTATACCCACAATGTGGTTATGATTTATGATGCGGATAACGCAGGGCAATTAGCCACCTTAAGGTCTTTGGATATATTTTTGGAGCAGGATATGGAGGTAAAAATAGCAAGCCTTCCTTCAGGTTTTGACCCGGACCTTTATGTGCGCACTTATGGTATAGAGAGCTTTAAAAATCTTGCTAACTCTGCGCAAAATCTTTTTGATTATAAATTAAAAATTTTAAGGTCTATGCACGATGAACATACGGTAGAAGGAAAAAGCCGGATTGCCTATGAGTTATTAACCACGATTAAAAAAATCCCTCATCCTGTAACACAGGCAAATTATATCAAAAAACTTTCCGAAGAACTTGATATAAAAGAAGACGCCTTATTTTTAGAATTTAAAAAAATAAATAATCCTGCCAGTATACGGATAAACCCCGTTGTTACGACCAAACCAAAATCAGATATCCATCCTACGGAAAAAATGCTTATCCAGTTAATGTTAGAGGAAGAAGAAATTATTAAAAAATTAAAAGACATCATTAGCCCGCAGGATTTTGTAAGTGAAAAAACCGCCAAAATCGTTTCTTTGCTTTTTGAGTGGGTTAATCAGGGCAAAAAAATAATGGTGAATAATCTCCTGAATTATTTTCCACAGGAAGATATCTTGCCGTTTGTATGCGAATTAAGTTTTAGCCCTAACTTAGATGAAACGCAAAAGGAAACCATGCTTAATGATTGTATCCAGCGTTTAAAAGAAAGAAAAATTAAAGTTTTGAGAGAGAATCTTCAAAAAGAGATAGAAATTGCGCAGAATAAAGGCGATAAGCAAAGGCTTAATTCCCTAATGCAGGAATTTTGCCAATTAACCGACTTTTTAAAAAAGAGGTGATCTTTAATGGACCATCCTTTGTTGCATAAAGAAATAAAAAGAATGATTGAGTTAGGCAAACAAAAGGGGTTTCTTACCTATGACGAACTTAATAATCTTTTGCCTGAAGAGTTATTCTCGGCAGAACAGATGGATGAGGTATTCGAACTTTTAGGAAATGAAGATATTGAGATTGTAGAGAACCAACCAAAAGATATAGATAAAAAAATTGATGAATTAACCAAAAACCAAATAACAGAAGAGCCCGAGGAGTTGCCTAATAAATTTATGCCCTTGGATGATCCGGTAAAAATGTATCTTAAACAGATGGGCTCTATCTCTCTGCTTTCACGTGAAGATGAAATTATTTTAGCCAAACGTATAGAAGAAGCGGAAGAAAAGTTTAAACGGGCTTTACTTTCTACCTCTTTTGGGAAAGAAATGTGCTTAAAAATCGCCCAAGATGCCTTGGCAGGCAAATTAAGCGTTGAGGATATCTTTAAGGATGATTGTAAAGTGAAGAATAGCCATCTGGTTAGAAAAATACAAAAGCTTCTACAGCAGATAAAAAAGCGCAAAAATATAAACGAAGAAATATTTAATTTTAACTTTGTTACATCTGTGTATGAATCAATTGTCCAAGAAATGGAACGCCTTCTTAAAGAACTCGACCAGATAGAAAATAAACAAAAAAAATTAAAAGGGGCGAAAAAAACCGAAATAATCAAAAGAAAAAAAGCCATATTAAAACAATTAAAACAACCGCATAGAGGGCTTAAAAAATACTTCCGATTAATCAAGATATACCAGGCAAAATTTAACCGGGCCAAAAAAAAGTTGGTGGAAGCAAATTTAAGGCTGGTGGTAAGCATTGCCAAAAAATATAACAATCGCGGCCTTTCCTTCCTTGACCTTATCCAAGAGGGAAATATCGGGCTTATGCGGGCGGTAGAAAAATTTGAATATCGCCGGGGTTATAAATTTTCCACCTATGCCACCTGGTGGATAAGACAGGCGATTACGCGCTCAATCGCTGACCAATCAAGGACAATTCGCATACCCGTGCATATGACTGAGACGATGAATAAAATTGCCCGCCTTACGCGGATATATGTGCAGGAATATGGGCATGAGCCCTCTCCGGAAGAATTAGCCAAAAGGATGCGCATAACCCAAGAGAAAATAAAAACAATCTTAAAAATCGCCCAGGAACCTATCTCTTTACAGATGCCTATTGGAGATGAGGGGGATACGCATTTTGGAGATTTTATCGAAGATAAAAAAACCGTCTCCCCGGCTAACGCTACTGTCTACGCGATGCTTAAAGAAGAGATAAAAAATGTCCTCTCTTCCCTTACCGAAAGAGAAAGAAAAATTCTTATCTTAAGATTCGGCATAGAAGATGGCTGCCCCCATACCCTCGAAGAGGTAGGAAATATTTTTAAGGTTACGCGCGAGCGCGTGCGCCAGATAGAAGCGAAGGCCTTAAAAAAACTCAGGCACCCCAACCGTTCCCGCAGACTACGCACCTTTTTAGATATGAGTCTTATACAACATAAAGAATAAATTTGCCATTTTCAAATCCCTTTGCCTTCTGTATATTTTAAAAAAAAATTGACATTTAAATTAATTATAATAAACTTAAATTATCTAAAGCTGATAAAAAATGACCTTACAGAATAGAATCACTACCTTAATGATTGGCTTCTCTGTTTTGCTTATCAGTGCCTTTACGGTTATCCAGCTCAATAATCAAATCAATAGCATGAACCGTTATAACTCTTACCAAGCAAACCTTTCCGCAAATATCGTAAAAAATAACCTAGAAACCATTATTAAAGAGGTCCCTTCCCAAAAAATAACTGAATATATCCAGAAAAATCTGGAAGAACTTAAAGAAAGCGGAATAATCAAAGAAGCGTTAGTCTACAATTTGGAAGGAAAAATTATTGCCTCTACCAAAGATTTTTTAATAGGCGAAGACATAACTTATAAGGATTTAACCAAAATAGAAGAACTGCGAAATTCTACCAAAGAAAATATATGGTTTATTTCCCAGATAGATAATATAAACCGTCTTATCGAAATATATTTACCCCTAGAGTCCCCTTCTATGAAATCTTTCTCCTATGTGGCAAAATTAATTTTCTCTTTAGCAGATATAAGAGAAGTGTTTTTGCAAGTTTACCGCCCGTTAATTATTATGACGGTATTGATTGTTTTAATCAATATTTTATTCGGGTTATTGCTTTCTAAAACAGTGGTTGGTCCCATAAAAGTTTTAAATAATGTAACAAAAATTATCGCGCAGGGAAACCTTACGGTAAGAACGCATATTTATACGCATGATGAATTGCAGGAATTGGGAGAAACTTTTAATTATATGACTGAAGAATTAATCAAAATGAAGGAACGCGCAGAAAATGCTAATCCCTTAACTAAACTTCCCGGAAATATCGTTATCCGCGAAGAGATAGAAAAAAGAATAAATAATGACCAAAAATTTACGGTAATATATTGCGATTTAGATAACTTTAAAGCATTTAACGATAAGTATGGGATTGCCAAAGGGGATGAAGCAATAAAACTTACTGCGGAAATTTTTAAGGAAGCAATCAGAGATAAAGGCAACCCTGAGGATTTCATCGGTCATGAAGGAGGAGATGATTTTATTTTAGTCACTACCCCAGAAAAAGCAGAGGGTATCGCTAACTATATCATTGCCGAATTTGATAAAAGGGTCCGTCTTCTCTATGACCAAGAAGACTTAAATAAGGGCTTTATTGTAAGCACTGCCCGCGATGGCTCAATAAAGCAATTCCCTATTATGAGCATCTCTCTTATGGGTGTAACCAATGCCCACCGCCTTATCTCTAAATACATGCAATTAACCAATATTGCTGCCGATTTAAAGAAAAAAGCAAAAGCTACCCCAGGCAGTATCTTTGTTTTAGATAAAAGAAAAGAATAATTATTCATTGATTATTTTGGAGAGAAAAATCTTAAATAAACTTGCTAAATGCGGATAAATCTGTGGCCTTTTAAACAATTCCAAAAATAATTTGCTATGATTTTCAAAATCGCCTATTTTTTCAATTAAATCCTTCTGCGAACGCAACAATTCAAACATCTTTTTTAACTCATCGTAATTTAACTGGTGGTATATCTGGCGGACAACAAGGCCAATCTTTATTTCTCTGCCCAAACCTTGCTTCCATAAAGAATCGTAAGCTGAAAGACGTCCCTCTTTTATGCAATCGCAAAGCAAAGAAGCTGATTTTAAGCCAAAATATATTCCACCGTAACTGATGGGCTTTAATTGACAGGCCGCATCCCCTACAATTGCCACATTTTCTTTTACCGTATACTTACATATTCCAATACTCACTATACCTCCAAACCTATTCAAAATTTTTCCTTTTATTTTAATTTCTCTTAAAAATTCTTTAAGCTGTTGTGAAGGATTTTCGGAGATGGTCCCTAAGCGCACAATATCTTCCTGCTCAGGGACAATCCAAAAGAAAGAAGGTTTTTTTAAATACACCTCTACAAAATTTTTATGTCTGGGTTTGGTTTGTATCCGTAACTGCAGCCCTTTGTAAAACTTAATATCATTGGCTTGAGGATTAAGCATCTTCCTTAAGGAAGAATTCGCTCCGTCTGCGCCAATTACAATATCTGCGTAAAGATGATTTTTATCAGTTTGAACTATATAGCTTCTTTTATCCTTCTTAATCCCTAAAAATTTATTTTTATACAATATATTTAAACCACTGCCTAATTCTTTATCGAACTTCTCTCGATCAACAACATAAGCCACTTTTTCCCTCTTAATTACAAAAGACTGACTATCGTAATGGATAACCGCTCCATCTATTGTATTAAGGATAGAAGAAGTTTTTATATTAAATGGTCTTTTTTCAAAAAACACCTTTTCGCCTATCAAACCTGTGCAATGCAAAGGTCTTCCTAACTGTGTATGCTCTTCTACCAGAATCGGATGGTATCCATAAGTTTTTAGGACCTGCGCAGTATAACAACCAATCGGCCCAGCGCCAATGATTACTATTTTTTTATCTCTTTTTTCATCCACAATAACTACAACTTAATATTTTTAAGGATAATATCGATATAATATTTGGCTTGTTGATAATTGGGATTGATTTCTAAAACTTTTTTAAATTCCTTATAGGCGTCTTCTAACTGTTCTAAATAAAAATAACTTATCCCTAAATTAAAATGCGCATCTACATATTGGGGGTCTATACTGATTGCTTCTCTAAACATCTGGATAGCTTGAGAGTATCTTGCCGCTGACCAAAAAAGAGAGCCGAGATTATTATAAGCAAAAACAAAATCAGGGTTTGCTTTTATCACCTCTTCAAGCTGTTTAATCGCTCTTTCTAATTTCCCAGTTATAATATAAGCGTAACTTAAATTATAATAGAATTCCGGCCGGCTGATTTTCTTTGTAAATAAAACACTTTCTCCGGTTTCAATCGCTTTTTCTAACTGGTTGCAATTGATATAAATAAATAAAGAATTAATCAGCGGGATGGGATCTTCATTGGCTGACTCCACAGATTTTTTTGCATATTCCAACGCCTTGTCTTTGTCTCCTAACCAATAAAACCCTAAACTTAACCCGCTATAAGCACTGCTATCGTACGGCAATACCTCTAGCGCTTTATTAAAAGCTTCTATTGCCTGCTTATATTTATTTTGTTTAAGCAGGTTATACCCTTCTATCCGAAAAGCGGATGCGATTGCCTCATTAGATTTAGCAACTATGTATTCGGTAGTTTTTGTTTGGGAAGATTTTTTTTTCAAATCAGAAAAATATTTTAAAACAGTCTCTTTATCATTAAGGTCATAAAGGGAAATATAACTTGCCTGAAAAAGAGCGATATCAGCGATTTCTAAATCCGGATTTGAAGAGGAAAGTTTAACAAGTTTCTGGCGTGATTCTGCATATTGACCCTTTTTATAAAGGGCATCTGCTATCTGAAAATCGCTGGCTGTCTCTATCTCTTTTTCTGCTGCCTCCTTGGCTAATTCCTCAAAAATCTCTATAGCTTTATCGTATTCTCCTTTTGATTTATAAACCCAGGCAAGGTTAAATTTTGCTTTCGTCCCCAATTTATTATAGGGATTTATGTGGATCGTCTTCATAAAAAGCTGTTCTGCTTTATCAATTTTATCCATCTGAATATAGAGACTACCCAATTCATAATATATTTGCTGAAGCATTGTCTGGTCACGGGTATCTTCTATCTTGTTTAAAAGCAATTTTTCCTTTGCTTCAAGGTTCTTCCGAGATGTTTTAACTTTTGCTCCGAAAAAAGCAAGATTAAGATTATCTAAAAACGACAGTATCGCTCCTCTTTTTTTCTCTTTTTCATTAATTATATTTTTTAAATAAAATTTTATATCTTCAATTTGCTTTAAAGTTTTAGGAGAAGTAGCGAGCGTATCAACTACTTCCAAAGAAGTTAAGGTAGTACTGGAGACCTCGATATTGGAAATCTCACGGATAAGGGGGATTTTTAAAAAAGGTTTTATTTTTTCAAAATCTTCAAGGGTTCTAGTTTGACCAGCTTTATTTAAAACAAAACGTAAATATATCAAAGAATGGTCCGCTAAATAGATATTATAGAAATGAAAAAATACCACTAGACCAATTAAAGTAAAAAATGCAAAAATAAAATAGAAATTTTTAATGAAGGATAAACCTCTATCTTCGCGCATATAATATATAAGATTAGATTAAACGATGTTTATATTTATGTCAAGGGTTTATTTGCTATTTGATATTAATAGGTTACATCCAAATTAACCAAATAAATATAGCGCTTAAGCTTACCGCAGTAAGGGTAAAAGGAAGCCCTACTTTAAAAAAATCCATAAATTTTACCTTAAAACCTTCGCGGCGCAATATACCTAAAGTAACAATATTACAGGATGCGCCAATAGGCGTGATATTGCCACCCAAACAGGTGCCAATTAACAAACCAAATAAAAATGGATAGATAGAGACTCCTAAATTCTGGGCAACCATCTTGGCTACCGGAATCATCGCCATAGTATAAGGGATATTGTCCACAAACGCAGAAATCAAAACCGAAATGCCTATAATTAAAATATAGGAAAATAATACATTTTTGCCACAGAAAATAAAGATATATTTAGCGATATCATTAATTATCCCTTGAGAATTCAGGCTTCCTACTAAAATAAAAATTCCGATTAAAAAGAAAAAGGTATGCCAGTCAAGGTCTTTTTTTAAAGAGATACTTTCCTTATGGCAAAACCTGTGCCATAAAACCCCAAAGATTGCCCAAGCCAAACAGATAAAGGCAATCCCATAGGTAGGTCTATTTTTTAAAAAGGAAAAAAATACTAAATTTAAAACCATCCCCAAGATTAAAAATGTCGGCACCCAAGTTTTTGGTTTTATATTAAAATCTACTAAAACTTTATCTTTATATTTTCTAAAAAATAGCCACAAAATAAAAAATGCACCTAATGCTCCTATTTCTACCGCAAAGAATATTCCCGGTTTTGAATGCATCCAGAAAAAAT
>Ga0078972_1009640_pt1 | contig 18863 bp, 13 predicted proteins | sample YelNatPaOPGAMG01_FD_67568 | JGI IMG/M metagenome (GOLD analysis project Ga0078972, IMG submission 67568) | Hot spring thermophilic microbial communities from Obsidian Pool, Yellowstone National Park, USA - OP-RAMG-01 (SPADES assembly) (version 2) | ecosystem: Environmental > Aquatic > Thermal...
GAGGATGCTAAAGCCATAGAAGAGCGCTGCGAAGCCGTCCAGGCTACTTCTCCTTCCATTAACACGAGAGCTCAGGTCGTTTACGCCAACAAGAACTGGAACACTCAGATTCAGGGTACCGGCGAAAATTTCCCGGAAATCAGGAACTGGAAAGTTGTTGAAGGCACCTATTTTGACGAGACTCATGTAAACTCTTCGGCTAAAGTTTGTGTGCTTGGTTATCAGGTCAGGCAGAATCTTTTTGAAGACGAAGAAGCAGTAGGTAAAACCATCCGGATTAAAAAGATACCGTTCAAGGTAATTGGCGTGCTGGAATCCAAAGGTGAGCAGGGTGGGTTTTTTAACCGGGATGACATGATCGCTGTGCCCTACACCACGGTAATGAAGAGGTTAATGGGTGTGGATTACATCTCGTCTATAGATGTCTCGGCCATTTCATCTGACAAGACGGCTGAAGCCCAGGCCCAGATAGAAGAACTCATGAGAGAAAGACACCGCATTGCTCCAGGTGCGGACGATGATTTTCAGGTCCGAAACATAGCCGACGTAGCCCAGAGCGCGGCTGAATCTACCCAGATTATGACCATTTTACTCGGCTCGATTGCCTCAATTTCACTGATTGTCGGAGGCATCGGCATCATGAACATCATGCTGGTGTCTGTGACCGAAAGAATCAGGGAAATCGGAGTAAGACTGGCGGTGGGAGCCAGAGAAAAAGATATTCTGCTGCAATTTTTGATTGAAGCTGTGGTGCTAAGCGTGGGCGGTGGAATCATCGGAATAATTATTGGCGTCGGCGCCTCGCGACTGATGAAATACGTTTCTGTTTTTCAGGGCATTACGACGGTGGTTACCCCAGGTTCCATACTGCTGGCCTTCCTTTTCTCGGCTTCCGTGGGGATTTTCTTTGGTTATTATCCAGCCAGAAAAGCCAGCCGGCTCGACCCAATAGAAGCTCTGCGCTATGAATAATGGTTAAGGTTAGACGGACATGAAAGATTTAAATTTATCTACCCACGTACAACCGAGCCGAAAGATGAGGAGGATGAAATGAAAAGATTAAGATTAATCAGTTTAATTGGCTTGATTTTGATAACTTCGGGGCTGCTTGTAGCCCAGGAACAGCAGGAAACGAATGTTTTAAGACTGACTCTTGAGGATTGTATCCTCAGAACCATAAAAAACAATCTCGGCGTTTCCATACAGGAATTGACTCCGGAAATTCAGGCTGCGGCTTTATCCAAGGCCAAAGAAAAATTTTACCCGACCATGCAGTTCGGCTACACTCAACGCCGTAATAATACCCCGTCATTTTCTGGTCTGGAATCTATCGAGAGTACCATTACCAAGTACAACGACCTTAACGGGCAGATTTCCCAGGTCCTTCCCTTTGGTGGCAACCTAAATGTTTCCCTTGATACTTACAAAAATTTTACCACCCAGAATTTCCAGACCTGGAACCCGCGCTACTACAGCACCTTGAGGTTCGATTTCTCTCAGCCATTGCTCCAGAACTTCGGCTGGAATATCAGCCAGAAAGAAATTATTGTGGCCAGAAATAACCTGGCTGCTTCTGAGGCTCAGCTGGAAAAGTCCCTGATGGATACGATTTACTCGGCCGAGCAAGCTTACTGGAACCTGGTTTACGTCACAGAAGATTTAAAAGTTAAGCAACAGTCGTTGAAGCTGGCTCAAGAATTGCTGGAAAAGAATAAAAGGTCCGTGGAAATCGGTACCCTGGCTCCGCTTGATGTCCTGAGCGCCAGTTCAGAAGTGGCCACCCGGGAGGCGGACATCATTCAGGCTGAAGTGGCAGTAAAGAACGCTGATGACCAGCTTAGGACCCTGATGAATTTGAGTGAAGAAGAACAGAAAAAATTCACCACAATTATCCCTGTTGATAAGCCTTCTTATGACCTTAAAGACCTGTCCCTGGAGGAAGCTCTGTCTATTGCGCTGGACAATCGCCCTGATTTGCGTAACCTGCAGATTAACATGAAGACCCAGGAGTTCAACCTGACCGTAGCTAAAAACCAGACACTTCCAGCTCTCAACCTCACGGCTTCTTATTACAGCCCGGGCCTGTCGGGAGACCGACTTGTTTACCTAAATAATAATCCTCTTACTGGTGTGGTAGTTAATGTCATCCCAGGCCCACGCAGCAAATCCCTGAAGGATGCCTTCGGCTTTAATTTCAGCAACTGGTCAGTTGGCCTGACTTTGAATGTTCCGCTCAGCAACATGATTTCCAGAGCTAGTCTGGCCCAGGCCAGGCTGAACCTGGAGCAAGCCCAGTTAAGCCTGAAACAGCAGGAACAACAGGCCATCCTGGAAGTAAAAACAGCTCTAAGAAATTTGCAGGCTAACCTGAAAAGAGTACAAGCTTATCGGGCGGCCAGGGAATTGCAAGAACAAAAGCTAGCTGCTGAGGAAGAAAAATTAAAGGTTGGTCAGAGCACCAACTATACGGTCTTGATGTACCAGAGAGACCTGGCCAACGCGCGCTCAGCTGAGCTTAAAGCTATTATTGATTACAACGTTTCCAGGGCAAACCTGGAAAGAGCCCTGGGCTTAAGCCTTAAGAACCGAAACATGAAAGTGGTGGATTTCCTTTCTAAATAATAATTGACCCCAGAATTTAAGCCCATAAACAGCGGGCCGGGCCTTAAACGCCCGGCCTTTTTTTATCTGGCAAAGTTATTTTTTTGACTCCATTACTTCCCATTAAGATTTCACTGAACCTCTAACTGTTAATTTAAAAAATATCGGCAGGATAAACAGAGTCAGGATGGTGGAAGTTAGCAGGCCGCCCGTGACCACCACGGCCAGCGGGCGCTGCACTTCAGAACCCGGCCCCTGAGCAAAGAGCAGGGGTAGCAGCCCCAGAAGAGTGGTGCTGGCGGTCATCAGAACCGGTCTTAACCTGTTTCTGGCTCCGGTTAAAATAGCTTCAGTTACCGGTTTCCCCTCTTCTACAAGTTGTTGAAAACTGCTGACGAGAACTACTCCGTTTAAGACGGCAATGCCCAGCAGGCTAATAAACCCTACGGAAGCCGGGACCGAAAGATAAAGGCCAGAAATCCAGAGAGCCAGTACTCCACCGATCAAAGCAAAAGGCAGGTTCAGGAGCACCAGCAGGGCCAGTTTTAGGGAATCAAAAGTAGTGAATAAAAGGAAGAAGATAAGCAGAAGGGCCATGGGCACGATAAGCATTAGCCGGCGCATGGCTCGCTGCTGGTTTTCAAACTGACCTCCCCATTGCAGGTGATAGCCTGGCGGGAGATTAACTTTTCGGGCAATTTCTTTCCTGGCTTCGGCAACGAAACTACCCAGGTCGCGGCCGCTCAGGTTAACTTCAAGTCCAATTCTTCGGAAACCACCTTCCCGGGAAATCTGGGATGGTCCTACCACCTGTTCGACCGAAGCTAACTGACTTAGAGGAACGCGAAATCCCTGCGGAGTATTAATCAACATTTCTTTCAGATTGGTGATAGAACGCCTTTTTTCTTCAGGGAACCTGACAATCACATCAAACGCTCGCTCACCTTCAAAGAACCTGGTCACTGCTTTACCGCCAATGGCCGCTTCTACCAGAGATAAAACTTCAGCCGTCCTCAGGCCATACCGGTTGATTGCTTCCCGGTTGATGTTCACTACTAAGTAGGGCTGGCCCGAAATCTTTTCCAGGACTAAGTCCGTAGCTCCCCGAAGGTTTCGGACAACAGAAGCAATTTCTTCTGCTCGGGCTTGAAGTACATCCAGGTCTTCGCCAAAAAGTTTGATGATGAGCTGGGCCCTGGTTCCGGCTACCAGCTCATCAATACGACAGGCGATAGGCTGGCTGAACGAATAGCTGATGCCAGGGATATCAGCAATTGCCTGCCTCATCTTTTGGGTTAATTCCTCTCGAGTTCTGGCTGAAGTCCATTGTGAGCGCGGTTTTAAAGAACCGACAAAACCGGTTTTTTCTACTCCGCGGGCTTCCAGGGCCAGACCGGTCTGACCGGTCCTCGAGACGATGGTTTCGAGTTCTGGGAACTGCTTCAGCCTCTTTTCGACTTCGAGGCTTAAGGACATTGCTTTGTCAAGAGAAATGCCCGGCAGCATCTGAATATCCATATCAAAGGCGCCCTCATCCATAATCGGCATAAATTCTCGGCCAAGACGCGGCAGAAGCAAAAAAGCCAGGAACAGAAGAACAACCATGGCTCCAACCAGCAAACCGCCGTGGTCGAGTACCTGTTTCAAGGTGTTCGAGTAATACCGGCTCAGCTTATCAGCAAGACTCATTCTGTTTTTTTTGGGGCCTGGCTTTAAGATTAGAAAGGCCAGCCCGGGAATGATGACCAAGGAAATGACCAGAGAGCAGAACAGGGCGATGGAAATGGTGATGGCCAGAGGCGAGAACATCTTGCCTTCTATTCCCTGGAGGCTCAGCAGAGGGACAAAGGTCAGGACGATAATCAACTCGCCAAAAATACTCGGTTTTCTGACTTCAACGATAGCTTTAAAAAAAGTCAGCAAGTCTTTCTCTGGGTTTTCCTCCAGGTGCCGATGAATATTCTCAACCTGAATAATGGCAGCATCAACAATCATACCAATGGAGATGGCCAGCCCGCCCAGGGTCATCAGGTTAGCGGTCAGACCGACTTGCTTCATTACCGTGAAAGTTAGCAGGGCAGCCAGCGGCAAAGACATGACGACCACCAAAGCCCCTCTGACCTGTCCAAGGAATAAAAATAGAATGATGATGACCAAGAGGGCGCCGACGAGCATAGATTCCGTCAGGCTCCGCACGCTCCGTTCGACAATATCAGTTCTCCTGTAGAAGGGTACAATTTTTATCCCGCCAGGAAGCAGACCAGAGGCGTTTATTTCTTCCACCTTCTTCTCCACACGTCTGGTCACTTCGCGGCTGTTCTCCCCTTTTAACATCAGCACGATGCCGCCCACGGTTTCTTTTTCTCCGTTTTTCACCGCGGCTCCCTGCCTTATAGCCTGTCCGGCCTTCACTTCAGCTACATCCTCGAGTATCACCGGCACGCCCCGGTTTACTTTAAGCACAGTTTTCTTGATGTCTTCGAGGTTACGGTAAAGTCCTGTGCCGCGGACTATGAATTGCTGGTCCCCTTTTTCTATTATGTTGCCACCCACGTTGAGGTTGTTTTGCTCCACTGCGGCCAGCACTTCTTCAAGAGTTAGGTCATACATAAGCAGGCGGTCAGGGTTGACCAGCACCAAGTATTGCCTGATGTAGCCGCCAAAAGAATTGATGTCGCTGACACCGGGAACACTTTTTAAAATCGGGCTGAGCAGCCAGTCTTGGACGGTCCTGAGTTCAGTCAGGTAAGAGACCATCGCTTCCGGGTTAGCAGGTTCAGGTCCTTCGAGGGTGTACTGGTAGATTTCGCCCATAGCAGTGGCAATTGGCCCGAGGCTTATCTCGACTTCAGGCGGGACTTTTTCCCGTGCTTCATAAAGCCGCTCGAAAACCTGTTGCCTGGCAAAGTAAGTATCTGTGCGGTCTTCAAAAACAACAGTAATAACCGAAAGACCGAAGCGAGAAATGGAGCGGAGCTGGGCGAGCTTCGGCAGGCCGCGCATGGTGTTTTCTATCGGAAAGGTGACGAACTTTTCTACTTCAAAAGGAGAATAGCCGGGAGCATAAGCGAGTATTTCTACCTGAACACCAGTCACGTCCGGGAAAGCATCTATGGGCAATTTAATAAAAGAATATATTCCGGCTAAGATGATCAGGACTATGAGAATGCCGACCAGCAGCCTTTCTTTAAGAGAAAATTTAATTATCCGGTCAATCATGGTGGTGTTCATCCTCTTCGAAAGTGCCTTTTAGCAGCTCGGACTTGATAATAAAGGCCCCACGGCTCACGTATTGTTCGCCGGCGGATAAACCTCGAAGAACAGGTAACCAGCCGTCAATTTCTTCTCCAACTTCGATTTGTCTCAGTTTAAACTTTCCGCCTTCTTCTGGCACAAAAACAATTTTCTGGCCTGAAAGTTCCTGAACCGCTTCTTCAGGAACGGCCAGAGTTGTTTTATCTGCTGTAGGCAGAAAGACCTCAGCATACATGCCTGGTTTAAGGAGACCAGATGGGTTCTTTAATTCAAGCCGGCCCTTGATCAATCGAGTAGATTCATCAACCGTTGACCCGAGGTAGCTTAGCGTACCTTTAAAGTCCAGGCCAGGATAAGCTTGCACCCGGACCAGGGCGTCCGTTCCGGCGGAGATTTTAGCCACATCTTTTTCCTGGACGTATATTTCTGCCCACAGAGATTCGAGGCTGGCTATTTCCATTAACAGGGTCCCGGCTTCTACTTGCTCGCCCGTTAACACCTGTCGGGAAATAACCTGGCCGGAAAGGGGAGCTTTCAGGCTATAGAGCTGGTCTTCGGCTGACTGATGAAGAAGTTCATCGAGCTCTTGATCGTTTAATCCGAGCAACTTGAGCTTTCCTCTTGCTGACTCAAGGATAGACCAGGCAGTCTGTTTTTCTTCCCGATTTAACTGGTCGAGGCGTTGCCAACGTTCATAGGCCAGTCTTAGTTCAGTAATTCCTTCTAAGTAGGAAAGGCTGAACAGTCGGGCCAGACACTGACCTTTTTTAACCCGGTCACCTTCAAAAGCCAGCAGCTGTTCAACCCGTCCGGCGATCCTGGAAGTTACACGATGGTAGAGCTTCGGGTTGAAGGTTATTTCGCCGGGCACCTTGAGCCTCGGCCTGAGTTTTACAATCTGCAGTTCCTGGACTTCGATACCGCCCGTTTTTATAGCTTCAGCAGAAAGAGTGATTTCCTCCACCCGGGTGTGTTCTTGATCAGTATGGAGGTCTGGAGCCTGGGCTTTTTGGCGACAGGAGTTGAATAAAACAAATGATAAAGCAAAGACGAGCAGGCTTAGAACCGGCGTCCAGCGGATCAATTTTTTGTCTTTATTAATAATCTGGTTTAGAGATTTAATCATGCTCATTCTCCTAAATGTTCTACAGATAATCTTCTCCAGCACTATCAAACTCAGCCAGAGAAACAAGGTAAAAATAAACTGCCCGGTGATATTCAAAATTGACCAGACCGGCATTCCGGAAAATGTCAAGCAGGTTCAGGGAATCTATCCGGCCGAGCCGGAAGTCGGCCCGGGCCTTGGTCAACAGGGCTTCTGTTTCGGTAAGCAATTGTTCGGAGAAAATCTTAACCTGTTGCTCGGCGCTCAAGATGTTTTCCAGAGCCTGTTTTTTCCGGCTTTCGAAAAACCTGGTAATGGTCTCAAAGTAATAATTGGCTTTTTGCTTCTCGGTTTCGGCCAGTAACATTTCTCCCGATATTTTTTTTCTGGAAAATAAAGGAAAAGAAACACCGGCGCTGAACCCAACTGCTCCGAAACGGTGGCTTGGAGCATACAAGCCAAGCACAAAATCAGGGAATTTGCTCTTTCCGGCTAATTGAACCAGAAGGCGAGCTCTTTCTTTTTGCACCTCGGCTATTTTTAGGGCTCTGCTCGAAAGACGGGCTTTCCCGAGCATTTCTTCAGGTGAGGTGGTCAGCGGGTGATAAGCCAGAGATGCCGTGAGGTTGAGTTCAACCTCGGGTCCCAAGCCGAGCAATCGTCTGAGTTCCACCAGACTGGCCTGAAAGTCCCGGCTAGCTTGGAAGAGCTCGTTTTTGGCCCGGGCGGTTTCAATTTTGATTCTCAGAACATCATCATAAGAGACTTTGCCCAGAGCATAAAGAGAAATGGCCCCTTCCTGGGTATCAGTTAGCAGGGCCAGGTTTTTCTCCCAGGTTTCCCTGGTTTTCTGGTTGAGCAAACAAAGATAGTAGGCCTTCTTTACTTCGGTTGCCAGCAGGAGTTTTTGTTGTTCAAAGCGCAGGGCAGCTTCTTGCTGGTTGACTGAACCTATTTTTCCTTTAAGCCTAAGCTTGCCGGGAAAGGGCAAAGACTGGCTTAGTCCAAAGCTGTATTCCTGTTCCAGGTTAGTTTTATCCCATAACCTGAGACCTTCAAGCTCAAGACCGATTTCGGACTCTGGCAGAGAAGTATCAATCATCGCCTGTGCCCGGGCGGAGTTTATGTCCTGGGCCAGGGATTGCAAGGCTGGGTTTCTTTGCCAGGCGATTTCTACGGCCTGTTCAAGCGAAATGGAAAGGGCCGGCTTCTGGTCTGTGGCCTGGAGGTTCACAGAACTAAAACAAAGCAGAACCATCAGAAAAAACATTAGTTACCTCCTGATTAAACGGGCTAAGAATTTCAGCCAGTAAATTAATCAGGAGGATGAAAGATGGAAGGGACAAAACTGGCCAGGCCGGGCTCTCTATTTTCCTGGGAAAGAACCGAGTTTTCTGTCAACCTGGTCTGGATAAAATCCTGAGGATTAAACGAGCTATAGTTAAAAGAATGGTGTAGAGGGCTTACCAAGTGATGTAATTCTTCGTGGCAGAAGAAATCATGAACGATTATGTTGGTCATGGTGAGAGTGGTCAGCAGGAAAGCCAGAAGGAAAATTTTTTTAGAGCTCTTCATTTGTTCGGGCTAATTTTACTTTTTTCCCGGAACTCTGTCAAAACTAAAAAAGACGGGTGGAAACAAATCTAAAATTAATAGTTGAAATTTAAAAAATTAGGTGTTAACATAAAATCAAGTTTCAGTTCTGATTCAAGTGAGGGCCTCAATGCAACGAAGACTTATCCGTCCCAATCTTTCTGAAGTCAAGGAAAAAATGACTAAGGAAGCCAACGAAAGAGAAGCGGCCAAGAAAAAATCTCCTCCGCCCATTGATACTCATGCGGAAAATTATTATTACCTTAAACAAATGAGCAGGAGGACCCTTATGGCTGTGGTCTTGGCCGATGGAGAACAGGTCGAGGGCTACATAGAATGGTATGACCGGAATTGTTTCAAGCTCAACCGTGATAACGCTCCCAATCTCCTGGTCTACAAAAGGCAGGTTAAGTATCTTTATAAAGTAGAACAGGCTGCTACTTCGGGGGCCTCGGCAGAAAAAGAACACGCGAAAAACGAAGAAACGTCTGCTTCCTGGACCGGCAAGAAGAACAAATGAACCCTCCCCTTCTCGGGATAACTCTGGGCGACCCAGCCAGCATCGGTCCGGAAATTATTATTCGTCTGCTGCAGAAAGATGAATTTCCACCAGGCCAGGTAATTATTTTTGGCCAGAAAAGAATATTGACTTTCTGGGCGCGACGGCTGGGCCTGAACGATGTTTTCCTGGAAGAAAGAGTCAAAGCGGGTAAAATTACCATCGAAGAAATTGGCCCAGCTCTTGAAGAAATCCAGGTGGGGAAGCCAACGGCTGAAGGAGGGCGAGTATCTTTTGAGTTTTTCCGGGAAGCGGTGACTAAGGCTGGGGCAGGCGGGCTGGACGCTCTAATTACGGCTCCAGTGTCTAAAATTTCCTGGGCCATGGCCGGGATTAATTACCGCGGGCATACCGAATACTTTGAACATCTTTACCCTAACTGCATGATGAGTTTTTGGTCAGAAAGGCTCCGGGTAGTGCTTTTCACCCATCACCTGCCGCTTGAGGAAGCTCTGAAGAAAGTAAGAAAAGATAACGTGAAAAATTTTATACTGGCCCTGGAAAGGAACCTGAAACAATGGCCGTTGGGGATAAAGGAAATCCTGGTCTGCGGGCTTAACCCGCATGCCGGTGAGGATGGCACTATTGGAACTGCGGAAGAAACGGACCTTAAGCCGGCCATTAACGAACTATCAACTGGTCGGCTAAAGATTTCAGGGCCCTTCCCTGCAGATACTGTATTCCTGCGGGCTCTCGACCATCCGGAGAGGCTGGTGCTCAGCCTTTATCATGACCAGGGGCTTATCCCCTTCAAACTGGTTTCTTTCTCTGAGGGGGTGAACCTGACTCTCGGGCTGCCCTTCATAAGAACGTCCCCTGATCACGGTACGGCCTATAACCTGGCCGGCCAGGGTAAAGCTGACCTGAGGAGCATGAAAAGAGCCCTTTGGCTGGCCTGGCAGCTGGTGACTTCTCGAAGCTGACTTACCGCCAGCGCTTTTTCATTTCGCTTCTAATTTCTCTTTCGACATCCCGTTTTTTGATGGTTTCCCGCTTCTCGTAAGTTTTCTTGCCCCTGGCCAGAGCCAGCTCCACCTTGACCAGACCGCGATCGTTAAAGTAAACCTTGGTAGGGACAAGAGTAAGACCTTTTTCCTGGATTTTCCCGGCCAGTCGCTTTAGCTCGCGGCGGTGCAGAAGAAGTCTTCGCCGCCGTTCCGGGTCGTGATTGAAAACATTGGCTGCCAGGTAGGGGCTTATATGGCAATCAACCAGGTAAAGGTCATCTCCAGCGAAATCAGCATAGCTGTCTTTAAGGCTGATCCTTCCCTCTCGCAGTGACTTGACTTCGCTCCCGGTGAGGGCAATTCCGGCTTCCATGGTTTCCAGTATTTCGTAGTCATAGTGAGCCTTCTTGTTGGTGGCAATTATTTTCATCTGACCCCGGCCTGGTTTTCAGGTTTATTTATTTTAATTCTGATAAGGGATACGTGTCTTTTAAACATTTTTTCCACTAAAAAACTCAGATTCTTTATTCTAATGGAAGTTTTCTCCGCCGGCAAATGCCCGTAGTGGTAAAGAAAGAACCCGGCCAGAGTTGTGTAATACTTTTTCTCCGGTATACCGAGGTTTAATTTTTCGTTGATTTCTTTGATGGAAGCCGAACCTTTGATGATAAACTCATCATCGCTGATTTTCTGGAACCAGTCTTCGGCCTGGCGGTCGTATTCATCCCTGATATCGCCGACAATTTCTTCAATGATATCTTCAAAGGAAACAATCCCTTCAAAACTGCCGAACTCATCCACCACTAAAGCCAGGTGAATGGCCTGTTCCTGCATCTGCACCAGGACTTTCTCAATGGTAGCCAGCTCGGGCACAAAAAGCGGTTTTCTCAGGCAATGGCTTAGATGGAAGGTCTCTCTGGAGTTAAGAAAGGACAGGATATCTTTGGCGTGGAAAAGTCCTTCAATGTTATCAATGGTTTCCCGGTATACCGGATAACGCGAGAAGCCATTTTCCTGGACGGTTTTAATAACTTCTTCCAGAGTGGAGTTGATTTCCAGGGCTTTTACCCTGGTCCTCGGAACCATGATTTCTCTTACCGGTCGGTTGCTGAGGTCCAGCACACCGGCCAGCATTTTTTTTCTCAGGCGGGAAAGCCCCTTCACTCCTGAGCTGATGACCAGCCTGACTTCTTCTTCGCTCAGACGGTGGCCAAAAATGTTCCCGCCAATTTCTTCTTCAGGCAGAAAAATTTTGGGCAGCAGGCCGAAAAACTTAATCAGCGGATAGAAAAGAAAATAGACGGCCCGGATGAAATAAATGCTCATAAAAGAGATTTTTACCGGGCGGTGGGCGGCCAGAATTTTCGGGTTTATTTCTCCGAAAATTAAAAGCAGCAGGGTGGTAAAAAGCGTGGCCAGGATTACAGCCTGGTTGTCGTTGGGATAAAAGCTGACAAAAATGGAAGTAGCTACCGAAGCGGCTGCCGCGTTAACCAGTGTGTTTCCAATCAGGATGGTGGCCAACAGGTCATTAATTCTGGTCAGGCTTTTCTTAATTAGCCTGGCTTTTTTTGAGCCTTTAGAATCAAGGTATTCAAGGGTATAGGGGTTAAGAGAAACGAAAGCTGTTTCCGAAGAAGAAAAAAAGGCACTCAACACCAGAAACAGCAGAAACAGACCTATGCGCACCCACATCGGCGGTAGATTAAAAACTTGAGTCCAACTTTAAATCTTTAAGGCAAGCTGTGATAGTCTGGTTGAGCTTGGTACTAATTTTATCTGGTGAATAGCAGGTAGAGGCTGACAGCTCGCTGATGATGAGCTCCCTGGCTTTTTCCAGCATCTTTTTTTCTCTGAATGATAGAGGCTTGGTCTGGCTGAGGAAGAACAGCGTCTTGTAAACTACGGCAATGTCCTCTAACTGGCCTGATTTCATCAGGTCGAAATTTCCCTTGTAGCGGTCCTTCCAGTCAGCGCTGATATCTATGGGACAGCTCTTGAGAAAAGAAAAGAATTTGTTAATGCTCTTAGGTGGGATTGGTTTTCTGAGACCAATTTCGTTTACAGATGAATAAGGAATGACCACCAGGGTGTTGTTGCAAATAAGCCTGATGTGTAGGGAGCGGAAAACCTGCCCGTTAAAAGACTCTTCCTGTATATCTTCTATTATTCCTAATCCTTGGGCAGGGTAAATTACCTTGTCGCCTATTTTTAACGAATTCATTAGACTTAAATTATAGTTTATGGAAGGGGGATAGTCAAACGGCACGTTTTCAGGCTAAATTTGTCAGGACAAAGCAACCCTGAGGTTCAATTGTTTTTTAGAGAGACATGGCCGGCTGGTCAGAGAAAATAATAGGCTAAGGAAAATCGGTTGCCTGGCAGTCTGGTTAAAAATATCAGCAGCCGGGAAACCGTGGGCCATGGTTAAGCTTCTGTTTTCCGGCACTTGACAGAAATGCTTGTTTTCGTTTAAGATACAAGCTTAATTCTACATGTGAGAGTGGACGATGAAGAGAACGTTTCAACCAAATAACCGAAGAAGAAAAAAGACCCATGGCTTTCTGGTCCGCATGGACAGCCGGGGAGGCCAGAAGGTCATCAAAAATAGAAGGGCTAAAGGACGCAAGAGACTCGCGGTCTGATGGATGAAAGCCTTAGGCCGACTGAAAGAATCCGGAAACGTACGGAATTTGCCGAACTATACAAGAAGGGCCGTCGGATAAGAGGAAGGTATTTCCACCTGGTTTTTCAGCCCAATGAGCTTGGTTTTCCTAGGCTGGGTGTGGTGGTCAGCAAGAGAGTCGGCAAAGCGAATGTACGTAACAGGATAAAAAGATGGTTCCGGGAAGTTTTCCGAAGGCATAAAGATTGCCTGGCCAGGCCGGTGGATATGGTCCTGATTGCGCAGCGAGAAATCCTGGAACTTGATTGGAAGGCCCTGCTGAAGGAATTCCGGGAAATGCTTGACAGGTTGCCTGAATAAGAAATACATAATTGAAATGAAATATGTAGCGCTCGGCTTCATTAAAATTTATCAGTGGCTGCTATCTCCCCTTCTCGGGCACAACTGCCGTTATTACCCCACCTGTTCTGAGTATACTTACCAGGCGATAAAAAAATATGGTCTGGTTAAAGGCGGTTGGTTGGGAGGGAAGCGAATTCTCAGGTGTCACCCTTTTCATGAAGGGGGTATTGACCCTGTTCCATAAGAGGAGACAATGGAAAAACGTTTAATCCTGGCCATCGTTCTTTCTTTTCTGGTGCTTTTTCTTTACCAGTTAATATTTGTCAAGCCGGCCCAGAAGCCTGAAATCAGGCCGCAGAAGACCCAGGCGCAAGTGAACCAGCCGGCTACACCGTCTGAAGCAAAAACACCGGCAGCCGAACCATTGCCTGCAGTAAAGGATAAAAAAGAAGAAAGGCCCGGTGAAGTTCTGGAAGATAACACGGAAAAAACAATTAAGGTAGAGACTCCCCTTTATGTGGCCGAATGGAGCAACCGGGGAGGCACACTCCGGAGCTGGAAACTGAAACATCACCTTAAAAGCCTGCCTTCAAAAAATGAACCAGAGACTGAATGGCTGGACCTGGTGCCTGGAAGCGCGGCCAAAACCGGGCTTTATCCTTTTGCCCTGAAAGTTGAGAACCAGGAACTCAGTGAAAAACTTAATCAGGCCCTTTACCGGGTCAACGGTGGAGACTTGAGTCTGGCTGGAGAACAAACTGGGTCTTTGATATTTGAGTATTCCGATGGGAATAATGTAAGAATCATAAAAGAATTTGTTTTTAACGGGCAAGATTATAATTTTAAAGTCCGGACGATTCTTGAGGTTAATGGCCAGGAAAGCAAACCCATTCTACTCTGGGGACCGGGGATCGGAACCCTGAGCCCGGAAGAATTAAAGCAGAAATTCAGCGCCAACCGTGGGGTGGCCTTCCTCAGTCAGAAAGATAATAAAGTTTTCAGGTTGCTGGAAAAGAAAATTAGCCTGGAGAATGAAGCCCAACGGTTTGCAGGGTTAACCTGGGCGGCCTATGAAGAAAATTATTTTGCCTCCATTTTTTTGTTTGGACCGGAAGACAGCCAGGCTTTTGCCTACCGTTTAGACCTGAATGAACAGCAGGCTGACGGCAAGACGGTGATGGTCCCCTATTATTATCTGGGGCTGGCCAATCCGGTTGAGGCTTACCTTGGACCCAAGGAATATGACCGGCTGAAGGCTTACGGACATCAGACGAAAAAGATTATAAACTTCGGTTTCTTTGGCGGAGTAGCGGAGTTACTCCTGGTGGCTACCAAATTTTTCCACCGCTATTTTCCCAACTGGGGCCTGGCTATCATCATCATGACCTTGATTATAAAAATTATATTTTTCCCGCTCACCTACAGCTCGACTAAATCAATGGCCAGGATGCAGGAGCTTCAGCCCAAAATAAAGGCCCTTAGAGCCAAGTACAAAAAGGCCAAACAGGACATGGAACAGCGCCGCCAGATGAACGAGGAGTTGATGCAGCTCTACAAGGAGCATGGCATAAACCCGGCCAGCGGCTGTCTGCCTCTTCTTATTCAGTTGCCTGTTTTCTGGGGATTCTTCCGAATGCTGGTGGTAGCCGTGGAGTTCAGACACAGCCCGTTTGTTTTCTGGATCAAAGACCTCTCAGTTCGTGATCCTTTCTACGTAACACCTGTTTTGATGGGAGTAACCCAGTACATTTCCCAGAAAATGACCCCGTCAACGGCAGACCCGGCCCAGCAGAAAATGATGCTCTTGATGCCTTTCATCTTCACCATTTTCTTCATGAATTTTCAGGCCGGTCTTGTTCTATACTGGTTGACCAATAATGTGTTACAAATAGCTCAACAGGCAATCATGAATAAAATGATGGCTGCCAAGAGGGAAAAAGATGGAAAAAGAAAGAAGAAACAATAATTATTCTGACACTCAAGTTGTTGATAGAAAAGAATTTAAGGGCAGGTCTCTTGAGGATGCCCTCAGCCTGGCCGAGCACGTGCTCAAGGTGCCGCGGGAGAAATTCAATTATGAAATTGTGACCGAGAAGACCAAGCTCTTCGGTCTAAAGAATAAAGAAATAGTTATTCGGGCCTGGCCAAAAAGCGACGAAGAAGAAAATGCTGTTGCAAATTTTTTAAAGGAACTGATGAAGGTTTTTCCTCTGGACCTTCGTTATCAGATTAAGAAAAAAGAACAGCTGGTGTACGTAATATTTGATGGTGAAGACCGGAAACTTCTGCTAAAAAATGACGGAGCGCTTCTTCTGGCCATCCAGCATATTCTGAACAAAATTTCTCAGGTAAAAGTCCAGGTAGATTGCGAATTTTTCCGCCGGCGCAAAGAGAAAAAGCTGAAAGAAATCGCCCAGCAACTCGCCCAGAAGGTTCAGGAAACGGGTCAGGAAGAAATTCTTGATTTAATGAACCCTTACGAAAGAAGGATAATACATATTACAGTTAATCAAATTCCCGGCCTGACCACTGAAAGCATCGGGGATGGTTTTTTGAAGCAAGTCCGGATATACAAGGTTGAGGGTGGGAGACCTTCCCAGACTGAGAAAAATTGAACAACACACCAGCTGATATTATAAATTTTATCTTGCTGATTTACCTTCAATAAAGCCCGTATTAAAATTAGAACTATGAATTACCATCTGGAAGACACGATAATTGCCGTCTCCACACCACCTGGGCCTGGCGGTATTGGCATTATCAGGTTGAGTGGAACAGAGGCTCTGAGTTTAGCCAGCCGCATTTTTATCCCGGCAAACGAATCGCCGGCACTCAACCCAAGGAAAATGTGTTTTGGCCACCTGGTAGACCTGGAAACCAAGGAAAAGCTTGATTCCGGGTATATCTGTTACTTCCCTTCCCCGAACTCTTACACCAGGGAAGACGTGGTAGAGATTAGTTTACATGGTTCGCCGGTTGTCCTGAATGAGGCCGTCCGTTTAGCGGTGAGCGCTGGAGCCAGACCGGCTTTGCCCGGAGAATTTACTCTAAGGGCTTACCTGCATGGCCGGGTGGACATAATTCAGGCGCAAGCGATCAATGACCTCATAAGGTCCTCATCGGTGGACCAGGCGAAAATTTCATTCCGACAGGTGGAAGGAAGCCTGTCAAAAAAACTCTCTGTTCTGCGCGAACAGCTGATTAATGTCCTGGTTCTGCTTGAAACCAGGATTGAATTTCCAGAAGAAGAGATTTCCATTACTAAGGATGAAATAAAATCTACTGTTGACCAAGTGCTGCAAACCCTTGAAAACTTGGCTGGGACCTATGAAAGGGGCAGGGCGCTGCTAGAAGGACTGACCGTAGCCTTGATAGGCAAGACCAATGTAGGAAAATCAACTCTGTTTAATGCTCTTCTGGATGAGGAGCGGGCTATTGTCACTCCTTATCCAGGAACCACCCGTGATTTTATCAGAGAAAATATTATGGTCAACGGGATTTTGATGAAGCTGGTTGACATGGCTGGTTTCGGTCAGGCCCGACACCCGGTGGAGGAAGAAGGGATATCAAGAGGCCAAAAGCTGGCCGATCATGCGGATGGACTGTTAATATTGCTTGACGCTTCCAGGGAAGAAACAGAAGAAGATCTGTACCTGTTAGGAAAATACAGACACAAGAATAGAATTCTTGTGTTCAATAAATGTGACCTGCCCCAGAAAATTAACAGAGATAAAATTCTGAAAGATAATGAAGGCCTCCCTTCGGTTGAACTATCGGCTTTGAAAGGCCAGAACCTTGAGCAGTTACGGGAGATGATGGTAAGGACATTTTCCCCGGTTTTAGATAAGAACGAAGAAATCATCCTTCATGAATACCAGAAAATCCTGGTTGAACAGATGGTTGTCCACCTGAAAAAAGCAAGCGAGCTCTTGCTGGAAGGTTTTGGGGAAGAATTTGTAGCTGAAGAATTAAGAGAAACAGTAAGGCTTTTTGCTCAAATTAAAGGAGAAATAAAGCCTCAGGAAGTGCTGGAACAGATTTTTGGCCGTTTTTGCCTAGGAAAATGAACAAATATCATTTTGATGAAGAATATGATGTGGTTGTAGTCGGAGCAGGTCATGCCGGCTGTGAGGCTGCGGCTGCGGCCGCCAGGATGGGAGCTTCTGCCTGCCTGATTACCATTCACCTTGAGACTATAGCCCAGATGTCCTGTAATCCAGCCATCGGAGGTCTGGCTAAAGGGCATCTGGTAAGGGAAATTGATGCCCTTGGCGGCATAATGGGACTTTTAGCTGATGAAACCGGTATTCACTTTAGGTTGCTAAACCGGAGTCGCGGAGGCGCAGTCCAGGGACCAAGAGCCCAGTGTGACAAGGCAGATTACCGCTTAACTATGAAAAAATGGCTGGAAGGAATACCCAGGCTGAGGATTTTGCAGGGTATTACCACAGATGTTATTGTGGAAGACGGGGAAGTCAAAGGAGTTATCAATAAAGATGGGATTGTCTTAGGAGCCAGGGCGGTCATCTTGACTCCGGGAACATTTTTAAACGGGTTAATTCATATAGGATTGAACAGTTATCCTGCCGGGCGGGCCAATGAGCCCCCTTCTACAGAACTGGCTGAAGCCTTAAAAAAGTTTGGTTTCAGGATTTTGAGGCTTAAGACCGGAACTCCCATGAGGCTGGATAAGAACACCATAGACTGGCAGAAATTTAAACCGCAGCCCGGGGATGAAGAACCGGTTCCTTTTTCTTTCAGGACAGAAAGAAAGCTCGAAAACAAGGTAATCTGTTATGTGGGTTACACCAATGAAAAAACCCACGAAGTGATAAGAGGTAACCTGGACAAGTCCCCTCTCTTTAGCGGTAAAATAAAAGGCATCGGCCCCAGATATTGTCCTTCCATAGAAGATAAGGTAGTAAAATTCCCGCATCACCCGCGACACCAGTTTTTCTTGGAGCCTGAAGGTTTAAATACTGCCGAAATTTATGTTAACGGGCTATCCTCAAGCCTTCCTTATGAAGTGCAAAGAGAAATTCTCAAGACCTTACCAGGACTGGATGAGGCTAAAATATTGCGGCCAGCTTATGGAATTGAATATGATGCTGTTTCAACCTCAGAAATTGAACCTTCCCTTGAAACCAAAAAAATAAAAAATCTTTATTTAGCTGGCCAGATAAACGGAACTTCAGGGTACGAGGAAGCTGCAGCTCAGGGGTTGGTAGCAGGAATTAACGCGGTTTTGAAACAAAAAGGTAAGGAACCGTTTATTCTTTCCAGACATGAATCTTATATCGGAGTGTTAATCGATGACCTTATCTCTGTGGGCCTGGATGAACCATACCGGCTTTTCACTTCCAGGGCGGAAAACAGGTTAAATTTGAGAATTGATAATGCTGATCAGAGACTCCTGCCCTATGGCTATAAGCTTGGGTTGATAACTGAAGAGGAGTACAGGAAGTTTCTGGAAAAGCAGGAAAAATGCAAGCAGGTAATAGATTTTATGAAAAAAGAAAAAATCCAGGATGAGAAAAACCAGTCTATCCCGATCGTCAGTTATTTAAAAAAGCCAGGGGTCAGCATAGGTATGGTGATGTCCAGGGTTGAGTTTCCCGTTAAGCTATGGCCAGAAGAAAAGAGATTTGTTGAATCCGAAATAAAGTATGAGGGTTATATAAGAAAACAGGAAAAAGAGATTGCGAAACTGATGAAATTAGAGTCTATGACTATACCAGAAAACGTTGATTATCTTGATATCCCTGGTTTAACCATGGAACAAGTAGAAAAATTAAACAAGATAAAGCCTCGTACCATGAAAGAAGTTAAAAAAAT
>Ga0078972_1009641_pt1 | contig 18861 bp, 27 predicted proteins | sample YelNatPaOPGAMG01_FD_67568 | JGI IMG/M metagenome (GOLD analysis project Ga0078972, IMG submission 67568) | Hot spring thermophilic microbial communities from Obsidian Pool, Yellowstone National Park, USA - OP-RAMG-01 (SPADES assembly) (version 2) | ecosystem: Environmental > Aquatic > Thermal...
AATCTTCTGGAGCGTGGAACATTAACTCGACAGAATTGAACCTCATACCAGGAGGAGAAGCTTCATTCAACCTTTCATCAACAAAATTTTCTTACATCGAAGTGAAACATGTTTTCTTCGGAAAAACTGTTGCCGAAAGGGTTCAGGTGACATACGATGGAAGACCGTAGGCTCTGGACTATAGCACTTGTTTTCGGGATGGTGGCAAGCCTGGTGGACATTGCAGCCACAGTCCTACCACTATACATTTTCGATGGAAACGTTGACGGATACGTAAGCCTAATCTCATATGATCTCACAGTTTTTGGAGAACAATATTATAGTTTAAGCTTGGACGCGATTAAATCTCTCTCCTATATTATACTTGTTCAGGCCGCACTAAACATTATAGTTGTAACAGTATGCTATGATAGAGTGTTTTCAGACAAAAATGTAGAAACTTGGAAGGGAATAGTTTTTGGAACAATGCTTTCAATGTTCATCTGGTTCGGTGTACTCTACGGTTGCACGTACATTGCTTCAGAGGAAATAAAATCGCTTTTAGCAGACTTCAGCCACGAAACTTCAGCTGGAAAAATAGTTTTCCCCAAAACCATGTACTATCCGCAGCCAGCATACCTTCTCGTATTCAACTTTATTCCTCTAGCACTCACAATCATATACGCTATAACATTGTCTATAGCATGCGAGTTCGAAGAAAGCTCTTCAATCAATCCTAGAAGGTTGAAACAACAGGACACTTTAGCAGAATCTCCCTAACAGTATCAAGGATCCTGCCTTCTCCAGAAAAACCCACGATCCTCTCAACCAGAACACCGTTTGCAAAAAAGAGGAAGGTTGGAACAGCGAGGACAGAATACTTTTCAACCATCCGAGGACATTCTAGAACATTAGCCTTCCCAACAGACAGGAGGCCTGAAAACTTTTCAGCAATCCTCTCAACACACGCTGAAGCAACCTTGCATGGAGCACACGATGGACTCCAAAAGTACACTATAAAAAGTCCAGCTCTCGAAACCTCCCTCTCGAAACAGGAATCGTTCAAAGATAAAATGTTGCTCAACATAGCATAAAACTTTGCAAAGTATAATGTTAAAGAAAAGATGCTGTGGACGCTGGAACATAAAATGTTACTGAAATGAAAGATCGTAGCCAAAGCCATAATCTTCTAGGGATCGCGTGAACTTTCCCATCGTTTGACACACTATATGCGAGGAATAACATACATTTTACCATCGGGGTGGTAAAGTGCATTCTGTACGGTAAACGTACGTATTGCACTTTGGCAACAATAACATTTTGTCCCCATATAGGGGGACAGCTTGCACAAGCACTAATGTCATTTTGTACGGTAAACGTACGAAATAGCATCCATCCCTGCTAGAATAGGCTGACACATACCATATAATTGGAAGCATCTGCTTCAAGACAAAGTTTATATTCTTCGAGCACACTAAAAAATCTTAGGTGACAAAATATGTCGGACACAGGTTCAGACAAGTATGTGCGAGCATGGCGCAATAGGATAGACTATGTGAACTTGGATATAGAGGATGCTACAAAGCTTGTGGAGAACCTGAGGAAAACATATCCGGAAAAATATGGTAGAGTGTTCAAAACAGAGTTCATCTTCAACGTCAGAAGGGAAGAGGGATGGGATCTTGCAACAGTCACAATATATCCTACAAGAAAGTGTGCAGAGTGGGATGATTTCGTCGAAGACCTTCAGGCCAGAAACTTCCTCATGGACGAGGAAATAAGATTCTATAACATGGAATACTATGACGTGCTTGCCGAGGAACAGTTTAGGAAGATATTGGAGAAGCTGGCCGAAGACGACGAGTGGGTGGAGAGGCACCTCTTTTAAGAAAAACCTTCCACCCACATTTTTGTGAAGCGTAGTCCAAGAGGATATTTTTCTGACACGAGGAAAAGATTTCATGCAACATTTTATGGACAAAATTTTATTGACAAAATTAAACTCCTATTCTCAGCAGTGCTTCTCAGCATACCGAACTCTTTTGTTGAAAAGGCTAGAGTTCTAGAGCATGCTAGAGAATACGCTAACAAGGTTGCTGCAAACGTTAAAATCAGGGTAGGGGAGACAGTTTTTCACGTAGTAGACTTCGAAAGCGTGACAATCTTATCAGATTCTTTCGAGCCGTGGATGTGGAAATACCTTCAAGTTTCCGATGACGGAACATTCGTTGATGTTGGAGCACATGTCGGCAAATATACTGTGCAAGTTGCAAAACTTCATCCAAAATCAATGGTCATAGCGTTAGAACCTAACCCAGAAAACTTTAGAGCCCTAGAGAAGAACGTTAAAGAGAACAGATTAAGTAACGTTAAACTCTACAATCTTGCAGCATGGAACAGAAAATGTATCCTAAAACTGTATACTGGAGACAAGGGTGGACATCATAGTGTCAAAAGAGAATTTGGGCGCGGATACGATATTGTTCAGGCGACAACATTAGATGATATAGTGAGAGAGGCTTGTGTCAGCAGAGTCGATGTTATCAAGGTTGACGTGGAAGGAGCTGAGGCAGAGGTTGTCGAAGGAGCCCTTGAGATCATAAGAAGACATCATCCGAAGCTTGTGATCGAAATATTTGATTCGCCTGAAAAGATTCTGAAACTTCTTCCACCAGAATACTCTTGCGAAAAGGTTGCTGACGCATACTACCTGTTTTACGCCAACGCCTCCAGTGTCAGATACAATTCCCCCGTTTTATAGTCTGTTTACACGATTGTTCGGGTGAAAATATGTTGAATTATGCGAGTGGAGAAGAGTGGCTTCTCGCTGTATCGCCTGTCTTCAAAAGAAGGTACGCTCACGACGGCGACCTCATGCTCGGATGCACTATCGGATGCGTTTTCTGCTACTATAGGTGGATTAGCGCGAGCAGAAAGTATATTGGAACAGGGAGGCTCAAGCGTCTGGCCACTCCAGAGGAAATGGTAAGCTTCCTCAAAAATTCTAGACTGTTTCTGCCAAAGGACATCATTATTCTTGGAGCAAGAGGAGACGCCAGCATGTACCTTAACGAGATGCTGGAGTTCACTAAACTTTTTCACGAAGACCACTTTTTCGGAGACAATCTTGTTCTAGCCCTGCATAGGGCGCCGGCCAACAGGTTCATAGAGGAGGCGATGGAGTATCCGAGGTTCAGGTTCGGAACCACTGTTACACCAAAAGCCTATAGCCTGAAATGGACTAGCGTGAGGGAAGAAGATCAGCTTAGGGGATTAAAGTGTTTGGCTGAAAAAGGGTTTGACACGGACAGGGTTTCGATTGAAGTTGGACCCCTGAACTCCCTGAACTTTGAAGACGGGATGAAGGTTATCGAAAGGATCGCTGACCTAGGATACCGGCATGTGGTTGTAAGAGGATCCTCTTTCGGCAGCTTCGGAGTCGACAGGGAAGCCGAGTTGAAGAAGATGCTGGACCTTAAGTTCGTGACAAAGGAAGCGGTTGAGCAGGCGAGGGAAAATCACGAATATTATGTGGTAAAAAATTTTCTCACACCCGAAGCCTATCGGCTGATACAGGATAGGTTTCCAGATGTTAACGTGCACAGGCACACTTACACCCTATACCATGGCGTCTGGAATGTTCCAATAGCTGGAAACAGGGACAATATGGTTAGAGTATGCTTTCCACTCAAACATTCTGTTGGAAATGTGAGGAAGACTGTTGAAAAATACGGTATTCTAGTGGACGATGTTGAAGAGAGGAGAGACCACTATTTTGTGAAAGTTGGCGGAATCCAGCCGGTGACGGAAGATATTGCGATGACAGTTGGAGCCGAGCTTGAGGCGGCTGTCGTCTTCGACAAGTTCAGGAGAACCGCTGCGGTCGAGGACGTTCACTTCTATAGAAAACATTCGCTGTTCCACTTGAACCAGTATCTGGTGAGAGGATAGTGAAGGCTACAGTATACGTTCTCTTCGGCGGACTCAAACACTATCGTCCGCCGAAGGAAGGGGAAACAGTCTTCTACTGGGATCCCAAGAAGAAGCTACTGTATCCGCTTGAATCCAGCCTAGAAGGGTTCAGCGAATACGATGTCGTAGACTCTAACATCACTACTGGAAAAAGTGTGGAAGACGTAGTCCGAGACCTAAACCTTCCAAGAGATAAGGTGAAAGTGTGCGGAAACCCTCTCACTCGCGTGGCTGAAAAGATTGTGGACGAACAGTTTTCGAACGCGAACCCTGATCCGGAAAAGATAATGTTAGCGTTTTCAGGAAAGCCGGGTTCACTGAAAACTTTTCTAGCCAAAGGTTTAGCAATATCGCATGGCATGCCACTACTTCAAGTTGGAAAAGAGCTTCAGAAGGTCGCTGACGTTGGAAAATATGGTGAAGTGTTGGCGGAAAAGGAGAAGGTTAACCCGTTTACTGTAGGCGAACTGCTTTACCCGATTTTAGCCGAGTACGACAGTAGGGTTGTGATCGTCGACGGAATAAAGTCGCCTGAAACCCTGTTCTTTCTCAGCTACTCTACCAGGAGACCCTTTTTCCTATTTATCGTGGAACAGGATGAAATGTTAAGGAGAAAGTCTATTATCCTAAGATCTGATCCAGATGACAAATATGATGTAGAACGTGACAGACTCTTTGAAAGCGGCCTCAACCGTTTGAGGGAGCATGCTTACGCCATAGTAGACATGTCCGACTGGAGGACACTCCAGCCTCTTACGCACCTGCTTAGTCTTCTCGGGTACAGGACTGGGAAAATTGTTGACGTCCCAAACCCGTTCGGGTCAAAGCTTCCAATACTTGAACTGTACAAGAGAAACGTGATGAAGCTTGTGGCGAAAAAGACTGTTGTCGAAGAAGATTTTTCCAGCCAATCTTTTCACAGAAGCTATGTTGAAAGGCTTAGGGAACATGGAATTAACGTTTCAGGAGAGAGGGAGAAGGCGATACTTTTGACGGCAAGCGCTTTCAGGATAATTGACGACATTTTGGACGAGAACACTGTCAGAAACATGAGTCCAGCATTCTGGAGAGTGCATGGGATAACAGAGTCCGTTTACATTGCAACCCTAATGACTGTGAAAGCCTACAGCATCTGCGGCAGACTGGGAGTTGGAAAACAGTTTCTAGAAATGTTCGAGAAGGTTGTTGACGCTGTAGCATACGAGCTTCTAGTAGAAGACGGTAGAGAAGAAAACATTGGATTCGACAGCTGGCTTCGGGCGGCGGAAAGGGAAGCGGCTTTCAGAGAGTTTCTGGCCACATTAGCAGGCTGCCCGGAAAAGGGAAGCGAGTTCAGGGCATGGGGGTTGAAGGCGCAGGCGAAAGACGATCTTCTCGGGTCAACAAAAGGGGGGAGAGAGGACACGGAAAAGAAGCTGAACAGGATACTGTTTAAGCCAGAATGGGCGCCCCTACTGGATCAGACCATCAAGTCCATCACTTCATCCCTAAGTCGGGAATGTCCAGGGAATGTCTAGGATGAACACTAAAAAGCCCTTATATATACCGGATGTTTAGAGTGTTGGTCTTTGACCAAGCTTTGATTAAGAACATTTTGTCCTGCTAGCTTCTAATATAATCGTTTTACAAAATTTTCCCCACCTTTTTCCTGCCTAGCAGGGCTTGGTCAAAGACTCCAGTTTCTTAAGCCAGGAAGCTTTTGGGAGGAGTCTAACCGGGTTGTTTCCGGAATGGCCTGTCCTCCGACCCTAGGACACTGGGGTTCTTCCTGGGGGCCTGCCTTCAGGCACTTGCCTTTTGTCCCCGTGATAACGTGCTTGAAGGCGTTTTTGGGGAAGATACGGTGTAAGGTATACTGGGAGCTCGGTACTGTCTGATTGGGGGTCAATGAACGTGAGCCTACATTGTTTTAGCGTCGTGGGCTGTGAGCGGGAGGCCTCCAATTGGTCAGGAAGTCCTAGGGAATGTAAGGGCGGCGATAGCTTCCATCCTCTATAGTTGTGTCCGGCTATAGGGGCCTGCGGTCGTAAGGAAGCTGCCTTCCCTTCGGGCAGACCGCGAGCCGTCCCTGCACCCCTAGGCTGGTCGCATCACTCACACTGTGGGTAGACCCGACCGCTTAAGCGGTTGGCGAAACCTCCAGTAAGCCTAGGAGATGACCTTCCACATCCTTCTTTTCGATGATGAGGGGGGAGAAATTTTCCTTTCGACAGACTCTGTGGGAAAGGAACTTTCTCCTCCTCCGGAGGAAGAAGGTTGTGGAAGCGATCCGAGGGTCGCCCGGGAGCCTTTGGCGATGAAAGGGCGAAGGAGGCATGCTTGGGAGAAGCCGAACGGAGAGTAGGCGGCAGCGCTCCCTCTCCTGAAGAGGTGGGACCTCTTCTGTCGCGGACGGCAACGTCCACGGCAGGTAGGCTTCAGTGAACAGCATGTCCCTCCCAGCACCCTTACCCCAGACGGAGGCGACATCCTCTAAAAGCCTCATATGGGGTCGGCTGGGGAACCCTCCCACCTGTTCAAGATCCTCTTAGAACAGGGGGATGAGTGATGCGGCCAAGAATTTGGAGGTGAAAAACATGTTGTATGTTCTCAACACTTTGATTGTTCCAATAGATTTTTCAAAGCATCCCAGCGTTAATGTTCGATTTCGCAAAATTTCTGTCGAAGAAGCCAGGCAACTCTTAGAACAGTCGGCACAGTCATTTGTGTCAGCCGTGGGACATGAGGCTTCAGCAAAACTGTTGTCACAACTTCTTTCGGTACAGGTACCCTTTAATAGGGTAAGCGTTTATCTCAATCCAGGCGATAAAGCTATACATTTCTTTCTAAAGTCTCGACTACAAGAGGGGAAGGTGTTAAGCGAGGAAGAACTCAAGGCATTAGACTACTGGCTTGTTCTAAGCGAAGTAGTCTAAATCCCATCCTTTCCCCTTTTTTTGGAGGGACATGCTCCACACAAAGAGAATCTTAATAAGCCACAATCCACGCACGGGAGAAAAAGTGTACGCCACACTACGTTGGATGAATTTAGGAACCGATGTGATTGAGATAGAGCATATTCCCGGCAAACAATGAATTTCACATAAGTCAAACTTTAAGCTGGGAAGCGAGTCAGCCAAGACGCGTGCTTCCCAGCTACCCCAATATTTTTGGAGGAAGAGTTCCCAGAGGCGAGCCACTGGAAACTCCGACATATTCTTTGAAGTCGGAGCTTATAAGTTTTTCGGTGGCGTTGATCCTCTGATGATCTCCCCTTTTTTGAGGGAGTGCTCCAGCCTCAGAGAATTTTTTTCTGTGGCTGGGGTTGGCCCGTTGGGGCCGAAACGTGGACGTTGAAGCCGTCCAGCTAACCAACGTTCTAGTGTTGGGTGTTGGACGGTGGAGTCCACGTTAGGGTCAGCTCCGCCTGCAGGCTGGAGTGGGCGGAGGCTGGCCTCGACCTAACCTAAGGTTTTCATAAAATTGGAGGATGTGATATGATCGATTTGGGTGTTGTAGGTATCGTGTTGGCTCTAGCCATCACTCTAATCACCGTCTACTATACTCTCAAGACTGCACGCAGTCTCTACATTTAGCCAATATACTCGACCCTTATTTTTCTCCCCCTATTTTTTTCTTGGAGGTGATAAGATTGGACGAACTCAATGAAATGATAAAACTTTCCCGCCGTCTGGAGGGCGCTATTACAGGCAGAAAACCCTCCAGTAAGGAGGTTAGGCGGGAGTTTATACAAGCGTACTGTGATGCACATCCAGAAATAGGGCTTTTCAACGCAATTGTAAACGTTGTCTCCGACAAGTACGAGAAAGAGTTTATTTCACAAGTTCAACAGATTAAGCCTATTAAACGGGAAACTCTAATAGGTTTATTTGAAGGTCTGTCAGCCGAATGCCAGGACGTACAAGCCCAGCTTTTTATACAATTTAATATTGACGCTCAACCAGTACCCTTAGGGTACTGGTATGAGTACCAGCAGAAACTTTTCTTCAAAACGGAGCATTTTACAGCCGAACTCCATTTATGGGACGGGAAATTAATGGTGTACTAATCTTTTTCTCCCCCTATTTTTTCTTGGAGGAAAAATTGCGTACCGGAGTGTTGAGGAAGGGATTCGTTATCAGAACGCCAAAAATCACTATGGAAATACCTTCTGGCGTGAAAGTACGTTTTTACGCCAGAAGCATTGAGTTTGAAGGATATGACATCAGACTCTACGAAAATGATGGAAAATGGTACGCGTTCATTTGGGGACAAAAGCATCTTGTGATTTTTGACTACAACAATCCACCGTACCCTATCTCGTATTATATGCCGCGTTCTCAGCGGACTTAAGTCTGCAGGCGAATTGTGTCCTGCAGACCTCCAAATATTTTTTGCTTGGAGGAAACGGTTTAGGCGAGTGTTTCCAGCACAGTGCTGGAACACTGTGAGCCTGAACCTTAGAAAAAGGTTTTCTCACATCAGGGGTTATGCTATCCTCTTTTTCTATTTCTATATTTTTCTGTACCCTTTTTTCCCCTGACGATCCCGAACCTGGCTTAGTCCAGGGAGGGTGCTTCAGCCTCTGGAGGCATTATGCTTTCGGAGGCTGAGGTTGGCCTTTAGGCCGAAACGGCAGCGTTGAAGCTGTCTGGCTAACCGCTGGACTCTAAAGTCCAGTGGGTGTCAGGCAGTGGAGCTGCCGTCGGGAGGATGTGGGCCGAATTGTCGGCAGGCCCGAGCCTCCCTTTTTACGCGGCCTAAAGCATCTGCTTAAACTATAAACTGTGAAGTGACAAAATGGGCCACTTTTTTTGCATGAGACGTTTTCGCCAATTTTGAGCGTGGAATGGCCCTTTTTGTCACTTCACGGGTTTTGGAGGCTTGTCAGAGGAGTTACTGGACTTCGATGTCGTCGGTACAGTAGGCTATGGCGAAAAGTACGCGGTGCTGATTGTTAGAGACCGTGGTGGAAAGTTTCTTCTCGTCGAATCAGGAGTTTCAGACGACGGCCACTATCTTGTAGTGCTCTCGGAGCTCGATAGGCTTGAAGGACCATGGCAACTTTTTTTGGAGGATGTTCTAGAACTTGGGCTTAACAATCTTCAAGTCTCTTCCTCTAACAACTATCCTCTGTCCACTAGCATCCCCCAAGCTTGTAACCCATTCGCCGACAATGTAGAAGAAGTCCGGCAAATTTTCTCTGAAAATGTTGCTGGACTTAAACTGTTCCACGATCTCCACAACCTTCTTGAAAACCTTTCTACCATCTTCTCCCATCATAAGATATGACCTGTAGGGCATTGGATCTACTCCAATCTTCTTCAGCCTTTCCATCATCCGGTTATAGTCTTCTCTGACAACAGGTTTTCTGCCAACCTTATGCCCTGCCTTTACCACAGTCTCCTGTGCCATAAGATTTCACATTATAGGAGAAAGTGGACTATTTAAAAGGAAAAAAAAGTTTTGGAGGGGAACTGTATGTCTGAAGTAGGCGGTTCCGAACTCTGGGTTATTATAGCACGGTGTCCAAAATGTGCTGCCAGCACAGTGTCGTCGAAATACAGGGTGGTCGAAGGACATGTTCTAGTAAAATGTGGAAAATGTGCGCAAGAGTTCTGTCTCAAGGAGATTCCGTAGGAGGTGGTTGGTGTGAAGGTGGAAGTTCTTTTCCACTATCTTGTGAAACACTATTTTTCTAACAGAAGCGGTAGAAACTATGGGCTTCTACTGCTTGGTCCTCCTGGTGTTGGAAAAAGTACTGTAGTATATGATGCAGCCGAATATATTGCGTCCAAGGTCGGTAAACAGTTTATCAAGTTTGTTATCAGATGGGATCCGGAAAAGAAAAAGTTTGTGGTCAACGGCGACAGTGTAGAAGACGTTTTAGCTGAACCTTCAAAATATTTTGTTCTCACAGACTTTAGGCTTTCGACTGTAGAGCCTTCGGACTTAACTGGTATTCCAAGATCACATGATGGTATAACATTCTACGAGCCTCTGGTTTGGGCTGTCCTCCACAGCAGTGCACCCGGGATAATCTTTTTAGACGAAAGGGCTGTTTTCGGTTACGGTCCCGTCAGTTGACCTGGGTGCAGCGGGAGGACGTGTGGAGCATTGTCCCCCAGCTTGTGCTCGACAAGATCGCGGGGTTCGTCAAATTCTCTAGCGAGACCATGGTGGTCGCTGCTGGAAACAGGCCAGAAGACTGCAGCCTAGTCAGATTAATTCACAATTCGCTACTAAACAGGTTCAAGAAGATTGACGTCGAATGCCCAAGCATTGAAGCATGGTCCAAGTGGATGGATGAAAGATATCCTGGAGCATGGGATAAGCGGGTTCTCGCCTTCCTTCTAGCGTTCAAAAACGATGGAGTGTTCCTTAAAGTTCCAAAAGAGGGTGAAGGACTTGAACCTTTCCCGTCTCCCAGGACATGGACTTGGCTGGCACTGGATTTGGTAGAGGGATTCGGCAGCGTGGACGATATCTGTGGTCTCGTGGGTACAGAAGTCGGATACAAGTTTAAATCGTTTATTGAAACAAAAATAGACTTGGACTCTCTCTTGGACAAACCTGAACAGTTTAGATCACTGTCTTTCGACTCAAAGTACATGGTTCCAATCATGCTTGGAAACAGGATCTCTAACCGCAAATTTGATTTCAGCAGAGCCTTCGCATTATTTGATGTTATGGCAGGCGAAAGCAGGGAGTTCGCTGTCATCACTCTGATGTCGGTGGGAAACAGGGCTAGGCTGACGGAATTCCTGGTCGCATTATTTGCACACAACCCAGATTACAGGATCGCGTTCAGCGACCTTGTTGAAACAGTTTACGCGATCACAAAATCTTCTTGAACAGCGTCCACTTTTTGGAGGAAGTGTTTCATGAATATAGTGGAAGAGTACAGGAACGCTCTATCAGTATTGCTTGTGACAATGCCTTTCGCTGGATCACTGTTGGGAAGGGTTAAGGTGATTGCAACCGACTCCGTTGACACAGCCGCTGTCACAGGATCAAATATTCTTTTGATTAATCCAGGGTTTTGGGAGAATCTAAGCTCTAGCGGAAGAGTGTTTGTTTTAGCCCACGAAGTTCTCCACCTGGCTTTCATGGATCACTTGAGAATGGGGTCAAGGGATCCTCTAGCGTGGAACCTTGTGTGCGATGGAGTAAACAATAGCATTATAATGGAGTTCATGGAAGTTCCAGATGGTCTCAAACACTTTTCTGTAACCCTCAACACTATAAGCCTGATAGTCTCCGAATATTTTTCTGTAATCCGTGACATGTCAAAGGAGGAACTGTACAATCGTCTCCCGAAAACTAATGTTATAGTGTGTCCAGTCTGCGGTTCAAGAAAAATTGATGTGGTGGTTGGAAAAGATTATGTGGGAGTCAGATGCCGAGAATGCGGGTTCTCTACGGGGGAAAATGTTCCCGATTACACTTACTCTTTGCCAGCCGACCCCGACCTAGGCTTCCCTGAGACAAATGGAACCGTTGTCAGCGAAGGAGACAGAGAGTTCGATGGACTTTCTGGAGAAGAGTTGGAGAAAAAGTGGAAGGAGGCTGTTTCTAAAGCTTACAGTTTCCACAAGTCTGTTAGAGCTGTTCCAGCTGGCCTCAAGAGGGCTGTGGACAGTTTCCTAAAGTCTAAGGTCGCTTGGACTGTCCTCCTGAGGCAAGCGTTCAGGACAGGCTTCGGCAGAATTGTGGTGGAAAGCTGGAGTAGGGTTTCGAGAAAATGCTCTCTTATGCCTGGAACAAGGAAACTGGCTAACCCGAAAGTGCATGTGCTGATAGACACGAGTGGAAGCATCACTGAACTGGAGCTTGAACAGTTTGTGGGAGAAGTGGTTTCAATAGTTGGACTGTCTTCGGCTAAAGTCATATGCTGGGACGCTAGAGCCTACGAGGTGATAGATGCTAAAACAACGTATGATGTGATAAGAAAGGTTGCTCCAAAAATAAAGGGGGGTGGTTCGACGTTTGTTGCTCCAGCCCTCCGCAAGACGCTGGAAAACCTCAGGTTCGGTGACGCTGTCATAATATTAACTGACGGGGAAATTTTCGATTTAGAAGATGCTGAAACAGTCTCACTCTTTAACGCTGTAGTGTCAAAGGCTTCAGCGTCAATATTTGTCACAACAAAAAAGGTTCCTGAGATAAAGTCGTGGAGGGTAGTGAAGCTTGATCTCTGAAAATGCGGTTAGAACATTGTTTGAGCAGATTAAAAAGTATTCTGATGCCGTCGACAGCGAAGAAAACAGGTTTAGGGAAATCTGTTTTCGAGTGGTAAAGAAAATTTGGTCGTTGGCGGAGAAGGTCGGGGACATTCCAACTGGAAGATTTGATACAGTGCTAGTCAAAAGAGGTTCAACAACCGTAGCCGATGTTTCGGACACAGTGAAAGTTCATGGAATGTCTTCAAGCTATATTGTATACAGTCTGATTAAACATGGTCAAGAGATTGCAGAATATTTTGTGGACGAGGATTCCAGGAAAAAGTTTCTTGAGATAGTAAACTTCCTCAAAAAATATTCTGGGAAAAGCGTATACAGTGTCAACTTTGAGCCTAGAAAGATCATATTCTATGACGGAAAATTTTTGCGCGAGGCTACAGTGTACAAGGTTGTATTGAATGTGGACCTGTATTGGGGCCCACAATATTTTCTCGATATTGTAGGAGACTGTCCAGTTAAACCGTCGATGCTGTTGACTAAAGTTCACCTCATACACCTTCACGATATGATATCCCAAGTTTACAGGATGGCTGTAGAAGATGTGCTGAAGATAGAGGAGGCTGTCGACAGTTTTCTGGCGAACCTAGATTCTTCTGATACCGTTTAATGGCCTTAAAAGCATCTTTTTTTTGGAGGTAGTATGTTAAAGTTTACTGCAGAAGTTGTGGACTTCTGTGGACTGCAAAAGTATTTGAGAGAAAACTATCCTCTGGCTTCAATCCAAGAGGATCTAATGGTTTTTTCATCAAACATTTTCTTAACCAAGAAGACTTTAACAGTTTTAGGAGACTGTGACTGCATCGTGGACAAGCTCAAGTTCCTGGGAGAGGCTGTCCGCATACAGGGTTCTCTGAAGATTGTGGAAGTTTCTCCAGAGGTTGTTGACGCGGTAAAAACTTACTTGATAGAGAATAAGGTTTTGAACAAGATCTTTGACACCTGCGACGCCAAAGTTCTAAAGTTAACTGACGTTGGATCCGCAATATTCCTTGAAGTCGACTTGAAGGTTTCGAAGAACCTTTTCCCAGAATTCTATAATGCGTTAAAGGATATGATAGTGGACGCTCTCGCAGCATCTTCTGCTGTAACATCGTATTCTGAAATCTTCTGCTAGTCCACAGCCTTTTTTGGAGGGAGAAGAATATGCCGAAAATTGAGGAGGAACCTAAGATCAAGAACCTTCTGATTCAGGCGCTTGAGAAAAAGTATGCTGCAGAACGTGTTGGAATACATTTGACTGATTTGATTTGTCCGAGGCTGACTTTTTTCCGCAAAACTTTGGACAACAGTTTAACTGAAAAGGATATAGTGTTCTTTCTGCTCGGCTCCGGAGAAGGTGAGCTTATAGAACAGCTTGTCGGAGACCACAATGAAATTATTGTGATAAAAGGGGGTGTGGTGCATACTCTCGACGCCTTCCTACTTGAAGGGGACACTATTGTTCCAGTCGAGATTAAGACGACTAGAGCTGAGAGGGAAGATAATGTTGTTAGGCCACACTATCTTTTCCAGCTGGGAGCATACTGTTCAGCGTTGAATGTTAGCACTGGAGTCCTTGTTGTTGTAATGTTGAACGTGGGAAAGGTTAAAGTTTACAGGATATTTTTTGACGAGAAAGAGCTTCAGAATATCGGTGAAGAGGTGGAGCGGAGGAAGAATCTTTTGCGCAAGGCTCTGGAGTCAGGTGATGCTTCGGTTGCTCCAAGCGTCTTAAACGATCCCGACTTGAGCTGGAAGTGCGTGTCCTGCAACTTCAGAGACATGTGCAAGAGCATCGAGGAAGGCTGGCGTTTCATAGACTTTGTCAGCCCACTTGACCCGAACAGAGGATATGCTGCAAAACTTAGGGAAGTGCTGGAAGAAGAGAGGCTCAAGCATGGGCTAGAGTATGAGCTCTTGTTTGCTGAAGACAAGAGTGTGAAGGGGGTTAAGGTTCGAGGCAAAATCGAGCACGTTGACCACGTTAGAAGGTTCTGTGAATGGGTTAACGAGAAACTTCTTGAGAGGACGGCTGAAGTTCCCTTTTTGGAGGATGTTTAGAGGATGCTAGAATTTTTCCGCGGTCCAATCAAGACTATAATATCACATGGTGACGTTGACGGGATAGCTTCCGCCGCCATAGCCTTGAGACGTTTTCCTGAAGCGGAAGTTTTCTTCGCTGAACCCTATACGCTGTCAGATGTCCTATACAGTGCTGTTAAGCCGATACTTGTGCTGGACATAGCCTGCAAGCCTGGAGAAAGCGTCTACGTAATAGACCATCATATCGTGGACGCGCCGGCAAACACTTTCCTTATGAAAGACTGGCCTGAGGCCACAGATTTTCTGGTCGGATTAGGTTTGGCTGCCGACAGGAGGACGGAGGTAACTGATCCTGCTGTCAAGGTTAAGGCCACATTGTTAGGCGATGCAATAGGACTCCGTCCCGACGATGTAGAGTTTAGGAAGACTTTAGTTAAAATATTAAGTTCTGGAAGAGAAGAGCTTCCGGAAGAAGTTTATGTTAGGGCTACAGCGTACAGGGAAGAGTTTTCGAAAAGACTTACCTACGCCAGAAGCCTTGTGAGAGAGTTTGGACAGAGCGCTATGGTCGTTTACGTGGACATTGGGAAAGGCTTTGCTGGAAAACTTGCTAGCGTCATGGGAAACGATTACAGAACATTTGTCCTAGTATGGAAAAATGATGGTAAAACTATTGTTACTGTAAGGGGAGAGAATGCTAGAGCGATAGTAGAGTTTTTCAAGAACGTTGACGTAAAATTCTGTAGCGGGGGAGGACATGATATGGCGGCATCGTTTTCGACAGACAGGTCTCCAGCGTCAGTGGCCAAAGACCTTACAATACTCTTGTCAACGTTATCCAGTAGGCTGGCGGAAGCTGTCACCAGATAGGCTGACACCTGCACTTCCGTTACATGGAGAAGAGTGTTGAGGAAGCAGGTTTCCTCATATTTTGGGGAGAATTGAAGTGGAACTGTCTCCCGAACAGAAGAGGAGAATAGTCGTAAAAGTTTACGACATCATTTCTTGGCACCGCCACCCTTCTTTTGAAGGAATGTGAGTTCTATGCAGCACTAGACTTCTAAACCATCTTCCACTTTTTGGAGGAAGTCGTTTATGGGAAGACTCGCCTACACAATAAGAGGCGACTTCGACTGGGAATACAAGTTTCCTTTCTCTAAACAGTGCTCTAACTTCGGCGAAGTCGTTGAGAAGGTGAAGTCGCCTTATGTTGGTGTCAGCAGATACATTGGAAGCGATGGAGAGTTTGTGGAAATATATGCTGACAGAAGGAAGCTTTTGGACAGGCTTGAAAGTTTTAGTCTGGACAAGTGTCCAGTGTGCGGGACGCCAGAGTGTGCTGAAGCAACAGAAGAGATGATAAGACTGTTTGCTGAAGCAGTTAAAGGCTGTGATTTGAAGGAAATCCGCTTGACACTGTTCGTGGAATACGGGTGAAAGATCTCTTTTTGGAGGATGTTTAGAGGATGACAGAAGATAGAATAGAGTATGAATTGGCTGGAATTGTTACTGCAACCTCATGGTTTGGGCAGAAGGGTGTTGCGAGAGTCAGAATTCTGACAGACGAGAAGGGTCTGGAGAATATTAAAGCAAACCCCCTCCAAGATTACCTGTCCTTCGGTGTAATGTCAGTCGACTACGTTAAACTGGACGTTTTCAAAATAAAAACTAAGGTGACAAGGGACAAAATTATTCAAGAACGTTCTAAGCGCCCAGACTTCACAATCGAGAAAGGAGAATGTAAGCTGACTCCCAAAGTGAAGAAGATCCTAAGTGAGATTCAAGAGATTACAGTACGATACTAAACACTTTCAACTTTTTGGAGGATGATGTGGTATGCCGAAATGTCCAAAATGTGGGAAATTTATTGAAACGTTGGTGCTGTATGGAAAACAGACTCAAAAGTTTAGAGTTTTCCTTTCCGAAGGCAAACTTCAGTACGAATGGACGTGGAGTTCCGATTACCTAGAGGACGAGGAATACTGTTGCCCCGAATGCAATGAACGTCTTTTCAGAAGCGATGAGGAAGCACTAGCGTTTCTGATGTCCGATGTTAGCAAGGTGAAGCAAGAATGAAAGAAAGGAGAGGCAGGTTCGCTGTAGTTGTCACAGAAGACGATAAGTGGCTAAATTTCGCGGACTTGAAAGAAGACGAGGACAGTACAATTCTCAAGGAGGTAATTTCTGGCGCACAAGACTATGCTAAAGCAAACAAGAAGACGGTCATTATATACATTGCTGAAAGGGAGATTGAAATCAGTCCAAGCGAAAGATAGTATCCTCTTTTGGAGGATGATATAGTATGGGGCTCGAATTTATTCCAACACTAATCAGCACAGTAGATTACGAAGCAATAAGATGGGACAACTTGAGAGAATTTCTCAGCGACGAATTTCTGGAACTTGCAGAAAACGGCGACATTGAAGCAATATATTCAAGGATAAGGGAGAACTGCGAGGGCAAATCAGATGAGATTAAGGAGAGGATCAGGGATTTCATAGGAGACTTGAATCAGGCTGACGGAGTTGTAGCCATTTACGACAAAACGTATCAAGAAGTAGTTGAAGCAATATTGATTGCTTATAAAGTATAGTGTCTTTTCTTCCTTTTTTGAAGTGAGATAATATGGGTCTGGATGAGTTCGATCAGGCTGCTAGAGAAGTAATCGACTTATGCGATAAAACCTCATGCGGAATATTTGCGAGGCTTTCTTGGAACGATTGGAAGAAAATTAAGCAGATGCCTACAGAAGAGATTAGGAGCAGGCTCAAGGGAATAAATTATTCGCTAAAACATAGTGTAAGCGTTTCCGACATGGAACTCAAGACACTTCTTGAGCTGGAGCTGGAGAAGAGGAGAAGGTTGAAAGCGAAAAGCGTCAGGTGAAAGTAACATTCAGTCTTATGTTTTTGAAGGATGATGTAGGATGCCAACCGTTAAAGAGATTATTGAGTGGCTTTCTAAAGCATACTGTCAGGAAGAGCATGTCGCAGTAGACTTGTGGAGTGCAAAGGACATAATGACTAGAGCTGAAGAGTTGGGTGTCGAGATTAGCGAGAAAGAAGTTGAAGAAATTGTTGAGAAAATTCACAATAATATTGACTCGGAAGTTGGAATCAACTGGTGCGTTGTAGACGCTTACATTGAGGAAAGGGGGAGAAAACAATGATATGTCCTGAATGTGGAAGCAACAATGTTGAAGAGGATGCTCCAGAATATTATAGTGATGGACAGGGTGGCGGGGAGGAAATTCACTACTACTGGTGCAATGACTGCGGATGCGAATGGACAGTAACATTCCAGACTAAAACCGTGGTTTCAATAGAAAAGCATGGAAAAACTTCAGCCTTTGGAGAATAGTGTAGTGGAACTGTTATACCATTTTAACCCTCTCTAGCACAACACGAACCTGTCATTCTGTACGTTTACCGTACAAAACGACATGCAGTGCACCATTTGCTATCGGGTTGCAAAACGTACGTTTACCGTACAAAATGACACTATCGTCCCGATGGTAAAATGTATGTCATTCTTCACATATAGTGTACCAAGCGACGACTGCTTAAACAAAATCTTTCAGAGGGGAGGCTTCCTCCCCAATCTTTTTTTCCAGTCCAGTACCCCCTCACCTCCACGTGGTGGACTGGGGACACCATCCTCTAGCAAAGCAGGGTGGTGGCGAAGAAGGGGGTTGTAGAGGTGAATGAAATGGTTGTTGGAGTAGTATTTTTCGCCGTCAACATAGCGATGATCGTAGTAATACTTGCAGAAGCACTCCATCACCCAGTATACGAACACTAAATTGAGGTGAGGCAGAATATGATGGGAAGAGACGAGGTCGTAGTATGGGAGAAGAAGGAATGGAACAGCGGAGGTTTTAGGATCATGACATTCGTCATAGATCCGGAGAAGATGACGCAGACACCAATATACAAGGTTATGAGGGTTAGAAGAGAAGAGGATGGAGGCAAAAAACTGCTCATGTACGCAAAAGTAGAGGATGTTCTGGCGATGAAAGGGAAGATTCTGAAGAGGATAAGAAGCTACGCTAGCGGTTCAAAACGTAACTTCAGAATAAGGTATCTTCTTGTCTCAGAAAAAGAAAACCTTGTTGAACTCGACAGCGACCTAGAAAAAGACGGGCAAGGATACTATGATAAGGTTAGGCTTGGAGACAAGTATCTGATTATCAGAAAAAACAGTGTCACAATACAAAAGTAGGGGGATACCGTAAATGTATCCTAAAGAGTTTTTCAAAAGCTGGAAGGATGCTATACTCCCCAGTCTCCTAGACTGCGGTTTAGTGCATTTGAACAATCTTGATAGAATAATGGCGATCGCTGAAAAACTTGAGATAAACCTTTGCGATATAACTGGGGACCTCATTGAAAGAAGAAGAAGATTGAACTATGAGAATATTCTCCGCTGTTCCATGGAATTGATTTTGTTGACTATAGCATCGCAGGTTGAGGACATCGATCCAGAAGCTTCCCTGAAGATAATGAAACACAAGTTTGATCCAGATCCAATTAATCCAAAATTTAATCTGAAGACGCTTGACGCAGATGATGTATTATGCAAGTCGAAGGAGGAAATTGTAGCAGGCGTGATGAAGGAAGTGGGATCAAAGGTTCTCATGCCATTGTTGAAATCCTCTCCAGAATTC
>Ga0078972_1009642_pt1 | contig 18857 bp, 19 predicted proteins | sample YelNatPaOPGAMG01_FD_67568 | JGI IMG/M metagenome (GOLD analysis project Ga0078972, IMG submission 67568) | Hot spring thermophilic microbial communities from Obsidian Pool, Yellowstone National Park, USA - OP-RAMG-01 (SPADES assembly) (version 2) | ecosystem: Environmental > Aquatic > Thermal...
TGCCTGCAGCCGGGCCGCCCGCGGGCGGCCCGGCTGCAGGCAACCCGCCCAATCCCCCCTCCCGGGTCAGAGCCGGGCAGGCGCACAGCACCTTTGCCGGCTGTTACCGGGAGCCGGCTGGACCAAGTACGGTTGCAGTACTACGCCGAGCGTCCTGATTGGGATGGGCGCATCGAGATCGCCTACCTCTCCCTTGCCGCCCTGCAGACGTTCAAGACGCAGGTGAGCCGTTCCACATCATCGAGGCCGGCTGGGAGTATCTCATGAACTGGTGGGTGGTGCGCGAGCGAGGCGTGACCCTGTACGGACCCTCTCCGGCGGCCCTCATCGCGCCGGTTTCCCAGGAGGAGTCTGTTCAGGCGGCGCGGGAGCATGCGCAGGGCTGGCGCGAATGGGGCTATGAGAGCCGACACCGGCGCGCTCAGGCCTATGCCATCCTGACCCTGTGCCGGACACTGCGTATACAAAGGGTGAGCAGGTCTCCAAGCGGCGGGCTGCCGAGTGGGTACAGGCCCGCTGTCCACAGTGGGCCTCGTTGATCGGCGATGCCCTGGCATGGCGCGTCGCCTGGCGCGATGAGGACGTGGATCACGAAGCGACGTTCCCAGAGACGGTGCGCTTTGTCCGCTTGGCGAGCGATCAGATTCTGGTCGGCAGTCGGTGCGTTAGTCGAGAGGTGTTTGTACACAGCAAAGTCGTCTACAGTGCACGTCCCTCCCTGGCGCCGAACAAGGAAACACTCTTTGCTCCGTGCACCTCGGTGTTCTTTGTGCCCTTGTGGTGAAATTCGTAGCCCGGCGTGTGCGCGGCAGGGTCAGGCCGATTCGTACCGGTCGCGCAGCGTCCGTGCCCACTCGGCTGCGCGCTCCAACTCCCCGTCCTGCAGCGGGCCCTCTCTGCCTTTCACCCAAAAACCCTCCGGCGGCAGGAGCGGCTCGGCCCCCAGCGCCTTGAGTCGCTTGGCCATCACTTCCCCCGCCGAGCGGGACATGAAGAAGGGCAGGTGCATGCGGGTATCGAAGCAGGCAATCCGCAGGCGGCCCAACGATGCGGCGGACAGGCCCTGCAGGAACGCCTGCACGGGCGGCGTGGGCTTCCACGCCACAGTCGGGCTGCCGATGATGAGCAAATCGACGTCCCCAAGCTCCGCCGCCTGCGCCTGGCTTGCGCGCACTGCCCGCGCCGGGCCAGCTGCGCTCAGCGCCTCGGCGATGGCCTGCGCAATGCGCTCGGTGTTTCCAAACTGGGAGTCATAGACGACACAAGTCTTCATCTTGCCTCCTTACTCTACCACTATCAGATACGCTCAAACAGCCGGCTGGGTTGCGGCCGTGGCACGGCGCCGCGTTTTCATGCCGAACAGGATGCGCAACACGTCGGCGCGGCGAATAGCATACTCGTAGAGGAGCATGCAGGCCGCGAACGAGGAAACCGCGCTGATGGCGTACCTGGCCGCATCCGGCACGGCCCATTGCACGACAAAGAATCCCACCCACAAGAGCACGTTCTGGTGCAGGATGTAAAAGGGCATGACGGCCGGGTTTGCATAGGCCAGGGTGCGGTTGTTGCGCGTGAGGTGCTTCATGCTGAACCCCAGGCAGGCATAGAGCCCTGGCCAGATGGCCACATCGGGATGATCGACGAGGCCGAATATCCCCGCCAGCGACAGCGCCATCAGGAGCACGGTCAATGCCAGGCACACCCAGCGCGCCTGCACGATGCGCTGCTGCAGGCGCTCGAGCGAGGCGATCAGGTAGCCGCTGAGGAAGAACCAGATATAGTGCACGGGCCGCCACATGGACAGGTAGAACCCACCCATCGGCCCGCTGTTGGTGAGGTTCTGCAGCACGATGGTCGGCAAGACCAGCAGGAGGAGGACGCCCGGCAGCGCCAGCACATCGCCCAGCTGGCGCAGCGCCCTCGTGCCGTCGGCGCCTCGCATGAGCCAAAAGAGCGGCATGAATAGGAAGGTCAGCACGAACAGGGCCAGCAGGTACCACAGGTGCATACCGTGAAGGGCGAAATTGCCGCTGCCGGCCGGGACAGTGTACACGCCCTCGAAATAGTGCGGCAGGAACTGGAAGAACGAGCCCTGGAATTGGCCGTGGCTAACGCGCTCCACATAGACCTGGGTCGGGGAAAAGGTAAAGATGCCGATGAGCAGCGGCACCAGCAGGCGCAGCACCTTGTCCCAGGCGAAGCGGGCCGCGCTGCCCTTACGGCTGGCATAGTAGACGGCCTCCCCTGAGATGAGAAAGATCAGGGGCATCACATACAGCCCGAACAGCGCCATGAACTCACCAACCCAGGGGTACAGCGTAGGGTTCTTGACCGACCATTCGCCGGGGTCGAAAAAGTGCAGCGAGTGGTAAAAGAAGACTGCCAGAATGGCGAATACTCGCAGCCAGCCAATCCAGGTCATAGCGCCCGCGCCGGCCTCCACTTGCACTTGCATATTCCTACCTGCTCGCCTCAGTTCCTTCAGTTGCCAGGAGTTCCTGCGAGTTCCATGAGTTCCTGGCCACTTTCCCCTCACAGGTACAGCGGCTTTCGCACCCAGTTGCTGAACCAGAACGTGGCCGGCACGCTGACCAGGGTCACCACGGTGAACTTGGCCAATGGCGGCAGCGCCAGGCTCACCACGGCGAGCTGGAACAGCAACACAACCGGCACATGGAAGATGTATGCTGCATACTGGCTCCGGCCCAGCGCTCTGCTCAGCGGGCTCTCCGTGTTCAGGTGGTCGCGAAAGAGGACGAGCAGGCCGATGCACATCCCGCAGCAGAGCAGCATTTCCCAGATGGGGTAGGCGATGCCCCACGCGTCTCCTCTGAGCGGCAGCACCCTGTACAACCCCATCTGATAGGCATACATCAGCACGGCGGCCAACACGCCCACCCCCAGCCATACCCGGCCCGTGCTGCCGGGGAAGCGCTCGAACCACTGCCGGCGGTAGGCGACGGCGCCCAGGATGAAGAACGTCAGGTCGCGGGGCACGTCGGCAAAGGCGGTGCGGATAAAGCCCAGGATGGTGATCCAGCGGTCAATGGGGAACCAGATGCGCACAATGGCCGTCACCACCGCGAGCGCGAGCGCCAGGCCGAGGATCGTGAAATATCCCGGCAGCGGCGCCGGGCTCCCCGCGACCTGTCCGCAGGTCGCGGGGAGCCGCGATGCTGGGTTCAGGCTGGGCGCCGGGCGGACTATCCGCCAGAGGGCATAGCAGGCGCTAAAGATCAGCAGGTGCTCCAGGAACCACAGATGGCCCACGTCAAACCCCGGCCACGGCGAGCCGGGCGAAAAGACAAAGAGCTGCAGCGGGACCATCAGCAGGCCGAACACAGCCACGGGAATGCCCAACCGCAGCAGGCGGCCCTTGAGGAAAGCCCATGGCTCCTTGCTGTCGCACGACATGACCACCAAATAGCCTGAGATCATGAAAAAGAGGCTCATGAAGAACGAGCGGTTTACCGTGAAGAACGGCGCCAGGATGGCTGCGCGCGCGGCCTCCTGAATGGGCCAATAGCCGCCGGTCGGCCCGTAGGCCTGGCCCACGTGGTGCGCGATCACCAACACCGTGAGGGCGACGCGCAGGTTATCGAGATAGTAAAGACGCTTGGTCGTTGCCACTCCAGGGCCTCCTGAGGCTGTCCTGCCACGATGCGGTACCTTGTGCCCGGTAGGCGCATCCCGATAGACCGAGTCTAGCACGGAGTGTTCCGTGCCGCATCTGGCGCCCGGCCAGATGCGGCACTGGCCGGGCGTACGGCCCGTAGACTGGCCACCTGGCCAGGTCAGGTCACCCAGCCATACGGACAAGGAAAACGTTCAGTGTCCATTCTGTGATCTGCCTCCTCATGGCCGGGCGCCGGTTCCTCCGGCTCGCAAGATCAGGATGTTCCGGTAGCTGTGCCCGGTCAAGTTGTCCTTACCTGGGCAGTGTAGCTCATTTCTCGGGCGATAAATACGAGCGCTGTCACGCTGGGTGTTGCAGGACCCATGGGCCCCGTCAGCATGCATGTCATGAGCAGCGGGCACAGTCAACCGGCAACGGCACTCTGGCCAAGCGAAGCGCTCTCATTGCACAGGGAGGATTCCTCGCTATGCGGCGCTCGCCGCTACGCAGCGCCCCCAGAGCCACTCAGAATGACAGTGCAAAGCGCCTGCCCTGGCCTCTGGGGATTGGGGGACTGTTCTGTGGGCACAGGAGATGCTGTTGTAGCAATAGGGGAGGCAGGGATGAAGCGTCTATTCTCCGGCATTCAGCCCACGGGCAACCTGCACATCGGCAACTATCTGGGCGCGATCCGCCGCTGGGTGGCGATGCAGGCCGATTACGAGAGCTTTTTTTCCGTCGTCGATCTGCATGCGATCACCGTGCCGCAGGACCCCGACACTCTGCGGGCCAAAACCCGTGAGACGGCGGGCCTGCTGGTGGCGGCCGGCATTGATCCCCAGCTGTCCGTGCTCTTTGTGCAATCCCACGTCTGCGCCCACACGGCCCTGGCGTGGATCGTCAACTGCCTGACGCCCATGGGCTGGCTGGAGCGCATGACCCAGTACAAAGAGAAAGCGGCTGGCTTGAGGGAAAGGGTCAGCGCTGGCCTCTTTACCTACCCGGCGCTGATGGCCGCCGATATCCTGCTCTACCAGGCGGACCTGGTGCCCGTTGGTGAGGATCAGACACAGCATGTCGAGCTGACGCGCGACGTGGCCCGACGCTTTAACGGGACCTATGGCGAAACCTTTCGCCTGCCGCAGGCGCTGATCCCCGAAACTGGGGCGCGCATTATGGCCCTCGATGACCCTACTCGGAAGATGAGCAAGAGCGACGAGCGCCCCGCCGGCGTCATCGACCTGCTCGACCCGCCAGACATGATCGCGGCCAAGATCAAGCGGGCGACAACCGACCCCCTGCGCGAAATCCGCTTCGACCCCAGTCGCCCGGGAATCTATAACCTGTTGGTCATCTACGAGCTGTTCACGGGCCTGCCCCGGCCAGAGATCGAGGCCCGGTTCGCCGGCAAGGGCTATGCCGCTCTCAAGCAGGCCCTGGCCGAGGCTGTAATCGAGGGCCTGCGCCCCCTGCAGTCTCGCTATCGGGAATTGGCGGCGGACCCGGCGCACATCGATTCCTTGCTCCGAGAGGGAGCTTCTCGCGCCCGACCCATTGCAGAACGGACCTTGCGCACCGTACAGCAGAAAATGGGGTTGGGGTGAGCGGTGTGTTTTGGCAAGTTCGACCCCTCCAGTCCAGATCAGAAATCCGCTGGCAGCTCTCGCCCCATCCCCATCGCTGAGGGCGCGCCTCTTTGTGCTCGTGACTGAGAGCGCAAGCGTAGAGCCCGGTTGCCAGGGCAGCGCGCCTCTAGCGGTAGCCTGTTGGCCGTGAACTCGCTGGCGTTTCTTGGATGCACCCCGGCTGGCACGCGGATTGCAGGTAGGTGGGGCAAGACGGGCCGTGCTCTGCGCCGACCGAGCTACATACTGAGGCTGTGAAATTTACGGGTGGCGCCATGCTGCATTACCCGCGAGCCCGATGGCTACCCGGCGGCCCGCAATTGGGGGGTGCGCTATGGAATTGACCAAAACCAAAATGGAGCCGCGCCTTGAGAAGGAAATGCAGTCGGGTCTGATGAAGTATCAATATGAGCAGATCACCAAACACCTGATGCTGCTGCAGGATCATGCCGCGGCCCGCTATTGCCCGTATACGCCAACAGGGGAAATGTGCATCCGCAAGCACCTCATGGCTATCGAGGCCTATGCCCAAGAGACGATGCCCATGGAGGATGACCCGGCTTACCGCGAAAAACTGGAGAACCTGCATTCCGAGGCGACCAACCGGCGGTTGGATCAAGAGGCCGTGCTGTGCGGTGAAAAGGAACAGTACCTGGAGGGCATCGAGCATTGGGCCCGCAAGTGGCGCAAGGAATTCGAGTTGCACTCCATCGTCTGCAAGCCCCAGCCGGCCCAAGAACCTGCGCCCGTGGAGGAAGCCCTGGCCCAGCCGTTTCCAGAGCGGGCAGCCATGCCCAAAGCCTGAGCTCTTTGCTGGCCCGCCAATTGCGGGGAGCCGAATCTTGTGTGGCTGCTGCGCTGATGGCCTCTGCCAGAGGCTGGGAATGGCTTCTACCAGCATTCATCTCAAAAGGTCGAGGCGGGAATTGTGATCGATCTCGTCAAACGTGTGTTCTTATGGGATGTCGCCCAGGCCGTCTACCTCCGGCTGGAGCGCATAGCGCAGGCTATCGCCTTGTACGATTGGGAAAAGAGGCGTTGCCCTCCTGCACCCTCACTGCTTAAGCAGAGAACAGTCAAGGCTTACGGTAAGGCGCTCAGTAGCCAGGTGCTGGTCGAGACGGGCACCTACATGGGCGCTATGGTGGATGCCTGCAAGGACCGCTTCAGTCGCATCTATTCCATCGAGCTCGACCCGGCGCTCTGCCGACGCGCCCGGCAGCGCTTTGCCCATCTGCCGCACATCACGATCCTGTGCGGCGACAGCGGTGTGTTGCTGCCCTCCGTCCTGCCCGAGCTGACCCAGCCCTGCCTCTTCTGGCTCGACGCCCACTATTCCGGTGGTATCACCGCCCGGGGCGATCTCCAGACCCCCATCGCGCAGGAACTGCGCCACATCCTCGACCATTGTCCAACAGAGCATGCGATCCTGATCGACGATGCGCACCTGTTTGTGGGTGAGGATGGCTACCCTACTCTGGAGCAAGTGCGTGCCCTCGTGGGCGACCGGCGCCCGGGCTGGACCTTTGCAGTCAAGGACGACATCATCCGCATCCACGCACCCCTGCCCCGTTAGCACCCTGGGCTCGTAGCGGAGGGGCACCTGCCCCTTGGCTACAAACGTAATCGCGCCCGATTCCAGGATACCCCTGGGCCTCCCTCGGGCGCAGCACAATCTGGGGGCGAATGCGCACAGCCGAGGCGTGTCGCGCGCCTGTTGCCCTCACCCCGGCCCGCCTCTAGTGGGGGCGCGGGATGTGGTATTGGGGGGGCTGGCGGCCCGCCAGACCCCCCAATCTACGGATTCCCCCTTCCCATCAGGGCGGGAAGTGGGTAGGGGATAGGCGTCACGCTGCGGCTGAGCGATAGCCTCCGATCTGCCCCCGCATTGTTCGTATGGGGTTGCGAACTGGGCGCGGAAGGCATATTCTCTTCTGGTTGGGAGAGGTGCGCTCTCCTGGCCCCCCGCCTATCTTGCGCACCCCAAAATCGGGGTATATAATCAAGGCAATCGGGGCGTGCATTTGTAGATAGGTGGTGGGCTATGCCTGGCGTTGTCCGGACGATTCAGGACCGGTGCCGGCGTTGCTACACGTGCGTGCGCTATTGCCCGGCCAAGGCCATCAAAGTCGAAGATGGCCAGGCCAAGGTGATCGAGGAGCGCTGCATCGGCTGCGGCAACTGCTACAAAGTCTGTGCCCAGTCGGCCAAAGAGATCCAGAGCTCGGTTGCCGATGTGCAGGCGCTGCTTTCCGGCAAGGCGCCCGTTCTGGCCTGCCTGGCGCCCTCCTTCCCGGCGGCCTTTTCTCACCTGGCGCCCGGGCAGGTGATCAGCGCAGTTCGCGCCCTGGGCTTTGCCGAGGTCCTGGAAGTGGCCTTTGGTGCCGAGCTGGTGAGCCGCGCCTATGCTCGCCTGGCGCACGAGAAGCCCGATCGCCTCATTATCTCGACTCCCTGCCCCGCCCTGGTTGCGTATGTGGAAAAGTACGTGCCCGAGCTGGTGCCCAACCTGGCCCCCATTGTCTCACCGGCCATTGCCCTCGGCCGGGTGATCAAGCAGCGCTACCGCCCGCACGCCCGGGTGGTCTTTATCGGCCCTTGCATCGCCAAAAAGGCCGAAATCGTCGATCCTGACGTAGCGGGTGCGGTGGACGCGGCCCTCACCTTTGAGGAGCTGCGCCAACTCTGGGACGCTGCGGGTATAGATCCATCGAGCTTGCCCTCGACCCAGTGCGATGGCCCCAAGCCGGCGCTGGGGCGCATTTTCCCGGTTTCCGGTGGCCTGCTCAAGACGGCCCGGCTCAGCGGTGATATCCTGCAGAACGAGATCTTGGTGACCGAGGGCCGCGATAACGTTCTGGAGCTTTTCCGGACCCTGCGTTCGCCCGATGAACAACTCGACGTGCGTTTCCTGGATGTGCTTTTCTGCGAGGGCTGTATCGCCGGCCCGGTCGTGGGCGACGAATCTTCGGTGTTCGCGCGTAAGGAAGCTGTGGCTCGCTACGTGCGCCGTTCGTGCACGCCTGAGGCGGAGGCCGCCTTTGCGGAGGCGCTCGAGCGCTATGGCTCGGTGGACCTCAGCCGCTCCTTCAGTGATCGTTCCATCGTCCTCCCCGTGCCCAGCGAAGAGGATATTGTCGAGATCCTCCACGAGACCAACAAGTTCAGCAAGGAGGATGAGCTCAACTGCGGTGCTTGCGGCTATGCGACCTGCCGCGAAAAGGCCATCGCTGTCTACCAGGGCCTGGCCGAAGCGCAGATGTGTTTGCCCTACCTGATCGACCAACTGGAAGAGAATGTCGCCAAGCTCAGGCTCTTCCAGCGTGAGCTGCAGGAAACCCAAGACCAGCTTATCCAGTCGGAAAAACTGGCTTCCATGGGGCAACTGGCGGCCGGCGTGGCTCACGAGATCAACAACCCCCTCGGCACCGTCTTGCTCTATGCCGATCTTATGCTCAAAGACCTGCCCGCAGGGGATTCCCGAGCTGGCGACTTGCAACTGATTCTGGCCGAGGCCAAGCGCTGCAAGAGCATCGTCCAGGCGCTGCTGAACTTTGCCCGCCAGAACAAAGTGCTGGCCCAGGCGACCGATGTGAACCGCCTCTGCCTGGACACGGCGACGGAAGTGCAACGCGAGCCGCTCTTTGCTCGCGTGCGGGTCGAATGTGAGCTGGATCCTTCGTGGCCCGTGATCCAGGCTGACCCGGCTCAGTTACGCCAGATGTTGCTCAACCTGTTGCATAATGCGGCCGAGGCCATGCCCGAGGGCGGCAAGGTCACCATCAGCACGCGCTGTGTGCTCGCCGGCGGCGATGGGGTCGAGATTTCCATCCAGGACACGGGCTGCGGCATCTCCGAAGAGCATATGTCCAGGCTCTTCACGCCCTTTTTCACAACCAAGCCTATTGGCAAGGGTACGGGCCTGGGGCTGGCGATCGTCTATGGCATTGTCAAAATGCATCGCGGCAGTATTGACGTGCAGAGCAAAGTGGGCGAGGGCACAACCTTTCACATTCGCCTGCCGCGCAGCCAGCCGATGGGGGAAAGCGGGCCGGAGCTGGGGGGAGCGCGGGGGGAGACGGTGGGACTGTTGGGAACTCAAGGGGACTCGTAGGAACTGAAGGGACGAACGGAACGACGGTAAGCGACCTGGGCGATGCATTGGCAGTGGGTCAAGCCCCACCAGCTCTCATGAGTTCCTACGGGTAAGGAGCGATTATGGAGCAGCCAGCCAGAATCCTGGTCGTCGACGATGAGCTGGGCATGCGGGAAGGCTGCCGGCGTGCTCTGACTGCCGTGGGCCATCAAGTGGAAACGGCGGCAACTGGCGATGAGGGGCTGCAAAAGGTGCTCACCAATCGCTACGATCTGGCCCTGCTGGATGTGCGCATGCCTGGCCTCAGCGGGATCGAGCTTCTGAGCAAGATCCGGGCCCACGACCCTGACCTGGTCTGCATCATCATCACCGGCTATGCTTCTGTGGACGTGGCGATCCAGGCGATCAAGCAGGGCGCCTATGACTTTATTTCCAAGCCTTTCGACACGGATACGTTGATCCTGACGGTCAACCAGGGCCTGGAGAAGCGGCGCCTGACCCTGGAGGCCCGGCGCCTGCGTGCCGTCGAGGCCCAGGCTGCCGAGTTGGCCCGCGCCAAGCAGGAGCTGGAAAAGCTGGACCGCATGAAGAGCGAGTTCATGCTCACCGTGGCCCACGAGTTGCGCGCGCCCGTGGCGGCTATTCAGGGCTACTTGCAGGTGATCATCGAGGGCTATGCCTCTCCAGAGAAGCAGCGCCCCATGCTGGAGCGAGCGGCCCAGCGCTCCGCCGAGTTGTTGGTGCTCGTGGATGAGTTGCTCCAATTGGCGCGCATCAAGGCGGCGGCGCCGCTCAGACGGGAGCGCCTGGATTTGGGGGCCGTCCTCGAAAAGACGGCGAGCTTGCTGCGGGTCGATGCCGATCGCCGGCGCATTGCCTTTGAGCTCGCCATTGAGCCTTGCCCCGCCCTGCTGCTCAACCCCGACCATGCTCAGCAGCTCTGCACGAACTTGATCTCCAACGCCATCAAATACACCCAGCCGCAGGGAAGGGTGCAGGTGAGCCTTGCCCCCGATGGGCAGGCGGTAGTGCTCCGGGTGGCCGACACCGGCATTGGTATTGCCGCCAAGGATATCCCACGCATCTTTGAAGAGTTTTACCGCACCCCTGAAGCCCGCGCCCTTGAGAGCCAGGGCACGGGCCTGGGCCTGGCCATCGTCAAGCGCATTGTCGATACTTATGGCGGCACCATCGACGTAGCCTCGACTGTGGGCCAGGGCACCACGTTCACGGTTTCACTGCCGGTCGTGGCAGGAGAAGAGGGAAGCCATGGCTGAGCCGCCACACATTCTGGTGATCGATGATGAGCTGGGCATGCGTGAGGGTTGCCGGCGCGCGCTCGCCGCTCAGGGCTACTGGGTGGAGGGGGCTGCTGACGGCGATGAGGGCTGGCGGCGCTTGCAGGAGGGCGGTTGGGACCTGGCCCTGGTGGATATCAAGCTGCCTGGTATAGGCGGCATCGATCTCCTGGAGCGCGCCCGGTCCCTGGACCCCGATCTGGTCTGCATCGTGATCACCGGCTATGCTACCCTGGAGATGGCCGTGCAGGCCACCAAGCGCGGCGCCTATGATGTGCTGCCCAAGCCCTTTACCTCCGATGATCTGCTGCTCGTGGTCCGTCAGGGGTTGGAGCACCGCAGCCTGACGCTGGAGGCCCGGCGCTTGCGCGAGGAGAAAGAGCAGGGACTGTTGCTCCTCGCCGAGGAGCAATCGCGCTTGCGCACCATCATCGATTGCCTGGCTGACGGCGTCCTGGTGGCCAATCGGGAGGGGCGCCTGGTTCTCTACAACCCGGCGGCGCTGCGCTTGCTGGGCTTGCGCGAGCCCCCCCCCATCGGCTCTGACCTGGCGCCGCTGTGCCTGGACCTCCAACTTGGCGAGGCCGCCAGCGCTGGCCTCACTGGGGAAGATGGGCGCCCGACGATTCTAGCCACGGAGTTGACTTGCAACGCGCTCACGCTCCTGGCCAGTGTGACGCCCATCCTCGACGAGGCCGGCGTGCGCCTGGGCTCGGTGATGCTGCTGCGCGACATCACCGAAGCCAAGGCGCTGGAGCAGGTCAAGAACCAGTTCATCTCCATGACCTCGCATGAGCTGCGCACACCCCTGGCTGCTGTGCAGACCTATATCGATACTATGTTGGAAGGCTTTGCGGGGGAGCTATCGGCCCAGCAACGGGAGATCCTCGATCGCTGCAGCCAGCGCCTGGAGGCCTTGATCACGCTGGTGAACGACCTGCTCGATATGTCTCGCCTGCAGAGTGGCCGGGTGGAGCGCCGGATTATCGCTCTGGACGTGGCCGCGGCAGTGCGTGAAACCATCGACTTGCTGCGCCCCCTGGCCGCAGAGCACCAGGTCACGCTCAGCATTGACTTGCCCACCGACCTGCCCACGGTGGAAATGGACCGCGAAGACCTGGGGCGGATCTTGACCAACCTGCTCAGCAATGCCATCAAATACAACCGACCCGGGGGGGCCGCCGCCGTCCGCGCCGTTGTTGACGGCTACTATCTCCGCATCGACGTGATCGATAACGGGCTTGGCATCCCCGAAGAGGCCCTGCCCCGCCTCTTCAACGAGTTCTATCGTGTCAAGCGCCCCGAAACCTCTGGCATCGGGGGCACCGGGTTGGGGCTCGCCATCGTCAAGCGTACGGTGGAATACTACCAGGGCCGCGTGGAAGTGCAGAGCGTGCACGGCCAGGGCAGCACCTTTTCTGTCTATCTGCCCCATAACTGACTTGTGGAATCTCCCCGACTTGCATGGTGAGGGCGGGAGCCTCGCCCTCACCATGCTTTGCTGTTTGTAGTGCGGGCAGACGTTACTGTCCCAGCAGCTTTTTCACTTTGGCCAGCAGGACGGTCGGTTTGACTGGCTTTTCGACAAAGTCATCCACCGGCAAATAGTCCGCATCAGGCGCAAAGCGGAGCGGCGTCTTTTGGTGGATGGCCGTCAACATCAGGATGGGCACGCGGGCATAGGGCTTGAGCTCCGGCGCCGGGTCGGGCCCACGCAGCGCCAATGACACCTGAAAACCTTCCGTCTCCGTCTCCATCATGACATCCAGAATGATGAGGTCCGGGTTGACCTTCGGGATCTGGCGCAGGCCCTCATGTCCATTCTCGGCCGCAAAGACCTCATACTCCTGCTGCAGGGTCAGCCGCAAGGCCTGCACGATATCGGGATCATCGTCGATGATCAGGATCCGGCTACGCTTCTCCATGGCTTCTCCTCCGCCCCAAAGGGCGCCAATGCTGCATTCAGGGTAGCCTGCACGGCAGCCGGCAGGGCACGCGCCAGGGCTGGCGAGAGGTCGAGCCCCGGGGCGATCTCACCCGGCTGCACGCCGACGATCAGGGCCTCCGCCGGCAAGAGCTCCAGCGTGCTTGCCAGCTCCAAGGCATCCAGGATGCCAATGCCGTGCAGTGACGTGCGCTCTGCCGGCCTGCGCCGCTGCAACTGTTCCCAGGGCGTCACAGCCAGCGCGCCGGCAGGGCGGCGCATATCCATGGCATCTACCAGCACCAGCCGCCGCACGCCCTCCAGCCGCCCCAGCAGGGCCAGCCCGTCTGTGGCCCCCTCCCACAACCGGATATGAGGGGGCAGAGGGCGCCCCGCCAGGGCCCGCAGTACGTGGATGCCGATGCCCTCATCGCGCAGGGCCTCGTTCCCGAGCCCGGCGATCAGGACTGTCCCTTGTGTTTCTGCCATTCCCGTCCCCAGTGCACCACTGCGCCGTGGAGCGCCGGCCGCCTGCCGGCCATGTTGCCGCCTGGCAGGCGGCGCTCCTCTAGATGAATTCTACATCCAGCAGGTGTGTAGAGCAAGAGATGCATGGATCATATGCGCGCACCAGCATCTCCATGGCCAGGGTGATCTCCTCGGTGCTCTTGCCCTCCAGGCTGGGCACTAGAGCCTGCAGGTCCTCTTCGATATTCTGGTGGTTCTGATTGGTTGGGATAACAAAGTTGGCATCGGTGATTCGGCCCTGCTCATCCACCGTGTACTCGTGGTAGAGGGTGCCCCGCGGCACCTCCACCGCTCCCACGCCCCGGCCGGGCCGCACCGTGACGGCATAGCCCTCCTCGTGGATGCCCCGCGCCAGCAACTCGTCGATGATGCGCAGCGCATCCTCCATGGCGTGAGCAACCTCGACTACCTGCGCAACAGTGTTCATGTAGGGGTTGCAGCAGATGGGCTTGAGCCCGAGGGTTTCTGCCGCCTGCCTGGCCAGCGGCGTCAGTTGATCATAGTTCACGTTCACCCGTGCCAGGGCGCCGACCGCATAGCTGGTGCGGTTGGCCCGTGCGCGTTTGGCGGTGGAATAGGGGACGATGAACTCTTTGACCTTCTGCTTATAGTCGGGCAGCGGGGTCAGGCCACCATCGGTAGAGGCGATCTCGCCGCCGTACCAGGCATATTCGTGGGGCAGCTTGAGCGCGAGATATTCTGTGGGCCGCTCGAACTGCGGCACGCCCACCGCTTTGAAAAGCTCCACTGTGGCCTGCACGTCTGGCAACTCCGACACGATGCGCTCGCGCAAGCCCTTCAGGGCCTCCGCGCTCGGCAAATGGGTCCAGCCGCCCACCACTGGCGAGATGGGGTGGGTCGTGCGTCCGCCAATCAGGTCGCACCACTCATTCGCCAGCCGGTGCAGGCGGATGGCGCATAACACCACCTCTCGGTGGCTGCTTGCCAGCGGTACTACGCTCGGCGCGCCCACCAGGTCGGGGGCCACCAGGTAATACGCATGCAGGATGTGGCTCTGCATCGTCTCGCCATGGATCAGCAACTGGCGCAGGAGCATGGTCTGCTCGCTGGGCGTAAAGCCGATGGCGTTCTCGATGCCCTGGATGGCGGCAAAGGTGTGGCCGATAGAGCAGATGCCGCAGATGCGCGAGGTGACAAAGGGCGCATCATAATAGGCGCGGCCGCGGATCATCGACTCGAAAAAGCGTGGCGCCTCGGGGATCTCCCAGCGGCACTCTTCCAGCCGGCCGTCACGCACCTTGGCCTGCAGGTTGCCGTGCCCCTCTACCCGGGTCACATAGTGGACGTTCACGTCAAAAGAAGTCATGGCCGTTCCTCCTCAGCGCCGCCAAACAGGCGATATTCGGCCAGGATGTCCTCTACCGTGCGCCCATGCTCGGCGAGCACTTCTTTGTGCGCGTTGACGTTGGGGTCCGGTATCAGGCCCCGGCAGCCCAGGCAGCGGTTGCCGAAGCTCGGACAGATGGCGCGGCACCCCGCCCGCGTCACCGGACCCATGCAGGTCAGCCCGAGATCAAAGACGCAGGTATTCTCGGCCATCTTGCATTGCACACAGACGGGATAGGTGGGTAGCGCAGGCATCTTGCCCAGCAGCAGGGCCTTGACCACCTCCACCAGCTCGGTACGGTCGATGGGGCAGCCAGGGACTGCCAGGTCCACTTGCACCACCGCACTCAGCGGCCGCGTTGGGATGGTATCGAACGCGGAGGCCTGCTCGCCATAGACGGTCTGTAGCGCCTCGGCCATGGGGCGCTGGTTCTTCAGTGCATTGACCCCACCCGTGTGGGCGCAAGCACCCAGGGCCACCAGCACCTTGGCCTGCCGGCGGATGGCCTGTAGCCGCGGGATTTCCGATTCCCGCGTGATTGAGCCCTCCACCAGAGCGATATCATAATCGTCGGCATGCTCGCTCATGGCCTCACGCCACTGCCGCACGTCTACCAGGCCGATGAGGTCGAGGAGATGCTCTTCCAGGTTCACGATCTGCAGTTGGCAGCCCTCGCAGCAGCCAAAGTCAAAGATGGCAATCTTGGGCTTCATCCCCATGCCTCCTCCATGCCGGCGAGCTCAGTGTAGCTGAACACGGGACCTTTCTGGCAGACATAGACTCCGTTCAGCTGACAGTGGCCACACTTGCCGACACCGCACTTCATGCGCCTTTCCAACGACACATAGACCTGCGACTCGGGTATGCCCTTGCTAAAAGCCTCAGCCAGAGCGAACCGGTACATCACTGGTGGGCCCACAATGACCGCCATGGTGGCCTTGGCGTCGAGGGTGAGGTTGGGGAAAAGGGTCGTGATCACCCCCACATGGCCGGACCACTGGTCGTCGCCGCGGTCCACAGTAACAAGGATCTCGCCCACCAACTGGCGTTGCCAGGCGGCATACTCGTCGCGGAAGAGCAGCTCCGATGGAGTACGGGCGCCGATCAGCAGCGTGATCTGGCGGAACTCCTGGCGCCGGTCGATGGCGTACTGGATCAGCGAGCGCAGGGGGGCCAACCCCAGGCCTCCGGCCACGATCAGAAGATCATGGCCCCGCAGCTGCTCAATGGGGAAACCGCGCCCAAAGGGGCCGCGGATGCCGACGCTGCTGCCCGGCTCCAACTGATGCAGCGCTGCCGTCACATTGCCCACGTTGCGCACGCAGAGCTGGAAATGATCGCCCGCTGTAGGCGACGAGGCAATGGAGATCGGCGCTTCACCGTAGCCAAAGGCCGACACCGAGACGAACTGCCCGGGCAGATGCCCAAGCGGCCCGCCGGGAAGCCGGATATCGAACAGCTTCTCCTTCGCCGTGATGGACCGGACGGCCGTCACGGTGGCTGGGGTGCTGAGATAGGGGGATTCCGTGCGCAATGCCATCGGAGTACTCATCTCAGGCTTCCTCCTTCTCGCTGGCTGCAATCAGGGCATTTAGCGTGTCGGGCGGGTTGATGTGTACCAGGCAAGAGCGGGTGCATCGCCCGCAACCCGTGCAGAACGGCTTGCCGTAACGGAGCATCAGATACTGGAACTTGCGGTAGTACCGGTGGCGGACGCGGCTCTCCGTCTGCCGGCGGAAGTTGTGCCCGCCCGCGACGACGGCAAAATCGGTGAGGGTACATCCATCCCACTGACGCACGCGCTCGCCATCCGTCAGGTTGAGCTGCATCAGATCACCGACGTCAAAGCAGTAGCAGGTGGGGCAGACCAGGTTGCAGTTGCCGCAGCTCAGGCACTTGTTTCCCAGTTCCTTCCACGTATCGCTCTGGCGCTGGCTATCCAGGAGCAGCGGCAGCAGGTGCACATCGCCGTTCAGGTGCGCCTGCATGGCGGCCTCTTTCTCGCGCCAGAACCTTTGCTGCAGCGCCAGATCGTTCGCCGTGGCCTCGCGCGTCTGCGCATAGCGCTCCAGCAGTTGACGCCCGCGTTCCGAGCCGATCTCGACCACATAAGCCGAGCCGACATCGGTCAGGAAGAGGTCAAAGGTGCCTGCCTCGGGCCGCTGGCTGCCCACGCTGGTGCAGAAGCAGCTCTCATCGGGGTGGCAGTCGACGCCAATGAGGGTCGTCGCCCGCCTCCGCGCCGTGTAGTGGGTGTCGACCGTGTCATCGCCGAAGGCCTGGTCCAGGCTCCAGATGCCTCGCAAGTCGCACGGGTGCACGCCCAGGATAATGCGGGGGGTGTTCTCAATTACCGGTTCCAACTCGAGCGATGGCCCCAGCTTGAAGCGGATGAGGGTCTCCTGGGGGGGCAAGAGGTATTTCTTGGGCGGCAGGATGGTAGTGACATAATCGAGCACCAAGTCTTGGGCTTGCGACAGGGGACCGAAGACCAGCTTGGAACCTTTGCGCACCGGGCCGATCACCGCCGGTTGGGTAGCGATCAGCCGGTTGACGAAATCGGTCAGGTGCTTCTTCTCGATCACCGACAGTGCCATGCATACCTCCTTACAACTCCGGAGCTCGTGCAAGGATCTGTCTCGCCGTGCGATCTTCCCCTGCGCGAGCCTGCAGGGCTTTGCCCTTTTCAGCCCGGAGGCCTGTAGGTATTATGGTCCCGGGCAGCCCTCTACGGTGGGCGCCAGCTGGCGCGGAATCAGGTTGCCGGTTTCGGTTCGCCTGATTCCGCTCTAGCGTTTCAGCAGGCGCTCGACATTGGCCAGCAGGGCTTGCGGCCTTACCGGTTTGGACATCCAGGCATCTACGGCCAGGTAGGCATCAGTCGGGAACATCGCCGCATACTCGCTCTGCGCGATAGCGGAGACCATGATGACGGGAATCTTGCGGAGTTGAGAATCGGCCTGCATGCGATCACTGAGGTCGACGCCATCCAGAACGGAGGACATCATCACATCGAGGATAACAAGATCGGGCGGTTGCTGGCGCATGCAGGTGAGCGCCTGATCGCCGGTGCAGGCAGTCTGCACCTCGTACCCGGCGCTCTTGAGCAGGGTACTTGTGATTTCGGTGAAATCCGGGTCGTCGTCTACCACCAATATCGTGGCCATATGCTCCTCCTTCGCATAGGTCTGGGGCGACGGCTGTGTCGCCCGTCCTGTCTCCCTACGGCGATGAGCGCATATGCCGGAGAGGGCGCGACCCGGCGGCAGAGGGTTCAGTGGGGCTGGGTCAGGCGCCGAACCTCTTCCAGCAGGCGCGCCGGGTTCACCGGCTTGGATAGGAAAGTATCAATTGGCAGATACTCATCGGTCGGAAACATGGCGGCGTATTCCGAGCTGGCGATCGATGACACCATGATGATCGGGATACGCTGCAGGCTCTGGTCCAGGCGGATCGAGCGGGTGGCGTCCAACCCGTCCAGTAGCCCCTCCATCATCACGTCCATGACCACGACTGCGGGGTGCTCGCGGCGCATGCAGGCCAGGGCTTCGCTACCGCTGGCGGCGCTGAGCGTGCGGTAGCCGTCAGACTCCAGCACTGTGCGCGTCATCTCGACAAAATCCTGATCGTCATCCACGATCAAGATCGTCGGCGAGGGCGGCGAAGGCAGGCGCCAATCGGCTACCGACTTGCACGGGCGCAGCAGGTGCGATGTCGTCAACCGCCGGATGCCCGGCAGCGAGCCCACGGATACGGTCAAGAAGCGCAGGAGCTGCTCATGGGAAGCGAAAGCGGCCTCGAAGATGAGATCAAACTCACCGCTGGCATAAGCCACCCACCGCACTTCAGGCATGGCAGCCAGCGCCGCGGCGACCCGCTGGCTGTGCGCCAGGTCGATACAGAGGGTGGTGATGGTGACGATGGGATAGGATACGGCATCCAGGTCGGGCAGGGCGACGATGCGTATGACCTTGTCGGCGATCATGCGGTCGACCCGCTTGCGCACCGTGGCCTCAGCCATGCCCAGTGCTCGCCCGATATCCACGTTCGACATCCGTCCATCACCCTGCAGTAGACGAATGATGCGCAGGTCAGTATCATCCAGGGTGAACCCCATGAATCCTCCTTTGTTCCTTTCACCACAAGTATAGCACTTATTACGAAATTAGTCAATAGGTATGTCATGGAAGACGAAAATCGTATCCTATAAGAACGCCTAACAAAACCGCGGCGCACTATGGGCCTTCGCCACGTCGGATACCCCCACCCGTAGCCCCGCCCCCTGCAGGGGGCGGGGAGTACGGGAATGAGGGGTTCATGGTTTATCCCGTATTTAACAAAGGCAGTCCGTTGGGCGGGAATGCCAGCCACAAGCGGCTGATTGCCTGCCGTAGACGGTACAGGGGTGCAGCTGTCTCACGG
>Ga0078972_1009643_pt1 | contig 18856 bp, 13 predicted proteins | sample YelNatPaOPGAMG01_FD_67568 | JGI IMG/M metagenome (GOLD analysis project Ga0078972, IMG submission 67568) | Hot spring thermophilic microbial communities from Obsidian Pool, Yellowstone National Park, USA - OP-RAMG-01 (SPADES assembly) (version 2) | ecosystem: Environmental > Aquatic > Thermal...
GGCGAACGGGTCTACTTCCGGGAACCGGTGCCGGACGGCGTCGCACTGGAGGAGGGAGTGCTGGTGCGGGAGGTCGCCCCGGCTCCGGAGGCCGTCATCCCGGCGCCGCCGGTCCCGGAGACGGCGCCGGGGCCGGCCCCGGCCCCTGGGGGAACCGTGGCCGAACCCATCGGCGTGCCGCCAGCGGTGGCAGCAATTCGCACCTACAACCTGCGGGCCCGGGTCGCCTGGGACAAACTCTCGGACTTCGTTCGGGGCGTGGTGATGCCCCTCCGGCAGGACGCCGACCTGGAGATAGAGGTCTCCCTGCGGGCCCGGGGGCGGGCGGGTGGCATCCCCAAGGGCACCCTGGAGCGGGTGGTGAAGGAGACCCTCCAGCAGATCCGGGCGGAGATTCTGGAGGAGGAGACGGGGGAAGAAGACTCTTCTGGGAAATAGAGGAGGCTCGCTTCACCCCTCCCCGTCCCCCCGCGTGCCGGGATACAAAATTCCGGATTCGCTGAGGCACGGTCTTAAATTCCTCATATCCCTGGGCAATGAACAGTTCCGATTGAGGCAAAAGTCGGTGCAGTTCTTATGCAGTGGAGACAGGATGGGTAGGATCCCCCACCCAGGCGATAATCGTGGCGGGGATACCCGTCAGTGCGCTGATTTCCTCTTCCGGTGACCGTTCTCTCCGCCAGGGCCCGTCCCCATGCAGGGGTATTGGGTCAGGGATGTTTTGTCGCGGTGGCAGGGCCACCCCAACAAACTCACCCTTTCTTCATGCTCTCAATGATCACCTCGGCAGCAATCCGGGCCCCGATGCCGGGCAGAAGACTGCACTTTTCAAACCCCTTCGCCTCTGCGAAGGCCGCCATGTTCTCCGGACTGGCGGCGGGGTCCATATAGCGGCCGAAGAGCACCTCCTGCAATTCGGGGCAGAGGACGGACCCCGTGGCTGCCTTGAAACGAGGCATAAACTCCCGCGCGGCCCGGATGGCGGCCCCGGTCGCGTCGTAATTCAGCACGTCCCTGCTGCCGAAGTAGAGGCCCAGGGCGATCAATCCACCGGTCACCGCCCCACACATCCAGCCGGTACCGCCGAAGCCGGGGAACGGAGAGAGCGCCTGGATGATTTCCAGATTGCCCAGGCCGAATTCCTCCAGCAGGGCCAGAGCAGTCCCCTTCGCGCAGTTGCGGGCGAGAAAGTTGTACTCCTCGGCCCGCCGCTGGACCCGGTCCAGGATTTGCTCCCGGTTCGCCAGAATCTCATCCGGGTTGAGCACCTTTCGGGGAATCCCCTCTTCGGCCATTCTCCGGTACCGGGCGATAATCGCCTCCATATCCCATTCTCTCTCGGCCAGTTCCTGCGCTCTGGCCTTCAGCAATTCGTGCTCTGCCATTTTCCACCTCCCTCCTGTGTACTGGAACGGACAGCACAGGTTATTCTACATCCAGTAAAATCCGCGCATCCAGGATACTGTACCCCTTCTCGTACACACGGACCGGATTCAGGTCAATTTCCCGGATCTGCGGGTACTTCGCGGCGATCTGCGACACCTGCACCAACAAGTCGGCCAGACCCCGGATGTCTTTCTGTCTCTCGCCGCGCATGCCCTGCAACACGCGATAGCCCCTGGTCTCCTGGATCATATCCAGCGCGACCTCCCGGTCAAACGGTGCAACGCGGAAACTCACATCCCGGAACAACTCCACAAACACGCCGCCCATACCGAACATCACTGTGGGACCGAACTGCGGGTCGCGCGTCACCCCGACGATCAATTCAGGGCCTGGCGGCGCCATCGGCACAACCAGTACACCCTGGATGTCTGCATCGGGAACCGCACGCCGGACGTCGCCCACCAACTGGTCGTAGCCCTGACCGACCGCCTCGGGACCCCGAAGATTGAGCCGAACGCCGCCAACGTCACTCTTGTGAATGACCTGGGGCGAAACGACCTTCAGCGCAACGGAACCGTCCACTTCCATCGCGGCGCGCTGTGCCTCCTCCCGGGTCTTCGCCAGAACATGCGGCATCACTGCGATGCCATGGTCAGCGAGGAAATCCAGCGCCTCGGGCTCCAGAAGATGGCGCCCCTCCTCAACCGCGCGCTTAAGAATCGGATGAGCGGCAGATGGTACATCCGTCAGCGGATAACCCTTGCTGAAGGTCGCCTGGGTCAGAATCGCCAGCGCACGCACGGCGGAATCTGGTGTATCAAAGGTCGGAATGCCGTTCTCTTCAAGGTAACGGCGCGCCTCTACTACGGTCTCGTTGACCGTGAAGCACGCCACGACCGGCTTATCAAACTCCCTGACGACCGGCACAACAGCCTGTGCAACGTCCATCGGGGGCAGGAACGTGGGTGGAATGCTGTTGAACACCACCATATCCACGTTGGGGTCGGCGAGGATGAGGCGCATCGCTTCGCCGAACTCTCTCGCCATCGCCGCGGCGGACGTATCCACATACCCGTTCGGTTTGCAGACCATGGCCATCGGCGGCAGCAGCGCGGTCAGTTTCTCACACGTCTCCCGGCTCATCGGCGCGAGTCTCAGGATACCACTGGCCTCCACCTCGTCCGTACTGATGACGCCCAGGCCGCCAGCCTCGGTCAAGATGCACACCCGGTTGCCCCGGGGTTTGGGCAACATGGAGATTGCCTTGGCCCCAGCGATCAAATCCTGCATGGTGTGCACGCGGACGACGCCACACTGCCTGAACGCGCCGTCGTATACCGCATCCGTACCGGCGAGCGTGGCGGTGTGGGAGAGAGTCGCCCGGGCACCGCTCTCCGTGCGCCCCACTTTGAGCACCAGCACCGGCTTCTTTCGGGTCACCCGGCTGGCGACGCGCATGAACTCCCGGCCGTCCTTCACTCCTTCCAGATAGACCAGGATGACTTTGACCGCCGGGTCGTCGCCGTAATCCTCAATCAGTTCCACATTGGACACATCGCACATATTCCCGACGTGACCAAAGCGCGCGAAGCCCAGCGGCTTCGGCTGACTGAGGGCCAGGGTCACCAGCGATCCGCCGAGGGCACCGCTCTGCGTCACGTAACCGATATTGCCGGGGACGAGGCTGACTCCCGGATGGAAGCCGGTGACCAGTTTCGTCTCGGGGTTCATAATCCCGATGCAATTGGGCCCGAACACGCGGATGCCGGTGCGCCGGGCAATCTCGGCCAGTCGCCGCTGCGCTTCCACGTTCTCCGGGATGCCGGTTTCGGCGAACCCGGCGGAGAGCACCACAACGCCTTTGACATCGCCGCGCCGCTCGGCTTCCTCCATTACGGTGACGGCCGCTTTGCCCGGCAAACAGATCACAACCAGGTCCAGCGGCTCATGGATTTCGGCGATAGAGCGATAGCACGGCAAACCCAGGATTTCGTTTTCGCCGGGATTGACCGGATAAATCTTGCCCGGGTATCCGACGGACAGCAGCGTCCGCACAACCTGGTGTCCCGCTTTGAACGGGTCCCTGGATGCGCCGACGACAGCAACGGATTGGGCTTCAAAAATCTCGCGCAGAGAAACAGCCATCGCGGTTCTGTCCTCAGGTACGCTTCAAGTGTGCTTCTGCGGCGAAGGCAGCGCAGGCCCTCGGCCTGGATACAGGCCTGACGGCCTGCGCTACGCCGCGAATACCGATCCGATCAGCGCGGCTCCTCCCCGGTGAAGACCGGCTTGCGCTTTTCAATGAACGCCCGCATGCCTTCCGCGCGGTCTGGCGTCGCGTGCGCTTCCATCGCGCGCTCCAGTTCAAAGACCAGCCCCTCCTCCAGCGGCAACTGCTCTGCAGCGAGGATGGCCGCTTTGGCTTTGGCAATCGCGATGGGCGCCCGCGATGCGATGCGCTCTGCCATCCTGCGCACGGTCTCCATCAACTGAGCCGGTGGGACAACCCGGTTGACCAGACCCACCCGCGCGGCTTCCTCGGCGCTGATCAGGTCGCCGGTGAAGATGAGTTCCGACGCGACGCCGCGCCCCGCCAGGCGCGTCGTCCGCTGTGTGCCGCCCAGGCCCGGCATGATACCCAGCCCGACCTCGGGCAGGCCCAGGCGCGCCTCCGACGAGGCGATGCGGATGTCGCAGGCGAGCGCCAGTTCCAGCCCGCCGCCGAGCGCAAAGCCGTTGATCGCGGCGATGACCGGCTGCGGCAGGGTCTCTATATCCCACAGCACGCTCTGCCCGAGTTCGGTGAACGCGCGGATCGCCGCGGGGTCATCCGCAATGGCCTGCATCTCTTTGATGTCCGCACCGGCGATGAAGGCATCGCCCTCTCCGGTGATGATGACGACGCGCACCGCGCGGTTCGCGCGCACCTGTGCCAGCGCGTCCTTCAACTCATTCAGCACTTTGGCGTTGAGCGCGTTCAGCGCTTCGGGGCGGCTCATCAGAATGGTTGCAATCGGGCCATCAATGGACAGCCGCACCTGGCGCAGAGGCCAGGGTTTGCCGCTGGCGGCCTGCTTTTTGAGCAGTTCGGGGACGAAACCCGGATATTTCTCCTCAATGGGTTTCATCAACTCCATCACGCGGTCCCATCCCAGGTCATTCATGATAGCGAACGGCCCCTTCTCCCAGCGCAGGCCGACCGTCGTGCCGCGATCCATATCCTCAATCGTTGCCACGCCCTCTTCCACAACGCGCGCGGCCACTCCGCACACCACCGCCAGCAGACGGTCCGCGACAGCCTGCTTGCGGGCCGGGTCCACTTCGCCCGAGAGGTCCCACAGATGTCCGGACTCATAGAGTTCGCGCAGGGCCTTCGCGGGTGTGTAGAAGGGGCCAACGGATTCAGACAGTGAGACTGCGGCATGGTACGCCAGGGGCACACCCGACACGTTGATAAGTTTGAACGGCCCCATGGTGAGCCCGAACGTTTCGCATGCTGCTGCATCAATGGTCGGGATGTTGGCCACACCTTCGTCCAGCATACGGATGGATTCGTTGTACCAGGCGATGAAAATGCGATTGACGGCAAATCCCGGCGAGTCCGCAACGAGAATCGGCAATTTGCCGGTCAGGCGAGCGAAGTTCATCAGTGTGTCAATGACCTCGGGCGCGGTGTCTTTCGCGCGGACGACTTCCAGCAGTTTATTGATGACCGGCGGGAAGAAGTAGTGCAACCCGGCAAACAGATGCGGGCGTTGGGTCAATGCCGCGAATTCCGCGACGCGGAACGACGACGTGTTGGTGGCGAAAATCGTCTCGGGCTTGCAGATGCGGTCCAGTTCGGTGAACAGCGCCTTCTTTGCCTCGCGATCCTCGGTGATGGCCTCAATGATGAGGTCGCAGTCCGCCAGATCGGATAGGTCCGTCGTCCCCTGGATGCGGGCCCACACTTCATCGCGGCGTTCGGGGGTCATCTTGCCCCGCTCCACGCCCTTTGCCATAAAGTCGCGAATCCGTTCCAGGCCCTTTTCCAGCAGTTCAGGGGTCGGTTCGCGCACGATAGTGAGGAATCCACCCTGCGCGGCCGTCTGCGCGATACCCGAGCCCATCAAACCACAGCCGACGACGCCAACTTTTTTGATTTGCATGGTGTACCTCCCGTCCTGTAGTGTTGGTTTCGGTTCTTCTGTTCCTCGGAGAAAGGGGAGAATGGGTGGGGGTTGGGGGCAGCGGCTTCGCCGCCCCCTTCTACCTAACCCACCCTGATCACCAGGGCGGCTCCTGAATCGCCCGCCGCACAACCGGTCACCAGGCCATAACCGCCGCCTTTCAGAACCAATTCCTCAATCAGTTCAATGGCCAATCTCATCGTGGTGGGGCCCTGAGGGTGTCCCCAAATCAGCGAGCAGCCGTAATTGTTGAATATCCTGTCGTCAATCCCCAACTCCTTTCTCAGGACGATGTCGTTCACGGAAAACGGGTTGTGGGTCTTAACTGCCACAAGATCAGATACCGCTATGCCCGCCCTTTCCAGAGCCCGCATCGCGGCCGGGATGGGCGCCTCGGGCATGTATGCCTTGTCGGCACGAGCGAATCCGTAGGAGACAATCCGGACGGTCACGGACCGGTCGGCGGAAATCTCATCCGCTCGCTCCTTTGTGGTGACAATCATCCCGGCGTTGCCGTCCGCCGGATGGGTCTGGGCCGCGTAGGTCAGGATGGAATCCGGGGAGACCGGCTTCAGTGCAGCCAGACCCTCAGGGGTGCAGGGGATGATCCCTTCATCCTCTTCCACGACAATCGTTTCTTTTCTGGAGACCCTGACCTCCAGAGGGAGCATGTAGCCTTTCTGGAACCTGCGGTCCTCCGCCAGCGCATCCAGGTACTTGTTGTACCGATTCAGAACCAGGGCGTCGGACTCTTCCCGCGTGATGCCGTGCTTCCGGGCGACATTGTTGGCCGTGCCCAGGGGGCTGGTATCGGCGACGGGGTCCAGGTTGAAACCGTCCACCATCCAACTCTCGTAGTGAGGCTTTCCGCCCAGGCCCTGAGGGTTGGGCCAGATGATGTTCGGGCCGTTGGACGTCCGGTCGGCGGTGACCACCAGCAGGCTGGTATTGCTCCCTGCCTCTATGGCGGATGCGGCGTAATTGAGGGCGACTGTGGAGGTCGCGCACGCCTGGGAGATGCGGGGACCGCTGATCCGGGGATTGCCGATCAGCGTGGCAAGATAGGGGACATCAAAAAACCACTGCGGTTGGGGAACGGTCGCGCCGTAGACAATGCCGTCAAAGATGTCCGGCGGGACTCCGCGCAATTCAAGGAACCGCCTCGCGGCGGCGGCGGCCAGTTCTGTGGCATTCTGGTTTTGCAGCGATCCCTGCCAGCGGCAAAAGGGCGAGCACCAGTACCCCTTGTAGGGAATGTAGACGTTCTGGTACATTTCCGGCCTCCTTTAGAATTTGCGAAAGCGATTTGCTCAAATAATGCCCGCTTCCTTCAGTCTCTTCAGTTTCCGGGGCCCGAAGCCCATGTACTTGAGGTAAATGTATTCGTTATCATAGCCTACGGGGCGGCAGACCCACTTCGTCCGAATGGGCGTTTCCGACAATTTGTATTGCGCCTGAGCCACAACGATCTCGCCATACACGGGGTCCTGAACCGGAGTAAAGATTCCCCGGTCCAGCCAGTTCGGCTCGCGCATGGTCTCCTCGGGTGGACAAACGGGTGCCACGACCGGGGCAATGGGCGCCAGGCGGCCCTTCTGACCGTATTCCACAGCCATTCTCACCAATTCTTCGGTGGTGTACTTGCTCGTCTCGGCAAAAACCAGTTCCGCCCATTTCAACTGTTCCTCTTTGGTGGAGAAGTCCGCCATGTCCTTCCAATCCGCTGCGCCCCACTCATCCCACTTTCCCAGCATGTCGGCGAAAGCCTGCCACATTTCCAGCCGGAGGCCGCCCAGGAAGACGGCGCCGTCTCTGGTCGGTGCGAAGCAGTAGAGCCAGCCACCGATGTTCAGATTGCCAAAACGCTCGCTCACCACTCCCGCCCCCTGATACCATATCGCCGCCCAGTCCTCCAGAGAGGTATAGGCCTCAGACGTCGCCACATCCAGTGCCTGCCCTTCTCCGGTCAATTCTCTCCAGTGGAGAGCGGCCAGGATACCGACCGCCATGTACGTCCCTGCTACGACCCAGCCAATCCAGGGGCCGGCTTTGGTTGGAACGGCCCAGGGGCACTCGTCGTAGGTTTTGCCCTCCGGCAACATCTCCCCCGAGTCGTACTGGTTCCCCGACCGGGCCTGGATGATGTTGTCGTAGTCCGGCATCCGGCTGCGGCTCCTGGGCCCGAACTGCCCAAAGGGCGTTATGGAACCGTAAATCAGCCGGGGGTTAATCTCTCTCAGCATCTCGTAGCCAATGCCCCACTCGTCCATAAGCCCCGGCCTGAAGGTCTCTATGAGGACATCGGCCTGAGCCACCAGGCCCTTGAGAATCTCTCTGGCTTCCGGTTTCTCCAGATTCAGGGTAATGTGGAATTTGTTTCGGCCTTCAGAGAGGTAATTGAGACCCTCGCCCTTGTAGATTACTCCATAAGGGGTGCACTTCCGGATGAAATCGCCCCCTGGCGGCTCCACCCTCAGCACTTCAGCGCCGAACTCGGCCAGCAGCGAGGAGCAGTAACATCCCGCGAAGGACTTGTAACTCAGGTCCAGGACGGTAATATCGTCCAGAGCCTCGGGTTTGGTGGACGCAATTCTGGGGTCGTCCCGTTCTCTGATCCAATCCTGCCACCTTTGTTTTTCCATTCCCTATCCTCCTCAGAGGTCATCAGCGGAACCCGGAGTCAGAATCTATCCGAAAAACTCTGTAGGATGGCCTTTCCAGGCCGTCTGGCGGGCTGGAAAGCCCGCCCTACGATTTTCCGGACAGGCTCTCATTCTCTGGATAGAATCAGGCCGGCCTTGCCGTCCCAGTCGGGGGGCGGTCGGCGCCCACGCACCTGGGCCCATTTGCCCAACGCCCCGCACTCGTACAGCCGCCGGACTTCGTCTTCGCTCTTGCCCAGAATGTACCTCATGACGTATTCGTTATCAAAACCCACCGGCCGGACGGACCACCTGACCCTCGGTGAAGTCCTGGACATCATCACGGGGAATTCGTAGTCCAGAAACTCACCGAGAAGGGGGTCATCCACTTCCACCAAAAATCCACGCGCCCGGGAATGCTCGCTCTCCACGACGTCCTTGATAGAACAGACCCGCGAGGCGGCGAAGCCGTACTCCTCAGCCAGACGCTCAATCTCCTCAGCGGTCCTGGTCCGTGCCCACTCCGCGATCATCCTGAGAATCTCGGTGGCGTTTTCCTCCTGCAGTCGCGTCAGGTGGTCCTGAAACCGGGGGTCATCTGCCAGTTCCGGCCTGCCCATCGCGCGGCACAGGCCCCTGAACTCCTCCTCATCCGGCGCGGCGATTGCCACGAAGGTGTCGTCCACGCAGCGGAACGTGTCGGCCGGGCATATGGATACGTCCCGATTCCCGGCTGGCCCGGCCCCCTTGCCCGTAATCTGCTGGTAGGGCCAGACCCAGGACATCGTCCGCATAATCGCCTCGGACTGGGATAACTCAATGTACTGCCCCTTCCCGGTCCTATCCCGGTAATGGAGGGCAGCCAGAACGGCCACCTCACCCAGCAACGCGCCGTAACTATCGCAAATGTACAGACGGTTCTTCAGGGGAGGCCGTCCGGGGAAACTGGAAATCCAGGCGTATCCGGACATCCCCTGAGCCGCGCCGTCGTTGCTGGGCCGATTCTCCTCCGCATACTGGCCCCACTGGCCAAAACCGGTCTTGGAGATGTAGATAATGCTCGGATTGACCTCTACAATCTGCCGGTAGCCAACGTTCCACCGCTCCATGACGCCGGGTCTCAGGTTTTCTTCTATGATGTCTGCCTTTGCCGCCAGTTCCAGAAATACTTGCTGGCCTTCGGGTTTATGCAAATCCAGGCCAATCCAGTACTTGTTCGGATTGGGGCGAATCAACGATGTACTCTGGTCTTTGAAAAAGTAACTGAAGGGCGCCATACTGCGGAGCGTATCTCCCATAGGGGGTACTTCGCACTTGATGACTTCGGCGCCGAGCCTGGCCAGGAAACCCGGCCCGGAGGGTCCCAGCAGGAGAGTACAGACTTCCAGCACCCGGATGCCCTTCAGCGGCAACGGCTTGGAAAACTTGGTTTCTTTATAATTCCCCCAGGTACTTGCTGCCATAATAACCTCCACCCTTTCTCTGAGATGCTCCCCAAGCACTTGCGACCGATTGGACGTCGGGCCATATTGACCCTCCTCCCTGCTCCCCTCATAAGTGCAGGTTTCTCCGCTCTTTGCCCTGGTCAGGCACGCGAGATTTTCCTGCCCCCCACCCCCCTCATCCCCTGTATCCCCCCTCTCCTCTTGGCCTTTGTCCAGGGGAGAGGGGGAATTAGATTGGGATTTTGCGGTGGTGGCTAAAAGCCGCCACCGCAAAATCCCCTTTTTCTCCCCTTCCCTCTCCCGCAAGCGGGAGAGGGAAGGGGCCGGGGGAAGGGTGAGGGCCCAAAAGCGGCAGCCTGCCCCTCTTCCTGGGGAAAAACCTACACTTGTGAGCCCCTGCCCCCTCCCCCCCGCCGCTGCGTGGAGCGGGGAGGGGGGGCGTAGAGGGGGTTTGAAGGCGGCGGCCGAATGCCGCCGCCCTCAACCCCCTTCCTTCTCCCCCTTCTCCTCTCCGCTTCGGGGAAGAGAAAGAGGCTGGGGGATGAGAAGGGGTAAAACATCGCCCCCAACGGCCCATTCGCGATTGAAGTTGCACATGGCGTACCCTTAACGCTCCAGCCGACACCTCCGCACAATGCATCCCTGTCGCGCCTCAGGATATGGGGAGATGCACAGACCCCCTCTTTTTACCCCTTTCCTCCATCGCGAGGGAACAGGGGCAGGGGGTACGGGGTAAACGCCCGGGAGCGAAAGGCGATCGCTGAATTCAGGGGAGCAGGGTTTGGGGCGGCGGCAAAGCCGCCGCCCCAAACCTTATCCTCGCCAGTCCTCATATCGGCTGCCGGTCAGGCGGATAGAAGGCCACCGACAATTTCCGGATGATCGCACCGGCAGGTGTGTTGCCGTATCCACCAAGCGCCGACATCTTCAAGATTGGTGACATCCCCGGCGCATGTCACAACAATCCCCGCCGGCAACGATTGGGCCACTCTCTCAAGCGTTTCCTGGCGGCGGCCGGTGATGCAGATTCTGGCCCCATCCGCGACGAACCGCCCGGCGATGGCCGCGCCGATGCCGGTACCTGCTCCGGTAATGAGTGCCACTTTGCCGTCCAGTCTCATTTCCTGCTCCTGTGGGGCTACATTCCCAGATAGGCTTTCCGGATATGGTCGCTTTCCAGCAACTCGGCGCATGCCCCTTCCAGGCAGACGCGGCCGTTTTCCAGCACATACGCCCGGTCGGCAATCTCCAGAGCGCGCCGGACGTTTTGCTCCACCAGCAGGATGGTTATCCCCTGGTCGCGGAGACTCTGCATGATGCGGAAAATTTCCACCACCAGAACCGGAGCCAGGCCGTACGAAGGCTCATCTAAGAGACACAATTTGGGCCGGGACATCAAGGCCCGACCGATGGCCAGCATCTGGCGTTCACCGCCGCTCAGCGTTCGGGCCAGTTGCCGTTCCCTCTCCTTCAATCTTGGGAAGAATTGATACACGTATTCTAATGCCTCTTTCCTCTGTCCCCAGGCACGGTAGGGGTATGCACCCATCTCCAGGTTCTCCCGCACGTTCATATCGGGGAAAATCCGTCCGCCCTCGGGCACGATGGCGATGCCCAGTTCTGCGATGGCGTGAGATGGCAGGTGGTCTATTCGCTTTCCCAGAAAGATCACACTGCCAGAAGCCGGACGCACCAGGCCCAGGATAGAATTCAGCAGGGTGGTCTTTCCGGCCCCGTTGGAGCCCACAATGGCGACAATCTCCCCCTCCCGGACCTGGAGGGAGACGTCCCACAATACCTGCATCTTGCCGTAGAGAGTGTTGAGAGCATGGACTTCCAGCATAGGGTTATTCTCCCAGGTAAACCTCAATGACAGTTCTGCTGGTAGCAATCTCCTGCGGTGTCCCCTCGGCGATTTTCTCGCCGTGGTGAAGCACCATGATGCGGTTGCACACGCCCATAATCGCCTTCATTACATGCTCAACCATAAAAACGGTGATTCCCTGCTCCCAAATCCGGCTCACGAGTTCCATCGCCTGGGCGACTTCGGTGGGGTTTAACCCGGCCATCAGTTCGTCCAGCAACAGGAGTTCCGGTCCTGTAGCCAGCGCTCTGGCCACCTCCAGTCGCTTCTGGTTTGCCAGGGTCAGGCTCCGGGCTGGCAATCCCTTCACGGCCGACAACCCCACAAAATCCAGCCACTTCTCGGCTTCCTCCAGCGCCGGGCCCATCCCATGACCGTCGGACTTCCCGAACAACACCCCCATCAGCACATTCTCCAGAACGGACATGTTCGGAAAAATCCTGACCAGTTGAAACGTCCTGGCGATGCCCTTTTTGCAGATGACGTGCGGCTTCAGGCCGGTGATCTTCTCCCCTTTGAACCTGATCTCTCCCGATTGAGGGACCAGAGCCCCCGAGATCAGGTTGAACAGGGTGGTTTTGCCTGCGCCGTTAGGACCGATCAGGCCCACAATCTCGCCCTGGTCCACATGAAAGTCCACATTCTGGACCGCCGCGAGCCCGCCAAAATACCGGGTCACTCCCTTTCCTTCAAGCAAGGGCATCTTGACCTCCCGCCAATCGTTTCCTTATCTTCATAATCAACCCAATCAACCCTTCAGGCAGGTACAGGACGGTGACGATCAGAACAGTCCCGAAGATGAGCATGTAGTAGTAAGGAAACCGGGTGAGCAGGATTTCCTCCAGATAGGCAAAAATCACTGCGCCCAGGATGGGGCCGTAGGGATTGCCGATGCCGCCGAAGATGGCCATCAGAACCGCCATAAAAGAGTAAAGCGGGTTAAAGGCAATGTACGGGTCCACATACGTCCACCGGGTCGCGATGACGGACCCGGCAGCCCCCATGAAGATGGCGCTGAGGGCAAAGGTGACCGTTTTGAGCGCGTTGACGTTCACACCGATATGAGCGGCCGCTTCCTCGCACTCCCCAATGCTTTGCAGGGCCAATCCCAGCCGGGAACGTCGGATCAGGTAGGTTGTCAAGAGCAGCAGGACGAAAATGGTGAACATTATAAGGTAAATCGTTTTCTGGTCCACCACAACCACAAATCGCCCCCGTGTGCCGGTAAACTTAATCTCGTACCATAGCCAGAAGTGCTTGATAAGTTCCACCAGTCCAAAAGTGAACATCGCGAAATAGATGCCTCTCAGCCGGAGAGTCAGCGCCCCGACAAGGAGCGCAAGACAGAAACTGATCAGTCCCCCCAGAAAGACGACGAGCGGCAGTGAGAGTTGCCTGCCCAGTATGGCGGAAGTATAGATACCGACCCCGAAAAAGGCGGCTGGGGCCAGGGAAATGTACCCTGTCGGGGCAGAGAACAGGGCCCAACTGAGGGCAAGGATAACAAACATCAGGATGTCGGTGACCAAGATGATGCCGTACGCTGAGGCATAGAGTGGGAACGTGACCAGCAGCGCCAGGATGACAAGGGCCAGCCCTGGACCCCACAGTCTTTGGAGATTCAGGTTGCCAGGTTTCATTCTCTATCTCCCCAAGAGGCCCGTCGGCCGGATGAGCAGCAGGATGATAAAGATGACATAGTAGGCCACCAGTGCAAGTCCCGGTTCCAGAAAAGTGACGACGCTTCCCACAAGGCCCAGGATGAAGCCTCCCAGAAAACTGCCGGGGATGCTGCCCAGCCCCCCCAGGACGACCACGATGATGGCGATGATGGTATATTCCAGACCCATTACGGTGTACACAGGGTAGCACATGCTGATGAGCACGCCGGCGACGCCGGCCATCGCGGCACCCAGGCCGAAACACAGGGCCAGCACATTGTTAATATTGACACCCATCAGCCCCGCCGTGGCCGGGTCTTGGGCCGCCGCCCGGATGGCTTTGCCGGTGCGCGTGAGATTCAGAAACAGGTAGAAGGCCAGACCAATGACGATGGCAATCCCAAAAGTCAGCAAACGGTTCGCACCAAATAATGTTCCCAGAAAGTGGACCGGGATGGAGAGATAGGAGTATCCCCGGATCTCGGGCCCCCAGGCGATTGAGGCGATATTTTGCAGGATAAACATCAGGCCGAAGGCGGCCAGCATGGAGTTGCTTTCAAAGATGGCGGGCGATGCAGACGAGGCCAGCAGGCGCTTGAAGAGAGTCCTGTGAATGAGATACCCTAAGGCGAGGGCTAAAGGGCCGCATATGATGAGGGATAGTAGCGGATTCACATGCAACGCGGTATACAGGGTCCAGGTGGTCATGGCCCCGAGCATGATGAACTCGCCGTGGGAGATGTTCAGAATGCGGGCGACGCCGTACTGCAGGCTCAGCCCCACGGAGATCAGAGCATACAGACCACCCAGCAACAGGCCAGTAATGAGGACTTCCAGAAGAATTTTCGTCATGAGAATCTCCAGCAGTATCCTCGTTTATCAGGGTTTGTGTGATTACTGGAGGGACCAGTGCGGGGAGGCTGGTGGTTTCTGCTTCGGTGTGGGGCTGCCGAAGCACGAACAATTTTCTGGAAGGCACAGCCAGGGCCGGACTCGTCCGGTTGCGGTGCAGAGGTCCCCCTCGCGTGGCTGGTGGGGCCACAAGATCAGCGGAATGTTCAGGGAGCAGGCTGCCTGAGAAATGAGCCGTGTCCGTTCAGAGCCCATTGTCTCGCTCCTCTCAGACAGCCTGCCCCACTATCCGTCCCCGGAAATGGCGTACCTAATCGCCCGTTACCCTTTCGGCCACTTGGGCTTCGGATACACCATCTCCGCGGTGGCCCACTTCTCGGGCCCGATGACCTCATATTCCCCGTTGATCCACTGGCCGATTTCCCCGGTATGGCACTCTTTGGAGAGAAGACCGCCCTCAAACCAGGTGTCACCCAGGACCGTCTGGAAGTGCTCCGTCGCGATGATGTCCCGAATCTTGGCCTGGTCCAGAGTTCCGGCCTTCTCAATAGCCTGCTTCCAGATTTCCAGACCGGCCCAGTAGAGCGGATGTCCCCAGTAGTCCTGGATTTCTTTCGGTTTGCCGGCGTAGAGTTTCTCGGCCAGGGCCCGGGCCGAATCGGACTGCTTGGGGTTGAAGGAGGTGAAGCCGATGACCCCCTCTGCCGCAGGGCCAAAGGTCGTCTGATAGAACCCGAAGTTGACGCCGGGGCCGCCTACCCAGGCCTTGGGGTTGAAGTCCAGTTCTATGGAGAGCGCGGTCGCGGGCATAATCTGATCAGGGTAGGCAAAACAGCAAAAGACATCGGGGTCTGCCGCCTTCGCCTCCCGGATGATGGGCGAGAGGTCCTTCATGTCCGGCGGGATGCTCTTCACGCCGACGATTTCAATGCCCGCTTTGGGGAATTCAATCCCCGCCACACCGGAGTACTCAATGCCGTGGAGGTCGGCGATGTAGGCGATGTAGGCCGTCTTGGCACCCTTCTTGGAGAGCAATTGAGCCAGGACCGGCAACTGGTACCAGTCGGAGAAACTGAGGGTGACGAACACATAGGGCATGCTGGGGAGCAGGTCCTTGATGGTGGTGGCGCCGCCCTCGGCCGTGATCAACACGTACCCATATTTGTTGGCGAGGGGGGCCTGGGCGTAGATGAATGAGGTGCCGCACCCGGGCCAGAGGAAGTCCACTTTGTCCTCAACGATCAACTTCTCCGTCAGCCTCGTTGCCGTGCCCACATCGCTCTTGTCGTCGTAGATCAGCGGTTCAATGGGAAGTTTCTTGCCGTACTCCTCCACGTAGACCCCGCCGGCCGCGTTGACCTCCGCGATGAAGGTCTCGTAGACCGGCCTGAAGGCCGAGTCTCCCACCACTGCCAGCGGGCCGGAGAGGGGTCTGGACATCCCAACGACAATCTTGTCTTTGGCGGGTTTGGGTGTCACTTTCGGGCCGCATGCACTCAGTGCCAGCCCGGCGCCAGCCACGGCCACGCCCCGAAGGAAATCCCGACGGGTCCAACCTCTGGTAGCCATTTCCTCCCTCCTTATCATCGCTTATTGTAGCGGTTAATCGGCATCTACGCAAATTTCTTTCCCGTTCTTCTGATGAACGAAGTGAGCGCTTCTCACATACTCCCCCTCCTTTCTATTGAACGGTTCAAAAAGGTTTTACGGCGACGACCGGAGGCCGTCATCGCAAAACCGCTCATCAAAAGTCAAAGACGCTATCCAGTTCCTCGTCGCGGATAGAGAAGACCACATTGTGCGGCGGCAGAGGCTCTTCGTAGAAGAAACGGGGCAGGCGGTCATCCTCTTTCGTGAAGCCGGCCTTCCGGTTGAACTCCCGCTCCGCCTTCAATACCCGCCGGCCCAGACCGAAGGGGAACTCCTCCGGCTCCAGCGGCCTGCCCAGTTTGGCGCTGATAGCCTTGCTGACCGCCTCAAACCCTTCCGGACTCAGCAGAGAGACGCTGGCCATAAAGCACATCCCCAGCGTGTCGTAGGCGGCAATCGCGATCTGGAGAAACCGGGAGGTCTCTACCTGCCCCTCCGGATTCAGCGGGTTCAGCGCGCCGGTCAGGTATGCTCCCACCACGTTCCCCGCCGTGTGGTCCGCCCCCATCGGCGAAGTGGCATAGGTGACGCCGTTCCCCAGCATGGCCCGCGGGTCGTAGGCGGCGATGGTCTGCCCCTTGACTGCAGGGACCCGGGGGTGGTTAAAGTACTTACCCACGGCCACCCCACCGCCGCCCAGGACCCTGCCGAACTCCGTGCCCTTGCCGATTTCCTCCACCATTTCCAGGACGGCCTCGGCGTCCCCGAACTGCCGATACCCGGCGTCCATCGCCACCGCGATGGCAGCCCCGGTGCTCATCGTATCTATCCCGATGCTATCGCACAAATAGTCCAGCCGGGCAATCACATCCAGGTCGGTAATGCCGGTCATCCCGCCCATCGCCCAGATGGTCTCGTACTCCAGGGAACTGGTGACATACTTGCCGTCCTTGTCCACGTAGACATTGGAGCAGTGGATGATGCACTGGGTGCAGCCCAGATGGGTGGGATTCCCGCCCCGCTCCTGGATGATTTCGGCCATCCGTTCCCCACAGATGTTTTCCCAGCCGTCCAGCACGCCCCTCCGCGCGTTGTAACTGGGGAAGGCCCCCATCGTGTTGACCGGCGCGACCAGGGCCGCGGTGCCCAGTTTCGGCATCACCTCGGCGTTCATCGGGTCCGCTTTGACCATCTGGACAATGGCCTGGACCGCTTCCCTGAAGGCTTCCGGATCCGCAATGGGGTCAGCGCTCTTGCCGCGCTGGTCCACCACGATGGCTTTAAGGCCCTTGGCCCCCATTACCGCTCCCATACCACCCCGACCAGCAGCCCGGCAGGGGTGACCGTCCACATCGGAGGACTGGACGGACGCGATGGCCATCCGGTACTCGCCCGCCGGTCCGATGCAGAGCACCGAGTTGTCCTTCCCGTAGGTCTCCAGGATCCGCTCCACCAGCGGGTAGGTGCGCATGCCCCGGTACTCCAGGGCCGGAACCAGGCTGGCGTTCCCCTCCCGGTCAATCCGAAGGATGTAAAGTTCTCCCTCTGTCGCCTGGCCCTCCACGATGATCGCCGTGATGCCCAGGCGGCCCAGGGAGGCTCCCATCGTGCCTCCGACGTTGCTCTCTTTGATGCCGCCGGTCACCAGCGCCACCTCCGTGCCAGGCGGGACCACGCCGATCAGACCGCAGACCCCCAGGCGAGGAAGGGAGTCTACTGCCTGCCGCAGGACTTTGGGATTGCCCACGCACTCCAGCGTGAACTGGGCCCCGCCGCCAGTAATCTCCCGAATGGCCTCCACGGGATTCACTGCGGCCGCGTTGATCGTGTGCGTCGCGCCCAACTCCCGGGCCATCGCCAGACGCTCCGGGTTGATGTCCACCGCGATGATGGTTGTGCATCCGCAGACTACCGCCGCGAGGATGGCACTCATCCCCACCGTGCCCGCTCCGAAGACGGCGATGGAATCCCCCGGGCCAGCCCGCAGCGAATTGATCACCGCCCCCGCGCCCGTGATGACGCCGCAACCCATCGGCGCCAGAACTTCCAGGGGGACATCCCCGGGCACCTTGACCACATTCCGTTCATTGGCCAGCGCGAAAGTGGCAAAGGAGGACTGACAGAAGAAGGAGCCGTGGACAGGGTGACTGTCTTTATGCAGGGTCACGCTACCATCGGGGCGAGCGCCGTGGAAGTTATGCAGGAAGAAGTTCAGGCAGTAGAGGACCTTACCAGCCTTGCATGCGGAACATGTCCCACAGTAGTCCCAACTCAACACCACATGGTCCCCCGGTTTCACTTTGGTGACCCGCGCCCCGACCTTCTCCACGATGCCGGCCCCTTCGTGCCCGAAGACGCTCGGCGGCTCCGGGATGGGCAGGTGTCCGGCCCGGGCGCCCAGGTCGGTGTGGCAGATACCCGAAGCGACGACGCGGACCAGCACCTCGTCGTCTCGGGGCTCATCCAGTTCCAGTTCCTCAATCTGGAAATCCCCCCCGGTCTCAAAGATGACGGCCGCTTTGATCTTCATATGTCCCTCCCAGTTTGAAGAACGGTTTTTGCGGCAGCGGCTTTTGACCGCTGCCGCAAAAACCCGGCCCTTCCCCCCCGGGCTGGCGAGGCCGCATGCCCCTGCCCGGTGAATCCGGAGGCCCGTTGTCTGCCGGAATCGGTCGCACAACCAGCCTGACAGGCTCCCTTTCCTGGGAGCCCGCCAGGCTGGCAAGGTTTAGTATACGCCGTACTCTTTGGCAGCCTCCACCATCGCCTTCACGTTCTCCGGCTTCGCCTCATCAAAGAACGCGCCGTTGGCGATAATCAGCCCGCCGTCTTTCCCGGCCACTTCAATGAGCCGTCTGACGTAGGCCCGCACTTCCTCCGGCGTCCCCAGGTTCAGCAGCGAGGACGGCACGTTGCCCAAGAGACAGGCGTTCTGACCGATGGTCCGCTTGGCATCCGCCATATCGGTCAGGTCAATCATCCACACCGTCTTGCCCCGAGGCAGGTCCTTGACTACCTCCAGGCGGGAACTGTAGCCTCCCTCTGCCGCGGGGAACGGCACGCATCCGCCCTCAATCAGGCCCAGGATGACCTCCCTCAGAGTAGGCCAGTAGAACTTCCGGAACTGCTCATCGGAGAGGAAGCCATCAGCGCCCTTGTGGAGCGGGATGAAGATGAGCGGATTGCCGGTCGCCTGGGCCGAGTTGACCCCCATCTGGATCATCAGCGGCGTGAGGACCTCCATCGC
>Ga0078972_1008989_pt1 | contig 18849 bp, 18 predicted proteins | sample YelNatPaOPGAMG01_FD_67568 | JGI IMG/M metagenome (GOLD analysis project Ga0078972, IMG submission 67568) | Hot spring thermophilic microbial communities from Obsidian Pool, Yellowstone National Park, USA - OP-RAMG-01 (SPADES assembly) (version 2) | ecosystem: Environmental > Aquatic > Thermal...
CCCCCGCGTCGCCGCCCCCGCCCCGTCGCCCCTGTTCCTTTCCCCGCTTCGCCGCCCTGTCGCCAGCCCGGCTTCGTCGCCGAAGGCCTCACTTGACGGCCCGGCCTCCTCTGCCCGATCTGCGAACCTCGCTCCCTTGGCGCAGAGCGGGCTCGGTCTCAGGTAAGTTCTGCCGGTGGCCTTGCCGCGGGGGTTCTCAGTTCTCAGCCTAGCCTGTAGGCGGCCTCTCCGTGGAGCTCTTCGTCGAGGCCCTGCGTTTGCACGTGATCGGAGACCTTGAGGGGCTCAAAGGCGCTCAGAACCTTGAGGATGACGAACGTGGCCACGAACGCGTAGGCGATGACGATCGCGATGGCCAGCGTCTGCAGACCGAGCTGCTTGCCCGTCCCGTTGAGCAGGCCGCTGACGCCGCCAATGGAGCTCAGGGCGAACACGCCCAGGAGCACGGTGCCCAGCGCACCGCCAACACCGTGGATGCCCCACACGTCGAGGGCGTCATCCCAGCCCAAGCGCGCCCGCAGCTGCACGGCAAAGTAGCAGACGACGGCCGCAATCACGGCAATTGTCGCTGCCGCCCAGGTCGGCACGAAGCCGGCGCACGGAGTCACAGCGACCAGGCCGGCGAGCATGCCGGTGACGGCGCCGACCATTCCCGGTTTGCCTTGCCGTGCCCAGTCGATGAGCAGCCATACGAAGAGGGCCAGTCCTCCGGCGATAAACGTGTTCACGAACGCCTGCGTGGCGATGCCGTCGGCGGCCATCGCGTTGCCGGGGTTGTCGCCTAGCCAGCCGAACCAGAGCAGCGCCGCGCCGATGGCGACGAGTGGCAGGTTGCTCGGCTGCGTGCGTTCGCCAGAGGTGTAGCGGCGCTTGCCGATCACGAAGATGGAGGCAAGCGCCGAGAAACCGGCGGCGGCATGCACGGGCATGCCGCCGCCGAAATCGCGCACGCCCCAGCTAGCGAGGAAGCCGCCGCCCCAGATCCAGTGCGCGAACGGGATGTAGACGACGACGCTCCATAAGGCGAGGAATTTGAGATAGGCCTTGAACGGCAAGCGGTCAGCGAAGGCGCCCGTGATCAAGGCCGGCGTGAGGATGGCGACCGTCAGCTGAAAGACGAAGAAGGCGAGGAAGGGCACGTGAGGAGCCAAGGCCGCATTGGGCGCCGCGCCCACGTGTCTGAGGAAAAGGTAGTGGAAGTTGCCGATGACGCCGCCCACGTCATGACCAAAGGCGAGCGTGAAGCCGAAGATAACCCAGATGGCGGTTACAAGGCCCATCGAGATGAAGCTCTGCATCATGATGGTGATCACGTTCGTGCGGTGCACGAGGCCTCCGTAGAAGAAGGCCAGTCCCGGCGTCATGATGACCACGAGCGCTGCGCACACGAGCACAAAGGCTGTGTCGCCACTGCTGATTGCTGCCATACGGGTCCTCCTTGGTGTTGTAGCTGTCGCCTCTGTGAGATGCGTGGGTCGCGCGACCGTGACTGAGGTCGCGCGGAGAGCGGTGTACGCCGCTGCAGTCTCTACCTCGACGCGTCTGAGGGCGAGCGGCTTAACGGCGCGGAAGGTCGCAAATGGTGACCGTGCGCATCGACGTTCGGTCCAGTCGCCGAGTACGGCGACGTGCGCCGACACGGCGTGAATCGACACGCGGCCTGCAGCGAGGCGGCAGCGTGCAGCGAGGCGGCATCCAGCGATGAGCCCGGGTTTTTACCCCAGGATCAGCCGTTGCGGATCGATCTCCTCGCGCAGGATAGCGAGCTCCTCGGGCGTCGGCGGCAGAGCCTCGACGGCGCGGCTCACGTCAATGGGGAAGCCGGTGTAGGCGACGATCTCCTCGGGCGTCACCGACGGGTAGTACTCGGCCACGTACATCTCGTGCGTGACGGCGTCGAACTTCATCACGCCTAAGTCGGTCACGGCAGCGATGGGCCCGCCGCGGGCGAAGCCGGCCTTCTCGCGCGCGTTGCCGCCCGAGAGCCACCCGGGACTCGTGAGGTAGTCGAGCTTCTCGACGAACTTGCGCTTGCCGTGCTGCATGAACACGATGAACCCCGAGGCCAGGGAGGCTGCGTCGGCGGCGCCGCCGCTGCCGGAGAAGCGCACAGTCGGGTGGTGGTAGTCGCCGATGCAGGTCGAGTTGAGATTACCGAAGCGGTCGATCTGCGCGGCGCCCAAGAAGGCGACCGTGTGCAGCTTGCGGTGGCCGACGATGGAGAACGCCTCGATGAGCCCTGAGTTGAGGGCGGCGCGGTTCATGACGCGCGGGTCTGACACCGCCAGCGGCAGCTCCTCAAGTTCGGGATCGATGGCGCCGGTCTCGAAGAAGAGCACGGCTCGCGGAGCGTGGATGCGCTTGGCGACGGCAGCCGCTAGCATGGCCACGCCGGTGCCGGCGAAGAGGATGTCGCCGTCGCGGATCAAGCGGCCGGCGCTGATGGCCATCATCTCGCGGTTGGTGTAGGCGAGCGGTCGTGAGGTGTCTGTGGCGCGTGCCCGTGCGGGCGCGTCCGCGTCCTTGCGTGCGTCTGTATGCTCGGTCATCGTCGCGACCCCCTCACGTGCGATCCATGCCCGGTGCGTAGCCACTCACCGGGTCGGCTTTGATGGTCTGGAGGGCGGCTGCGCCGACTTTGAGCAGGTACTGCTCAAAGTCGGCGCAGCCGTAGACCCATTCATCGAGGTAGCGGCGGAATTGCTCGTCGTCCTTGGCCACCGCCTTGTACAGGTTCAGGTGCTTGACGTCGTAGTCGTAGAAGGACCGACAAGCGGTCGGGTGAGCGCCGTGCGGCGCGAGCACGACCGCATCGACGAGGAAGCCGGGCAGGCAGTTTTGGTCGGGGTCGCGGCGCAGCTCCTCTTCGGGCACGATCTCCTCGCAGCTCACGATGACGCTCGTGGCGGCCTTGGCCTGCTCGATATCGGCGAAGGTCAGGCCCTTGATACGCACGGTGCCGCGATCGCCGACGGTCTGCGCGTGCAGCAGGCAGACATCTGGCGTGAGGGCTGGCAGCAAGGCAACCTGGCGACCGTCGTCGAAGGGATCGTCCATCAGTATGAGCTTCTCGGCGGGCAGCTTGTGAGCGGCGCGTGTCTGCGACGAAAAGCCACTCAGGCGGACGATGTCAGTGGCCAAGCCGCAGGTCGTGGGAATGAAGGGCACGCCCAGGGCGCCGGCCAGAAAGCGCAGGCTCATCTGGTTGTTGGAGTAGTCCTCGACTTCGATCTCGCCGCGCTCCACGGCCGTGCGGAAGCGGATGCACGTGGGCGCGAAGCGCCCGTTACCGCCGTAAGCGATTTCCACACGGGCGACGCAGCCAGCGCCGATGAGGACGTCGAGTGCCTGGCCGTTGGAGTGGCAGACGAGGTGTAAGCCGCGCCGCCGGGCACGCACGATCTCGTACACGAGGGCCATTGGGTTGCGGTTGATGGTGAAGCCGCCGAGCGCGAGCTGGCAGCCGTCCTTGACGAACCGACTGACGGCCTCGGCGGGGCTCATGAGCTTGTCTGCCAGGGTGCCGCGATCGTCCATCGCATCCTCCTCTTCGCTGCGGGTTTCTCTCCGCGTCCGGTACGGCCGGAGGAGCTCATTCGTCTGCGAAGACACGAAGAGCCCCCAGGCACGCGCGTGCCGCGCGACGCTGGAGGCTCATAGCCGGTGCGGGTGGCCGTTGCGGGCCGCCTCAGGCTACGGGTGCAGCAGGGATATACTACACGAACACGAGGCGCGTGGGGCCACGTTTTCGCAGCGGCCAGGTGCGCTGCCGGCTAAGCAAAGCTGAGGAGGCCAGTGTCACGATGAACAGCTTTCTCTTCTCGGGCTATGCGCGTCTGCCGCAAGACGTCTCTCACCAAGCCCTCTACAAGAGAGTGGGAGTGGTCGTCGAGGTCGATCGCACGGGGCGCGTCATCCGCTGCACCTCGACGCTCATCATGGATTTGGCGCGCGACTTCCTCAATCGTCTGCTCAGTGGGCGCTCGGTGCTGACCGAGCGCGCCGAGATCGAACAACTGGTGCGTTACTACTACCGCGGCCACTCGCAGAGCGCTCTCATCTTCGCCCTGCGTAAAGTCTTCGAGGCGGTCGACCAGTCGCCACTGGTGCTGGGCGATACTGTGGAGGCGCCGCCAGGAGCCGACGTCGTCACCGCGCAGCCAGCCGACGCTCCATCGGCTGGCCAGCACGTACAAGCGGGACGGGCAAAGTCGCGCCAGAACTAGACACGGGGTGTATGTGCCCTCGCCGTTGGCGGTGTATGATAGGCGCGCTGCAAGCATGGCTTAGGTGCGACGCTCTCTCCGTCGTTCCTTGCGCGGTCATGAGCCTCCAGCGAACGCGTTTGCGCGGGCCCTGGGGGCTTTCGTCGTTCCAGGGGTAATCGGCGCTGGGGCGCGAGGCTTTGCCTCGCGCCCCAGCGCCAAAGCTGACTGGCCAATCGGCGCCAAGGAGGAAGCTGGGATGGATTTCAGGTACACGACCGAGCAGGAACTGTTCCGTCAGGGTGTGCGCGAGTGGGCAACGAAGAACCTCGAGCCCGTCGCGCGTAAGATCGACGAAGAAGAGAACGGCATCCCCGACGAGATCATTCAGGGTCTCACCGACCTGGGCGTCTTCGGTGTGACGATCCCGGAGCAGTACGGCGGCTGCGCCGTACCGGGCGAAGAACTCATCTACGCGATGATCGCTATCCAGGAGATCGCCCGCGCCGATCTCTCCATGTCGACGCCCGTGTACACGCTGCTCACACTGGGCTGGTCCTACGTGCTCAGCCTCTTCGGCACCGAGCAGCTCAAGCAGGAAGTGCTGCCCGCGGCTGCGGCCGGCAAGGCTTTCGTCGGCATCAACACAACTGAGCCGGGCGGCGGTTCCGATCTGGCGGCGATCAAGACGACCGCCATCTGGAACGAGGCCAAGCAAGCCTACATCCTGAACGGTGAGAAGGCCTACGTCTCCGGACCGAAGGAGTGCGAGAAGCTCGGGCCGCCCAGTGGTCACTGCTCGTTGGTCAAGACCGACCCTTCAGCGAGCTATCGCGGCATCACCTTCGTGTGGATTCCGGCGCACCTCGAGGGCGTCTCCTACACGACCTACAAGGACATGGGCCGCATGGGGCTCTCCACCGGCGGCTGGCTCTACAAGGACGTGGAGCTCCCGCGCTACTACCTGCTCGGCAAAGAGGGCGAGGGCTTCTACAACGTAATGCACGGCTTCAACTGCGCTCGCGTGCTCGTGGCCGCGGCGTGCCTGGGCGGCGCTGAGCGGGCGCTGGAGATCAGCGCCGAGTACACCTCGCAGCGGCGCGCCTTCGGCAAGCCGTTGCTCAAGAACGAGGCGATCAGCTTCGAGATGGTGAACGACTGGATGCAGCTCGACATGCTCAAGCTCAACCTGCAGCGCGGCGCCTGGATGATCGGTTACGAAAGCCAGAATCCGGGCACCTTCGCGCGCACCGACATCAACAAGGTGATCTCCACCTGCAAGTGCCTCTCGCCGACGCTGGGCCACGACGTGGCGCGCCACGGGATGATGTACCACGGCGCTTTCGGCTACACGAAGGAGACGCCGCTGGAGATGCTCCTGCGCGGCGTGATGAGCTACGAGGTGGGCGCTGAGGGCGGTCTCAACATCATGCGCGGCATCATCGCTCGCGACCTGTGGGGTGATCCCGCTAACCCGTTCAAGGACTGAGCGTCGGGTGATCCACCACCGTAGCTGTCAGGGCTGCGCGCGAGGGAGGTGACGGCCATGGAGAAAGTCGACTGCATCGTCGTCGGCGGCGGGCTTGCCGGACTGTCGGCTGCGTACGGCCTCGCTGCGGCGGGGCTCGAGGTCATGGTGCTGGAGCGGGGCGATTACTCCGGCGCCAAGAACGTGACCGGCGGGCGACTCTACCTGAGCCTGATTCGCGATCTCTACCCGGAGCTGTGGGCCGAAGCGCCGCTGGAGCGCCCGGTCGCGCGTGAGCTGATCACCATGATCGGACAGTCGACCGCGGCGACGGTGGAGATTGCTGCGCAAGGGTTCCTCGGCGCCCCCGATAGGCGGGGCGTCGAGGCCGGACGGCGCGCCGATGACGGACGGGGCGTCGAGGCCGGACCGGGCGCCGTCCGGGCGCAGTCCGCTACCGTCGTGCGCGCGAAACTCGACCAGTGGCTGGCTGACCGGGTGGCGGAAAAGGGCGCCATGGTCGTCACCAAGATGAAGGTCGATGAGATACTGCGCGAGGGTGCCCGCGCTGGCGCGGAGGGGGCTGGAGCGAGCAGCGGCAGGGTGATTGGCATCCGCGCCGGCGATGACGAGATCGGTGCTGACGTGGTCGTGATCGCTGAGGGTGTGCTCGGCCTGCTCTCGACCGCTGCGGGCCTGCGCGGCGCACCGCAAGCCAAAGACCACGCCCTCGGCTACAAGGAGGTTATCGAGCTTCCTGCGGCTACCATCGAGGATCGCTGGCACCTGAACCCTGGCGAGGGCGCGGCCCACTTGTTCATGGGCGAAGTCACGCGGGGCATGACCGGCGGCGGCTTCCTCTACACCAATACCGATTCGATCTCGCTGGGCATCGTGGTCGCCATGGAGCAGATGCGTTCGCGGGGCGACGAGCTTGAGTCATGGCAGCTCCTCGATGAGTTCAAGGAGATGCCCTGGATTAAGCCGTTGGTCAGCGGCGGCAGCGTGGCGGAGTACTCGGCGCACGCCATCGCTGAGGGAGGCATTGCGGTGGTGCCGCCGCTGGTGGGCGATGGCTACGTGCTCGTCGGCGACACTGCCGGCCTGTCGCTGAACGCCCTCGTCACCGTGCGCGGCATGGACATGGCGATCGCCTCGGGGTACCAGGCGGCGCGTGCGATCGTTGCGGCGAAGGAGGCGCGCGTGGCTGCTGGGGCGCCGGGCGGCTCATCGACCGGTGTGCTGCGCGCCGATGAGCTGGCCAGCTACGAGAGCGCTTTGCGTGAGAGCTTCGTGCTGCGCGACCTGGAGACGGCGCGTGCGTACCCTGGAATTATCGAAAACAGGCGCTTGTTTACGCACTATCCCACTGCGGTGGGGCGTCTTCTCGAGGATGTCTTTACCGTGGGGCCAGGCGAGTCGCCGCGCTTGCTTAAGACGCTCTGGCGCGGCGTCCGACGCGATTTCACGAAACTCGGCGTGCTGCGCGACTTGTGGGAGCTCAGGAAGCTATGAGTGCGATGAGTGGCCAGCTGAAGGACACGAGCTCGGGAAGGCGCCACTCACGGCGCGCACCGGATGCGGCATGTGCGTCGCGATGTGGGTTGCGGTCTGGGTCGGGGTGTGGATCGGGGTGTGGGTCGGGGTGGCCCACGCGAGGGCAGCGACGGATGGCGCGCGGGAGGTGTGGCAATGAACATCGACGCTAAGCTCGGGCTCGATGTATTCAAGCTCGATAAGGAGCCGCACATCATCGTGCACAACGAGGTGTGTCAGGCCGTGTGCCGCACCAAGCCCTGCCTGTACGTGTGTCCCGCGGATCTCTACGAGCTCGATGATCAGGGGCGTATGACGGTCAACTGGGAAGGCTGTCTGGAGTGCGGCACGTGCATGATCTGCTGCGACTACGAAGCTCTGGAATGGCACTATCCGCGGGCGGAGTTTGGCGTGCAGTACAGGATGAGCTGAGGGCGCGGGCTGAGCTGGAGGCGAAGGCCGAGACGAGCGTTTTGGCGGAACGCTTCGGTCGGACGCCTTCGAGCCGAACTCAGGGGCCGAGCCGCCAGATGGCCGACTCCGCGCCCGGCGCGCAGAGCGGTCCTTACGTGACTTGAGGCAGCCGACCGAAGCGACGAAGTGAGACGGGGTGATCAGCGTGGACATTGTGGTGTGCGTGAAGACGAACCCGGATCTGCAGATGATCCGTATCAAGAACCGTGAGCCGGTCCTTGAAGCGGTGCCTTACAAGGTCGGCGACCTTGATAAGAACGCCCTTGAGGCGGCGGTGCAACTGCGCGACGCCGTGGGTGGGAAGGTCGTTGCCGTGACGGTCAGTGAGGGCAACCGCAAGGTGAGAGAGACTATGAAGGAGGCGCTGGCGATCGGTGCTGATGAAGCGGTCATCGTCAGTGATGCGGCTCTCGACGAGGCTGATCAGGCCGGTGTGGCGCAAGCTTTGGCCAAGGCGATCGAGAAGAAGGGCCACTTCGATCTCCTGCTCTTCGGTGAGGGTTCGACGGACGGCTATTCGGGCCAGGTCGGGCCGCGCGTAGCCGAGCTACTCGGCGTAGCCGAGATCGGCTACGCGCGTAAGATCGAGGTGGCCGGCACGACCGTGCGCGCTGAGCGCAGCATGGGCGATGAGATTGAAGTCCTCGAGGCCAGTATGCCGGTGGCGGTCACAGTGGTGAGCGAGATAAACGAGCCGCGCATCCCCTCGCTGATGAACATCATGAAGGCGGGCAAGAAGCCGGTCGACGAGTGGAGTCTCGCTGACCTTGGCCTGGACGCGGCGGCGGTAGGGCGCACGACGAGCATCAGCTCGAACCTCGCCGAGGAGCAGGACCGCAAGCACGTCATCTTTGAGGGCGAGCCTGCTGAGCAAGCCGAGCAGCTCATCAACGCCTTGCTCAACGAAGGCGTCTTGGGGAGGTAGAAATGGCCGAGATGTTGGTCTACTGCGAACGCCTTGACACGGCTCAAGAGCTGCTCAGTAAGGGTCGCGAGTTGGCTCCGGCCATGGGTCTCGGCCTGTCGGCTGTCGCCCTCGGGGCCGGCGCGGAGCAAGCGGCGGATGCGCTCGGCGCCGCAGGCGCCGAGCGCATCTTCGCCGCCGACGCGCCGGCCCTGGAGGGCCTCCAGACCGACGTTGTGGCGCAAGCTTTGGCCCAGGTGGCGCGGGAGGCGGAGGCCAAGGTCGTGCTCCTGGGTTCGACGCGCCGTGGTCGGGAGCTTGCCGGCCGCCTGGCGCAGAAGCTGGCTGCCGGCGCGGTGACGGATGCGAATGCGCTGGAACTGGAAGAAGGTGCTGGCCCCGACGGCGGTGCGGCGCTCGTGGCAGCGCGCTACAACCTCGGTGGGAACACTGTGCAGCGCGAGGTGGTGCGCACTCCGATCGCCGTAATCGCGGTGATGCCGAAGAGCTTCGCCGCCGATATGACGCACCCGGGGGCGGGCACGGTGACGAAGGTTACGCTGGCGCTAAAGCCTTCGCCGGTGAAGGTGGTCGAGCGTCGCCCCAAGGAGGGCGCAAGCGTCAACCTCGATGCTGCCGAGCGTATCGTCGGTGTGGGGCGCGGCTTCGCTAAGCGCGAAGACTTGCGCTTGGGCGAAGAGCTCGCCGCGGCGATGGGCGCCGAGCTCGCCTGCACAAAGGGTCTGGCTGACTTCCAATGGCTACCGGAAGAACGCATCATCGGCCTCTCCGGAGCCAAGACTAAACCAGACCTCTACCTGGCCTTGGGCATTTCCGGACAGATCCAGCACACCGTCGGTGTCAGTTCGGCAAAGCTCATCGCGGTGGTCAACACCGACAAGGAAGCGCCCATCTTCGCCCTGGCCGACTACGGTATTGTGGGCGACCTCTACAAGGTCGTCCCGGCGCTGCTCGACAGGCTGAGAAGCTGACCGTGGCCAGGGGAAGCGGTTGCTCCTTCCCCGGGTGAGCTTGCTACGTTTGCCGGCCAGCGCGTGTCCTCGGTATCCTAGGAGTCATGGAGAGCGCTGAGAGCGGTACTACCAGGGCGGATGCGAGTGTGAAGGGCGCCTCCAGCGAAACGGTTCCCGGCGAGACCGTCTCCTGGCGCGGGCAGCCGCGCCCCTGGGGCTACGTGTGTCGCTTACTCCTGCCGACGACGCCCATCGGGGCCGCCATCCTCATCTTTGGCTTGATCTGGGAATCTGCGGCCCTACGTGGCGGGCACAGTTGGCTCTACGTGCTTGGCGGAGTCGGCGCGATTGTGCTGGGCGCGTATGGGCTAGGAGTGCGTCCGCTTCTGCTGTGGCGGGCTGCGCGACGGACGATCTACGCGGTGGACGAGGCGGGCGTGCACGTGCGCTGGGGCAACGGCGGGGACGAGGTGACTCTCTTTGCGCCGGAAGCTGTGCCGCCCTTTCGCGTCCAGGAGCGCCGAGGAGGGGTGGACGTGCTCTTCGCGGCGCCGGTACCGCGTGAGTCGCCCTGGGGATGGTGGAAGCTTCGCGAAGAAGGGCCCCTCCTGGTTGCGCCGGACGACCTCGAGGGCGCCCTGCGAGCGCTGACCGCCCTGCGGGCCGCAGCGCGCTCGCCGGGCGCCTGGGCTACCGACATCGCCACGCCGGCCGACCACAGCGTCTTCAGCGGCCTGCGTCGACACTCAGGCGAGAGGCACCGGTAGTAAAATGAGCTTGCGCGACCAAGGCTGGCGTCTTCCCTGCGGTTGGCCTGCGCGCGTCAATCGAGTCTTAAGAGTGGTGCGTCATCTCGGGAGCGGGGCGCAGTCTTAGGACCGGTGCGCGCTACCGCAGCCCTGCGGAGTCTCAGGGCTGATGCACAACCTCAGGGCCGATGCACAAGTCGCGAGGAAGGCGCGTGGGTCTTGATGGCGGTGCGTGAGTAACAAGAAGAGCGAGAGGGTTCTATGCCCAATTTGTCGGCCTACCAGATTCCCCAGCGAGAGGCGTTTGCCTACCTGCTGATCGCCGTCTGCATGGCGCTTCTGGCTGGCTGGCTGGCTGACCGACTGCACCGACGAGCCGGAGCGTGGGCACTGCTGGCGTTCTCAGTGACCATCGGTGTTCTAGGTGCGGCCGCCCTATGGCCGGCGCCCGAAGCGGCTCTGCAGATCATCGTATCGGGCATTTTCGCCCTCAGTTGCTCGGCAGTCGCGCGGCGCAAGGGGCGCGACGCCACACTCTGGGCGACCGGTGGCTTCATGCTCACCATAGTGGCGCTGATCATCGTCGCGGTGCTGCCGCGGCGCTCTCACCCGCCTACGAGCGGTAGCGCGGGGCCGACTGAGCGGACCTGACTGGCTGCCCAATCGTCAGTCGCGCGGCGCAGATCTTGAGGTTGCGGGGCTGGTGTCTGGTGGAGGAAGTTTCCCCTCGAGGTAGGGGCTGCGGCTGCGTGACGAGGGTGCGGGCGTAGGCTTATCATGGTCTCGCGTGGCGGCGCGGTTGCCGGGACTCGCTGTACGGCGCCGCTCGTATGCGCCAGTGTGCGACGTGGGCCTATAGCTCAGATGGTTAGAGCAGCCGACTCATAATCGGCCGGTCGCAGGTTCGAGTCCTGCTGGGCCCACCAAAACCTGTCGTATTCCGGATGATACTGGACACCCCGGCGTCACCTGATCCTTGACACCGCTCCGCCTGATCCTTGACACCGCTCCGCCTGATCCTTGACGGGTGTTCCGGCTGATGCTTGACAGGTGCCCACCAACCACTAGTCTCGCGGCCGGCTGTACCGGACACGAGGCTTGAGCCCGTCACTCCCGTTCGGTGTCGGTTTCTCTGCGTGCGTTCGACCTGTCTGAGGCAGCCAAATAGGACTCCAACTCGTCAGCACTCGTCAGCGCCCCCGCTCGGCTGCCTACCGGCTGCGGCCTTCGCCGGCCGGCCTCGCCTCGGCAAGTCAGTCATGCCCTTCGGTGGGCGGCTGCGTCGCGATATGTCACGCACGTCCTTCGGCGGCCGGCCGCGTCGCGGCAAGTCGCCGACGCCCTTTGGCAGTCGGCCCGCCCGGAGGAGGGCACTGCGCAAGAGGAGCTCGATGTGTGCGTTGGTGCTGCGTAGCTCATCCGCCGCCCAGCGAGCCAGCGCGTCGTGAACCGCCGGGTCCAGGCGGATGAGCAGTGTCTTTCTCTCAGGCATTCCGTGTGCCTCTCAGCCTCCCAGTCCCAGGATCTCAGCCTCTCAACCCCAGAACCGGTTTCCCAGACTGGTATGTCCCATTCGTTTGTCTTTACAGCCGCGGCGTCATAAACTGATATCAGATTATAACTCATGGGAGGCGCCCGGGCGAGGCGCCTCACGGAAGAGGCGCCCGGACGAGGCGCCTCACGGAAGGCGCGGTGAAACAACCGAGTTCGACAAAGAGACCACGCAGGACAAGCGCAGCGAAGACCGCGCAAAGCGGTGCCCACGCTCTCGTTGTAGACCACCTAACGAAGCGCTTCGGTAACCGGGTCGCCTTCTCCGATGTGTCCTTCACGGTCGATTACGGCGAGGTTTTCGGTTTTCTCGGCCCTAACGGCGCCGGCAAAACGACAACCGTGCGTACCTTGGGGACGCTGCTCACACCGTCAGCCGGCTCCGCAATTGTCGCCGGACTTCCGCTGACCAAAGCGAACGGAGTCGAGATCCGTCGCCGCATCGCCATCATGCCCGAATCTCCGGGCCTCTACCTGCGTCTCACCGTCGCCGAAAACCTGCGCTGCTTCGCGGGCCTCTACGAGCTGCCCAACACTCGCGAGCGGATCGACCGTGCGCTGCGCGCGGTCAACCTTCTCGACCGGGCTGACGACCCTTGCGCAGCTTTGTCCAAGGGTCTGCGGCAGCGGGTCGGCCTAGCCCGGGCGTTACTCAGTGACCCGCAGGTGCTGTTCTTGGACGAGCCGACCTCGGGGCTCGATCCGGTCGCCGCGCGTGAAGTTCACGAGCTGATCGATGGACTGCGCAAGAGTGGAGTGACGATCTTCCTGACAACGCATCGTCTCGAGGAGGCCGAGCGCCTCTGCGACCGCGTCGCGATCCTCAACACCACGCTGCGCACGATCGGACGTCCCGACGAGCTGCGCGAACAGCTCTTTCGCAAGACGCTCATTGTGAAGACCCTCGCGCCGCTGACCGCGCCTGAGAGTGTGTTGGGCGGCGTGCGCGGCGTCGAGAGCTGGCGCAGGGACGGTTCGGGTTCGTACATCCTCACAGTGTCAGACCCGACCGTCGCGGCTCCCGAGATCACGCGGTCTCTCGTGGCGGCCGGCGCCGATGTCCTGCAGATTGCCGAGTCGCGCCACACTCTCGAGGATGTCTATCTCGAGCTCGTCGACGAAGACGTCGAAGCAAAGGCGGGGCGGGCATGAGCTGGACGCGCATCCGGGCCATCTTTGTTAAGGAGCTGCGCGACTACCGGCGCAACCGCTTCATCATGGTCACCATGGCGCTCATGCCGGTGCTTTTCATCGTCTTACCAATCGTCGACATCTTCGCCATACCTGTGTCTGCCGCTTCCGCCGCTCTCGACAAGCGCATCGGCCTCTCGCTGCTTTACATGCTGATCATCCCGGCGACCGTACCGGCCACGCTGGCCGCCTACTCGGTGGTCGGCGAGCGCGAGCAGGGGACGTTGGAGCCGGTGCTGACGACGCCCATCCGCGCCGGCGAGTTCCTGCTTGGCAAGGCCCTCGCAGTCCTGGTCCCGACGCTGGTGATCTCTTATGCGATGTTCGGCATCTTTCTAGCCTGCGTCGGCCTCTTCGCTCACCCGGCCATCGCCAACGCCATCATTCAGGCCCCGCACCTGCTGATCCAACTGCTGTTCACCCCGCTGCTGGCTGGCTGGTCGATTTGGGTGGGCATCGCGATCTCGGCGCGCTCGACCGACGTCCGCACCGCTCAGCAATTGGGCACACTTGCCAGCCTGCCGCCGCTGGCGGTCACGGCCCTCCTCTCGTTTGGCGTGATCCAGCAGAGCGTCACGCTCGGTGTCGGTCTTGGCGCGGCGCTGCTGATGATCGACGCTCTTGGCTGGCGGGTCGTGTCCGTGCTCTTCGATCGCGAGAGGCTCGTGACGGGGACTAGGTCATGAGCCGTCGCGAAAACAGCGGCGTCTTAGCCCGGCCCGACATCACGGTCGGGGGTGCTCCCTCGCGGCTGCCGATCGGCTCGTCGTCAGCTTCTCTTGCCGCACGGCAGTAGCCTTCTAGCCAGCGCACCTGGCAGCCGCTCTTAAATCCGACCGCGGACATCCCTTCAGCAGCTCTGATGTCCAGAGAGGCTCCGCTCTGCCTTTGAAGGTGCACTCAGATCGTAGTATGATAGAAAAACGACGAGAGCTCGGATTCAGCGAAGCGGGCCACCATCCTGCGTCCTTTGGGGCTGTGAGACTGAAGAGGGGGTACCATGCGAGTCGCGCGAGCGTTTTTCACCAGGGGCCTGGTTCTAGGACTCATCTTGTCTGGAGTGTGGTTCTGCCTGTCAGACGGCCGCGCCCGTTCCCAGGCGACGGTAGCCCACAAGGGAAGAACGATCGTTGTGGCGAAGTCCGGGGCGGCATACGTGACCATCCAGGCCGGGCTCAACGCGGCCCAGCCGGGTGACACTGTTCTTGTCAAGGCCGGAACCTATAACGAGCGTGTCACATTTCCCAGATCCGGGACCGCCGGTAACTACATCACCCTGCGTGGCGAGCCTGGCGCGATCATCGACGGTACGGGGCTATTTGACACCCTCACCGGGACCTGCCGGCTCGTGTACATCGAGAATCGGTCGTTTGTGAAGGTCATTGGCTTTACTGTCCGTAACGCCGTCAAGAGCTCCAGCAAGATTTTCCAGGCCGGTATCTGGGTGAGGGGCGCTGGCAGCTTCATCGAGATTCGCAACAACACGGTGTCCAATATCGTGAACTCCACCAAGACCTCCGGTTGCCATGGCATCGCTGTCTACGGCACCGACGGCGCGACTCCCCTGAGCAACGTTATCGTCGATGGCAATGAGGTCTACGGCTGTAAGACCGGGTGGAGCGAGAGCATGGTGCTAAACGGCAACGTCGAGAATTTCGTCGTTTCGCACAACGAGGTCCACGACAACGACAACATCGGCATCGACTTCATCGGTTTCGAGGGTGAATGTCCAACACCGGCGCTCGATCAGGCGCGCGATGGCGTGTGCACTGACAACGTCGTCTGCAACATCACCTCGTACGGCAACCCGGCTTACGGAACCGACCGCTGCGCCGACGGCATCTACGTGGACGGGGGCAAGAATATCGTCATCGAGCGCAACAAGGTCGACGACTGCGACATTGCCATCGAGCTCGCCAGTGAGCACCGCGGCAAGAGCACTGAGGGTATCGTGGTGCGCAACAACTTCGCTTCCCGTTCCTACCAGGGGAACCTGGAACTGGGGGGATACGCGGCCAATAAGGGCAACGCGGTCGACTGCGTGCTCGTGAACAACACGACCTACCAGGGTAGTGGCGGCGAGATTGTCCTTCAGAACAACTGCCACGGCATCACGATCAAGAACAACATCTTGGTCAGGACCGACCCGTCTGTCGGCTACATCGTTCAGTGGGGCAAGAACAACACCAACGTTGTCGTCAACAACAACCTCTATTTCGGGGGTAGCACTACGAGTCCGGGAGCCTGGCCCGACGACGCGGCTCTGTTCGTTGACCCTCAGCTCGTGAACGCCTACCGAGACTTGCATATCCAGTCCACCTCACCCGCGATCGATCGGGGCGTGAGCGTGGATGCGGGCTCTCTGGACATCGATGGTCAACCACGCGTTCAAGGCCTCGCCATCGACCTCGGCGCCGACGAGGTGCGCTGAGTGAAGAACGGCCCAGGTTCCTGACGCTGCCGGTTGCTGGCCGCTGATCGTTAGCGAATGCCCTGGCCGCTGACGCTGCTGGTTGCTGGCCGCTGATCGTTAGCGAATGACTCTACGCTCGCGCGGGTTGCTCGGCGGACTCCGTCTGCTCGCCTGAGTCACTCGACCGGTTCGGTCAGATTACCCGCGACTGGCAGGATGGCTTGGGCCTCGAGAGCGTCTTCCGCGGCCTCGCCGCTCGCTCCCTCACCTTGCTGAGGGCGGTGTGTGCCGCCGAAGAAGAACCCATACAGCGCGGCGTTCAGGCACTGCAGGGCGGCGGCAATCTCGAAGGGAGCCGAGAGGCTGACTTCGTCAAACAGGTAGCCGGCGAACACTTGGCTGCCGGCCATCGTCCCCTGCGCCGGCACGTTTGAGAGGGCCGCGACGCTGGCCCTCTCCGCCGGGTCGGCGAGGTCTTGGGTGAAGGATTGCCGCAGTGGCATACCCACGCGCTGAACGAGCATGCGCAGGAAGAAGACTGCCCCGGCCATCCAGAAACTTGGCGAGAGCACCATGGGGACGAAAAGTGCGCCGGCCAGCGCGCGTGCCGCGACGATGGCGCGCACTGTGCCTAAGCGGCGGGCGATGCCAGCCGCGGCCAGCGTCGAAACCAGCGAGCCCAAGTTGACGATGGCGAAGAGGATGCCGATCGTACCCGGACCGGCGCCGTAGCGGCGGTAGAACCAGTAGCTCAGGAAGGGACCGGCCATGCCGATCGCCAACCCGTTGACGCTGTTTGTGATCCAGAGTCGCCACAGCGCCGGCCAGGAGCGCCGCGGCCAGCGCAGGGGCTGCCTGGTCTTCGCGTGCTGGCTGCGTTGCGGCCGCGATTCTCGCAAGGCGAGCGCAAATGCGCTTGCTAAGACGGCGAGCCCGGCAGTGGCCAGGAAGGCTGGTCGGTAAGCGAACATGGCCGCACCAGGGCTGGCGTGCGGTTGGGCATGCGCCAGGCCGGCCAGCAGGCCGCCCACGAGCGCTCCTAACGTGGAGGCAAAGGCAAGTCGGCCAAAAGCGGCGGCTCGCACGTTGCCAGCGACACGTTCAGCGACGAACGCCGTTTCGGCTGGCTGATAGGGACCCACGCTGCCGCCGCCCGCTCCTCCACCACGCCCGAAGCTGCCCAAAGCGGCACAGGCGAAGAGCACGGCCGGTGTGCGTGTGAAGGCGAAACCGAGGGCTGCCAGGGCTGTCAGGAGCGGCACGGCGATCAAGAATGGCTTGCGGGCGAAACGGTCCGAAAGCAAACCGATGGCCGACGACATGATGGCCGAGGCCACGGTGACGCAGAGGAAGAGCACCCCGATTTTCGTGGCAGAGAACCCCTCGTCGGCAAGGTAGAGGGCGGTGATAACGCCGGCGATGGCTCGACCAGCACTCATCCAGAAACGCGCCACGAGGACGATGAGGAGGTTTGTATCCATCCAGGGCGGGAGGAGCAACGTTCGCCATAGCGAGGCCGGCCTTTGTGGGAGTTGCGGGCCTTTCACGGCCTCACTGAGGGCAACGTCACGTGACGTGTTCGACGGCTGTGAGTGTTGTCTTGCGTGCGTCACTCTTGACTAGTTGCCCTCTTCCTCGTCGCACGACACGGGCGGTAGCGGACTAGTGCGAGTCGTTGGCGAAGCGCTGTGTGGCCGCGGGGCCAGTGCTCAAGCGCAATGCCTGGCGCCGTGAGCACGGGCGATCTCGTCCGCACGGCTCCCGTTCATCGGCGCTGGTCAGCCCGATTTGCGGTTCAGACAGGTCAAGCGTCGGACGCTAGCGACGGCGTTGCCCCTACGAGCCGGATATCAGTCGTGCATGCCGTTCGCACGACCCTCCGCTCTCGCGGCGCGGGGTGGCCTACAGCAACGCCTTAGGGTACTGGCTAACGATCGTCTTGGGCATGGCGAAGCGGGCTGTCTTGAGCGGATCGACAACCTGCGAGACCTGCAAATGTCCGGCAGCGCTCATCAGCATGGTCGCGTCAGCTGGCGAGAGCCCCAGGTGACCCATCAGGAGGTCAGCCATGTCGCGCACGGCCATCTCTCCCGCTTCGTCGAGGGAGACAGCGGAGGCGATGGTAGCGATCACTTGTGCCGTCTCCACGACTGGGTTTGTGAGGGAGATGTCTTTGCGGAGTTCGACGCGCAGTGTAATGCGGCCGGCGACCTCCACGCCCGTACCGCAGATCTCACCGTCGCCCATGGCGGCGTGGAGGTCGCCGGCCGCCAGCAATGCACCGGGCACAAAGACGGGCAAGTACAGCGTGGCTCCCGCTCCGATGAGGCGCGTGTCCATGTTCCCGCCGTGCGATCCCGGAGAACCACAGGGAACGCCCGCGCCAGCAGGCGCTACGCCGATAACGCCGATCATCGGCTGCACCGGTACGGCGCATCCTGAGACCCGAGCCGTGCCGTTTTCGAGCTGGACCATCTGGAAGGCCATGCCCTTGAAGTGGTGGCTCAGCACGCCGAAGCCGTCGCTGACGGCCATGACCCCCTGTGGGGCCACCTCAATGTCATCGATGTGCACGACGAGCACGTGGCCGGGTTCGGCGCCCGTGACGGCGACCGGTCCGGTGGCGGGGTTCACGTGTGTCCAGTCGATGCTTTCGAGGGGTGCGTCCGCCGATTGGACCTGATTGCTGAAACAGTCGAGGGTCTCAAGGACGACCGTCTCACCGGGCGCAACCTCTGCGGCGGGCACCGCATCGGCTGAGAGGCTGAAGATGGTAGTGTCTGACGTCACGCGAATCACTGTTGACTTCCTTTCGTTGCTGGTATCTCGTTACTGGTATCTGGTTGCTGGTATCCGTTACTCTCACAGTAGTAATGTGAGCACTTCTCGCGGGTGGTCGATCACCGTGTGGGCGCCGTGTTGGCTGAGCTCTTCGCGGCCGCAAAAGCCCCACGAGGCGCCGATGGGCACCATGCCGGCGGCGCGAGCAGTGAGCATGTCGAAAGCCGAGTCGCCCACGTAGGCAATCTTAGCCGGAATGGCGTGTTCGGCGAGGCTGCCCAGCAGTTCGGGCACGTCCGGGTAAGGTCGTGTGGTGTCCAGACAGTGTTCGCCGCACTGGCCCAGCATGAGCTGGAGGACTCGCTCAATCTCATCTGGCGTGTGTCGCGTCGCTGGGAGAGCTTCGCTGATGAGCTCTCGCAAGCCGTCGCCTACGGCACCCCGATACCAGGGTGTCTCCTGAACGGGGAGGCCCCGTTCAGCGAGCAGCCGATTGAGCGAGTCGGCTAGGTCGGCGAGCGTGTCGACCAGAGGGCCATCAAGGTCGAAGATAACCCCTTGCCAGCGCACCGTCGTTCACCTCGGTGTTCGTGATGCTGTTGC
>Ga0078972_1009644_pt1 | contig 18848 bp, 18 predicted proteins | sample YelNatPaOPGAMG01_FD_67568 | JGI IMG/M metagenome (GOLD analysis project Ga0078972, IMG submission 67568) | Hot spring thermophilic microbial communities from Obsidian Pool, Yellowstone National Park, USA - OP-RAMG-01 (SPADES assembly) (version 2) | ecosystem: Environmental > Aquatic > Thermal...
AAGGCTCCCTCCCCCCTTGTGGGGGAGGGAGAACCAAGGCTCTCTCCCCCCTTGTGGGGGAGGGTTGGGGTGGGGGGGAATGGTCCTCTCCCCTCCCTTGTGGGGGAGGGTTGGGGTGGGGGGGGAAATGTCCAATTGCCCCGTGCCCAGTATACCCCCCCGGTAGCACAACCGGGGGGTTCACCCCCCCGCTCGCTTGGTTCACACCTCCCGGTAGCACAACCGGGGGGTTCACCCCCCCGCTCGCCGATGGCTAATGGCAGGTCCTCACTTTCAGGCTCGCATTGACCAGCGGCGAACGAAACGGTATCAGAGCAGCATGCCCATCTCTCGCTCGGTTCATGGAGGAGAAGAGCATGTTGGATTTTCGGAACCTGTTGGTGTCTTTTATTGTCGCCTTGTTGTCCAGCGGCATCGCTGTGGCCGGCTCCGTCCTTTCCGGCCCACAGGTCGGAGAGAAGGTGCCGGGGCCGTTCAAAGTCCTCAATATCACCGGGCCGGAAGCAGGACAAACCAGCTGCCAATATTGTAACCACGGTACACGCCCGGTCGCTGTCATCTTCACCAAGGCAATTACCCCAGAAGTCACCCGGTTGCTCAAGAAGATCGATACGGCCACGGCCATGAATAAAGAAGCCGGTCTGGGCAGTTTCGCAGTGGTTTGCAGCGATGCGGCTGGTATGGAGCAACAGCTACGGACCGTCGCCCAGCAGCTGGGGATTCAACATACCCTTCTGACGCTTTACAAGGCCGGCGGTCCGGAAAAGTATCGCCTCTCTCCAGAGGCTGACATCACGGTGCTGCTCTATAACCATTTGACCGTGAAGGCCAACTACGCCTTTAGGAATGCCGAGCTAACCGAGGCGGCGACCGACGCCATCCTCACCGACCTTGCCAAGATGCTGTCGGAGAACTAACGATGCAATCCGGATTTGCCGGCTTGTGTTATCCGGGCCGTGAGCAGAAGCGCGAAGGGCCAGCTCCCTTCGCGCCTTCTCACGGCCCGGATGCCGAGAACATCGTCGTCGAAACGGTGCAGTTCCCCGCAGGTCCGTATGTGCTGGAAGGCGAGTTGGCCTATGCCAGCGAGGGAGAAAAACCGCGTGGCGGCGTGGTCTTGGCTGGCTCGCATCCGATGCTGGGCGGCACCATGCACAACAACGTCATCGGCGGCCTGGGCAACGGCTTGGCGGAGAAGGGCTGGGCGACATTGCGCTTCAATTATCGCGGCGTCGGCCGCAGCGCGGGGCCGCGCATCGATGTCGCACGTCATATGGCCGAGTTTTGGCGGACCTCGCATATCGAAGGCGAAATGGATCTCGAACAAGACGTGCAAGGCGCCGCCGCATTCTTGCAATCGATCCTCGGCCCCGCCCAGCCGCTGGTGTTGCTCGGCTACAGCTTCGGCTGCGCCCTGCTGCCGGCTGTGTGCCGATCGCAAATGCCCGCCGCCGTCCTATTGGTCGCTCCGCCATTGAGCAAACACGACTATACAGATTTTACTACAGTTAAAAGTCCTCTTTTGGTAATTGTCTCTACGGACGATTTCGCGCTGGACCTAGCGCGCTTACACGCCTGGTTCGATGGTCTTACGATGCCCAAGCGCTTGGTGCAAGCCGCAGCGGACAACCATTTCTTCCGCGGTCATGAGCCGTGGTTGGTGGAAACGGTGTCCGCTTTTCTTTCGGAGCACGTGTGATGGCGTTCCTTATGCCAAGCCAAGCAAAGCAGGCCCACCAGCGTAGTGGCGGCGGATACGACGAACGCCTGCGCGAAGTGCTGCGTTTGCATTTCCATCCGGAGTATGGCAGCGAATACTGGCTGCGACGCCAAGAACAACTCGGTTGGGACGTGCGCGATCGGGTACGGACACTCGACGATCTGTGGTTGCTCGGCCCGATGCCGTTGGCCGATCTGCGTCGCTTTCCCCTGCGCTCCTTTATCCCGCGGGCTTGGCATCGGCAAGCGTCGCGTTTTCTCCTCGGTGAAACTGCTGGGACCAGCGGCGCACCGTTGCTGACGGCCTATCGCGACGATGAGTTTCAGGCGGCATTTATCGATCCCTTTCTCCGTGTGGCCAAAGCCACAGGTTTTCCTCAGGGGGAGCCGTGGCTCTGGGTCGGCCCCTCCGGGCCGCATATCATCGGCAAGGTCGTGCGGGAGTTGGCCCGACAGACCGGCAGCATGGACCCTTTCAGCGTCGATTTCGATCCGCGTTGGGCGAAAAAACTCGCTGAGGGATCGTTGGCCCAGCGGCGCTATCTCGAACACGTCACCACCCAGGCACTGGACGTGCTGCACCGCGAAGAAATAGGCGTACTATTCATCACGCCGCCCGCCTTGGCAGCGCTGACCGAGCGGTTGTCTGACCGGCAACGCGAAGCGATCCACGGCATCCACTACGGAGGCATGAGCTTGACGGCCGAGGCCGTCAATCGCTTCCGCGTGGCCTATCCCTCTGCCGTGCATCTGGCCGGTTACGGCAATACGCTCTTCGGCGTCGTCATGGAAGTAAACGATCTCCCAAGGGAAAACCTCGACTATTTTCCTCTGGGAGAACGCCTGGCTTTCCATATCATTGATTGGCCTGGCGAAGGCGCTGCCGCCTGGCCGCCGCGCCTGTTAGAGCGCGGTCAGGTCGGCCGCGTGCTGTTTCATCGTCTTGATGAGAGTTGTTTGCTGATCGGTGTCGTGGAGCGCGATGAGGCCGAACGCATCGCGCCGAGCGAAGCAGCTCGCGCCCTCGGCGGCTTGGCTGATGGCTTGCGCAATCCTCATCCGCCAGCGCCGTTGGCCCCACGCTTGCAACTGGGGCTGTATTGACCCCCCTTCACGGAGGAAGGTATGGAAGCCATCAAACGCCTGCGTATTGCCTACACGCCCGACAGCGATGATGCCTTCTACTACGACGCCCTGGAGACGGGGCAGGTTTCGTTGGCCGGCTACGAACTCGCGTTCATCCGCCAACCGATGAGCGTCCTCAATCGCGCCGCCCTGCATAGCGAATACGACATCACCGCTATTTCCTCTGTTCTTTATCCGCAAATCGCGCAACGCTATGCTATCCTCAGCGTCGGCACGAGCGTCGGCCGCGGCTATGGTCCGGTCCTGGTCAGCCGCCGGCCGCGCACTTTATCCGATCTGGCGGGCCGGCCTGTTGGCGTCGGCGGCATTCCTACGACCGGCTGGTTTCTGCTCCGCTGCTTATGTCCCGAGGCGGTGCCGATCGAGATGCCCTTCGACCGCATCGCCGACGCCGTCGCCCGGGGCGAATTGGAAGCCGGCGTCATGATCCACGAAGAGTTGCTGTATTATCCCCGGCTCGGTCTGCACCGCGTCGTCGATCTTGGCGCCGAGTGGTGCCAGCGCAACGGCTTGCCGCTGCCGGTCGGACTCAACGTCATCCGCCGCGATCTCGGCGCCTCTGCCATGCAGCGGATCTGCACCGCCCTGCGCCGCAGTCTACAGCACGCCCTGGAACATCCCCGCGAAGCCTTGGCGCGCGTATGTCGCTATGGCCGCGGACCGGAAGGACAATGTACCCATCAATTCGTGTCTATGTTCGCCAATGAGGATTCCGTATGCCTGCCCGATGACGTGCGCATGGGCCTGCGTGTGCTGCTGGCTCAGACCGCCGATCTGGGATTGGCGGAGACAGTCCCGCCGCTGGACATCATAGAAGCCTCGGAAACGATCGCGCCAGCTTCGTTACATGCCGCCTAAGTTGACGAGCAGCCGAGCCAGCGGTCTTGTTCCGCATGCAAGATGGGACAACTCCCCACCGTACCAACGAGCGCAGCTGCCGCAGCTTGTCGGTGTTGCGGGCGGTTGTCCCGATCCTCCGCGTTGGCTATAAAAGGAAGTACTTTTATGGTTTAGGCAATGCGACTGGCCAAAGGGAGGAGAGCACACCTGCTCCGGGAGGTTGCTATGCCGGATGTGCATGTCTATGCAGAGTCCGAAATTCCCGCAAAACTCGCCGAGTACGGCTTGAGCGCCTGGTATTTTGAAGAGGGTTGGATTCGTCGGAAGTACACTACAGACGGTTGGCCGACCACGCTGATGCTCGTCAACGCCATTGGTTACCTGGCCGAAGCCGCCTATCATCACCCCGATTTGGCCGTGACATGGGGCAAGCTCTGGGTGAAATTGAAAACGCATTCAGCCGGCGGCATTACAGACAAGGATTTCGCGCTGGCAAAGAAGATCGAAGAAGTCGTACTCTGGCGTCCGCCGGCCGGGGGGCCGCTCGAAGGCACGCCGAACAAATTTGTGAAAGGCGGCTGAGGACGGCGTCCGTGAAAAACTCTATTCTTTACCTTCCAACTCTTTGACCAGCTGGGCCACCAACTCGGCATTGTCTTGTTGGCGAAGGTGATCGATGCGCGACTTCGGTACGTCGAGCTTCTGCATCGCCGAGACGATGCGCGTCCACACGGCTTGCCGTTTCTTGCCTGTGCTCAGGTACAGTTCGCTGACTAGTTCCCCCAGGCGCTGTAGCTGGAGAATGTCCTGGTTGTCGTAATAGCGCTTGATGATCTTTTGCTGATGCGGTGTGAAATCCGGCATGACATGGTCCCCCTGCGTTCCGCCGTTGGCGCTTCGGGCTTGTAGGCTTGATATTACGATTTAGCGGAGCGACAACCGCAATTTTTCAAGGCGGTCTAGCACCTCCTCGATTGTACCCGCTCGCACCGTGACGTGTCCAATTTTTCGTCCCGGGCGTGGCTTTTTTCCGTACAGGTGCAGATGGGCCCCGGCATGGGCCAGGATCGTCCGCGCCTCCGGCAAGTCGCCGATGAGGTTCAGCATGGCACACGGTTGGCGCGCCTCGGCCGCTCCCAGCGGCAGACCGAGAAGGGCGCGCAAATGGTTCTCGAATTGGCTCGTTTCCGCCCCCTCGATGGTCCAATGGCCGGAATTGTGGACGCGCGGCGCCATTTCATTGGCCAATAGCTGCTCGCCTTGCTGGAAAAATTCGATGGTTAATACGCCGACATAATTCAACGCTTCCAAAACGCGCCGGGCGTAGTCGCGCGCCAGCTGCTCCAGCGCTGGGGTCCGGTTCGGGGCAGGGGCCAGCGACAAGCGGAGCATACCGTCGGCGTGATGATTCTCCACCAGCGGATAAAAAACTATCCGTCCATCCCGCCCGCGCACGGCTATCTGCGATAATTCCCGATCGAAATGGACAAACCCTTCCAACAATACAGCGCCGCTGAGTGTCTGCCAGGCTTGCTCGGCGGCGGCGCGTTCGCGGATCAGGTATTGCCCCTTGCCGTCGTAGCCCATCCGCCGCGTCTTGAGGATGGCCGGATAGCCGATTCCCTCCAGAGCGCGATCAAGGTCCGCTCGCACATCGACGGCCACGAAGGGGGCCGTGGCAATACCCAGGTTGCGAAAGAAGGTCTTTTCCTCAAGGCGATCCTGGCTGGCGCGTAGGGCGGCAGGCGGCGGAAAGACGGGAACGCAACGAGCCAAATGCTCCACTGCATCGACGGGCACGTTCTCAAATTCGTAAGTGGCCACGTCCAGGCCGGCAGCGAAACGGTCCAGAGCGGCAAAATCGGTGAACTCGGCGCGGACGAACTCGGCGAGGTCACGAACGGGCGCATCATGGGCGGTATCGAGGAAACGGAAGCGCAAGCCGAGCGGATAGCCCGCCAGGGCCAACATGCGTCCGAGTTGCCCTGCGCCCAACACACCGATCATTCTGTCTTCTCCCGCGGGTCTGGATGATCCAGGACGTTTTGGGTTTGCTCAGCCCGGTAGGCGTGCAAAGCAGCGCGAATAGGGGGATGCTTGAGTGCAAGGATCGCCGCGGCCAACAGGGCCGCGTTGACAGCGCCGGCCCGGCCGATGGCCAGCGTCGCCACCGGAACACCGGCCGGCATTTGCACGATCGACAGCAGCGAATCGAGGCCGTGCAGCGCTTTGGATTCCACCGGAACCCCAAGGACTGGCAGCGCCGTCTTGGCCGCGGTCATGCCGGGCAGATGGGCCGCCCCCCCCGCGCCGGCGATGAGGACTTCCAGGCCACGCGCTTCCGCTGTCGAAGCGTACTCGAACAGCAGGTCCGGGGTGCGATGGGCCGACACTACGCGCACCTCGTAGGGCACTTGTAAGGCATCGAGCGTGTCAGCCGCGTGGGCCAGCGTTTCCCAATCCGAACGCGAGCCCATAATGATGCCGACGAGTGCTTGCATCCGTGGTTTCCTCCGCCAAAACTGACGCTTTCTGTTGTATCAAATTGAAACGATTATTTGGGGAAGAACAGGGGCGAGCGGCGGATGCCCAAGCGGTCGAGCCAGTATTGGCCGACCACGCCCAGTGTGCTGAAGCCGTATTTCAAACTGCGCTGGAAATTAATACTGCTGGCCTCATCGAAGTAGCGGACGGGGACCGGGATGTCGCCCAGACGGAAACCGAAACGCACCGCCTGCACCAGGAATTGGGTATCAAACACGAAATCGTCGGAGTTTTTTTCAAACGGGATGCGTTCAAGCACGGTCCTGTGATAAACACGGAAACCGCTGTGGAAATCGCCGAGGTTTTGGCCAAGGGCGAAGTTCTCCACGGTAGTCAAAAAGCGATTACTGATATATTTATACAATGGCATGCCGCCGGCCAACGCTTCCTGGCGCGAACGGATACGATTCCCCAGCACCACATCGCAGATGCCCATTTCGATGAAGCCGACTGCATGAGGTATCACCCGACTGTCGTACTGATAATCCGGATGGATCATGACGACGATGTCGGCACCGCGCGCCAGCGCTTCACGATAGCACGTCTTCTGATTGCCGCCGTAGCCGCGGTTCTGGGGATGGACCAGGACGGTCAAGCCCATCTCGCGGGCCAACTCGACGGTGCGGTCCTTGCTGCCATCGTCCACGAGAATGATTTCATCGACGCAGCCCGGCGGCATATCGGCCAACGTCGAAGCCAAGGTGCGTTCGGCGTTGTAGGCCGGCATGACGGCAATGATGCGATGGGACCGATGCGGCGGCCGTTCCGGCAGCGTTTTGGTGATGCGCTCGACGTGGAAAAATTCTCCAGGCGATTTCAAGTGCAGGGCTTGAATTGCAGGCATGGTGCGAGGTTCTCCGTTTGCCCTTTTATAACTCTAGGGCATCGCCAACGATCGGTCAACCAATGCGCGGCTTTGTACAATGGGCTTGGTGTTGTATCTCCTCTGCCGGCCAATTGGAGAGCATGGCCCTATGCGCCGAATCTTCCTCTTTGCACTGGTCTTGACGTTCTTCGCCGTTTTCCGTGTTGTTGCAGGGCCGACGCTCCCTGTGATCGAAGAGGTCGAATGGGCGCCGTTACGCACCCAGTGTCGGCAGCTGCTCCAGATGCGGGACAAGGTCACTTTCCCCTTGCCGGAGAAAACGGTTCGCCAGCTGACCAGGCTCCTCCAGCGCGATGCGGAGGATCCAGCGGCCACTTCCGCCGCTGTGCAAAAGCTGCTCGATGCGCACTGCCTGATCGCAGTCCATATCAACGCCGAAAGTCGGGTCAAGGCCGTGCGCGGCCCAGCGGTGGTCCAGCTGCACCAGCATCAGCCGACATGGACCCTCCTCAAAGTCCACAATGAGGGCGGCGTCACGCACGGATTGCGAGTGTACGGCCCGGAGCTTGTCCCCAATGGCGAAGGCAGCCCCGACCGCTGGCTGGAAGCGGCCCTGGTCACGGAGGCGCCGTTTACCCCGGAGTTAACAGGGCAGCGATTGGAGTATCGCTTGCTTCGTTTGGTCCCGCATCAATCCGGCAAACGCGAAGCTGTCTTCCAGTTTGATGTCGGTCAGGGCACGCAAGATCTCGGCTTCCGCGCTGAAGTGCCGATCCTGTTTTCGATCCGCAAAGCCAATCGTTAACAGTTTGAGGGCCCTTGGGGTCAGAGGTGTGCCTCTCGATTTAGGCACCGGGATGGGTTATGAAGGAGCCTGTGGATTTTCCGAGTCCTGTCTGGAGGAATTTGCCATGCCAGTGGAGACGTTGGAATAGCGCGCGGGAACAGAACGCTTGGCTATGCAACGAGCGATTGCCTTCGTGGCCCAGATGGACGATCGTGCCTTGTCCGCCCCGGCCAGCGAAGTTTTGCAGGCCTGCGAACAGCAGGCTCTCGACACCGGACGCGATCTACTACGCACCACCCTGGAACACGCCATGCAAACTCGCATCGATCAAGCGGCTGTAGGTCGGAGTCAGGCCGGCTGAGTGTTTTGGGTGACGGGGCAGAGCAAGTGCTGGACATTTATCCTGCCACGGCAGGGCTGGTTCCTTATTTCCGCCGCGTTTCGTCTTTTTGGGTATCGCGGCCGATGTGCAGATAACCGGCGCTAGATTGGAAGAAGCGGCGCCGCCGCTCGCGGGCCTGCGGCGTTGCTTCCTGCTGGAGCGCTTGCAAATCCGCGAAATTGGCCACACAGTAAGGGCATTCAATCACCTGGAGATGAAATTCGATGTAGTCTTGCTGTTCCTCATCGAGCACTTGCAGCAGATAACTACCAAGTTGTTCGCGTGTCGGACAAGTCAGGCGTTCGCGGCGCCAGACGGCGCCAAGCGAATGTTCGCCACGATCGCGTTCCTGCATGGCCTGGCGCAGTGCGCGGCGGAGCGGCTCCGAATCGCGTAGGGCTTGCTCGATTTTCGCCATCTCCGCATCGCTGAGGGCGTCATCGAGATAAGCATGCAGTTGCTCGCGGCTGATTTCCTTCATGGCCCCTATTCAATCATGCCTCTGCACCGATGTCAAATAAGAAGTTGAGCCGTCCATTGCAGGCGAGTGCTCGCCTCAGCGGACGGCTAATCAATCCAGTTGCAAAGGCCCCCCAGGGCCGAAAGCGAACTACTTTCGCCGCGGCCACGGGTTCGCTTGTACCTCACGAGTCAAATAGCGCTGGCGATAATCCCGGTGCAATGCATCATTCGGATAATGTTGCTCGGGGCCATAGGGATAATTGTGCATCGCCTGAAACGGCAGCGGTTCGATCGTCGTTCCGTAGGCCGTCGAGAGTGCGGTGTCCTTGCAATAGCCGGCGGTACGGAGGACGAAACTGCGTTTCCATCCCGGCGGCAGTGGTAGCAACAAGGCAGCGTCGAAGTACACTGTCAGATCGTCACCGGGACCGAAGATGACGAAGCGATCGTCGCGCTGGTGCAGCAACTCTGTCACGTCGCCGAAGCGCGTCATGCGCCCGGATTGGCCTACCAACAGCACCTCAGCAGCACGATGGTAGTCGTACAGTTTCGGCAACCGGCCATCAGGGGAATACTCCGCGGGAACATGGCCGGGAGCCAAAGTTGCCTGATGCACTTCAAGTCCTGTGACCTGAACCGAGCCGGGGACGTTCAACTCCGGAGAAAGGAGGCGGCAGTCTGCCGCTACAAACACCTGGTCCCAACATATGTGCATGTTGGTCCGCAGGCGCACCCGGCAGCGTGGGCCGGCCAGCTTGCCCGTGACCTCGACAGGCATCATACGCGGCATCCCGGCCGGGAAGCCGATCTCGCCGAGTGAATGCCACGAACCAGACTCATCCTGTCGTTCCAACACCGGCCATTGTTCGGGGACGCCGGCCTGATGCGCGGCCCAAATGGATTCTGGAAACGGATACTCGGTCCAGCCGGCCAGGCACAGATACAGCCGGTCGTTCGGCCCGAACGCCGCCAGCCGGTCGCCGAAATCCAGCTCGATACGGTGTTCTTCGGCGAAGCCAATCCAGGCGCGTTTGGCGAAATCATCCACAGCGACGCGGTCCCAATGGCGTAGCGTCTCGGTCACATCGCGGCCACGATGGTCCCGCGCCCTCACGGGGAAAACTTCCTTGCTGAAGGCGACGAGCCGTTGGCTGGGCGGCGGCCCCGTCGTAACGAAGCGCTCTTCTGGGTAGACGCGCAGGCCCGGTTCATGATCGATAACCACCAATTGCAGATGATCGAGATACGTTGTCTCGTCCATCGGCTCGGTGATCTTGAGGACATATTGGCCATCGCGCGGCGCCAACTGTTCGGAGGAGAAAGCCAGGGCTTCTTCCGAGCGCGGCGGGCGACACGTGCCGTCGGGCCCCGTTTCACCAAGGGAGCCGGCGCCGAGGAAATCGTTGACAAAAACGAAGCGGCGACCGTCCCAGGCGAACAGGATGGGACAAGAACCGGGCATGCGATTGCGCTGGAGCACCTGGGCCAACTTGCCGGCTTGCAGGTCGGGATGGGGATGTTGCGTATCGATTTTATCCGGTTCTGCCTGCAACGTACCATCGGGCCAGCGGAGGCGCAGCACTTCGATGCCGGGCTGCCGGGCGATGCCGAAAAGCAACGGCTGCCGCGATTGGCCCAGTCCGGCGGACAAGGTGGTGTTTTCCTGGCCGCTCCACACGCCGCCGCTCTGGGCCGCCGCCCAGGTTCCGATGGCGTCGGCGTTGCAGCGCAGGCGATTCTGGCCATCGACGCTGTTGCGGCCAAGCAAGTGGACCCACACGCCATGACCCCCATTGTCACGATTTTGGTAGCGGTGCAGTCCGTCTTTCTCGGACCAAACAAAGAGGTCCGGGCGTCCTCCGGCGTTGGTGGGACAAACCGTCAGCGCGATCAGGTCACGCGGCCAATCGGCGTCGCGCCCCAGTGCTTCTGGCTGATAAACGAGGCGGCCTGCTTCATTGTGCAACAAGACGGGTACGCCATCGCGGCTTAAGCCCACTACATCGGTCCAGCTATCCAGGTTCAGATCGACGGCCACTGCCTGACGCAGCGGCGGCGCGTTGGTAGCGGTCACCTCAAACCATGTCGCCACGGCCTCGGCGGCGCTGCGGCAGCGGTTGAGGAGCACCTGCGGCCTTTTGCCGGTGGAGAGCAACAACAAATCCGAGCGGCCGTCGTGATCGACATCGAGAACGAGTGCGCCGTTCCAATTGGCGGCGGCAAGGAGTTTCTCCGGCAGGACCGAGCGGCGAAAGTGCAGCAGCCGATCGTTGAGGGTCACGGCGGGTGCGGCCTGGTCTTCGAGAATAAGACAATCGAGATCGCGATCGTGATCCATATCGCTACAGGCAACAGCGACCGAGGAGGCGTCGGTCGCGCCTGGCAATCCGGCCAGCACGGTTTTTTGGAACTTGCAGTTCAGGGGCGCCGGTTTATCGAACGGATTTTTCGTCTCTACCGGCGCCGCCGCGTTCAGATAAACGGCCAAGCCGCCGCCCGTAATCTTCTCGCCTTGGAGACGTTTGACGGCATCCGCAGCATTGGCGGCAAACGAGCACAGCACCATATCCAAATCGCTATCCTGATCGAGATCGAGGAGCGCGGCGCCCAGACAGACCGAGGCGAGCTTGTCAAGCGTCGCCTGGCCGGTCACGTCCTCGAAGGCGCCGTCGCCGCGGTTGCGAAATAATTTTTGCACGCCCGCGCCGGTCAGCAACAGGTCGGGCCGACCGTCGTTATCGACATCGCCTACACAACAACCCAGGGTCGGTCGCGGCTCGGCCAAGCCTGCCTCAGAAGTGACATCGGTGAAACGATTATCGCCGTCATTACGCAATAGCAGATCGCGGATGTGGCCTTTTTCGACCACGGCCCCGGCGAGGAAAAGGTCCGCTTTGCCGTCGCCATTGTAATCGAGTACAACCATCGTAGCGCCGAAGCGCTCCCGCACCAGCCGTCGTACTTCGGCGACAGCATCGCCGCCGAAGTCCGCCGCCGTCGCCCATTTCACCCCGGAAGCCAGCTGCACTTTGAGCGATTCATCGGGCTGGAACAGGGCCAGCGGTCCCGTCGGCGGCGGGGGCGGACGATCGCTGGTACGGCCAATCGCCTCCGCATAAGGCCCCATGCGGCTGTACTTGACTCCGGTGGCGTTTTGCCAATCGCTTTGCCGCAGTGCTTCGTATTCCTCCAGCAATTTCTGAGAACGCTGGGGATCGGTCCCTCGCAAGTCCATAGCCAAGCCGTACAGCGCACCGCTCAAATGCTTGTCGCATTCCAGGGCTTTCTCAAAACAGCGTAGGCGTTCTTTATCCTCCTGGGGTTTCAGCGAGCCGAGCCAATACCAGGAATAGGCGTCGTTGGGATCTTTTTTGAGCACCGCCTCGAAATGCTGCATCGCTTCTGCGCCGTCCTTTTGATACATCAAAAGCATTCCGAGACAGAAGTGGGCATAAGGATTATCGGGATCGCGGCGCAGCACTTCCTCGAAGACAGCCCGGCAGCGCGGCAGCTGGGCAGCATCGTCGCCGCCGGCATTGAGCAGGGCGATGCCGAGATTGATGCGCCCCGCCGGCCAATCCGGGGCCATTGCTATGACCTTCTCAAACTCCGGGATCGCCTCCGCATAGTGGAAAGCATCCAGGATGGCAATGGCGCGATTGTTCTGGCTGTAGACCGCTTCCCAATCCACCGACCGATACAACCACCACCAGACGCCGCCGCCAACTGCCGCTAAGAAGCTGAGCAGTACGATCCACAAGAACCAGCGACGCCGGGGGCCGGCCGTGGGGGGAGTAGGGGTTGCCTCACTCATAACTTGTCCCTCCGAGATGAAAAGAGATGATTCTGCCGCCAATACATTAGTTTTAGGAGTCGTCACTCCCGTTCTGTTCGAGAATACGCCGTTTTCCTAAAGCAATGGCTTGCTCATTGCTTTCCAGCGTCGGTGGGCTGCCCTCACTCAATCCGCCCGGATATATCGACCGACGATATCCACGATACGCTTCCATGCGCAAGTGCGCCAACATATGATGACCACGCCGTCGTTCACGCTCGATCCGCAGGGCGGCCACATCAATGGGGCCGACGATGATTTTCTCGCCGGGTCCGGGGTCAGCCTGGCTGAGAATGCGGCCGTCGTAATCGACGATCATGCTGCCGCCGGGCCAGCTGAACGGCGGATAATGATGAGCACTCGCGCCCTGATTGCTGGCCACCACGAAAGCGAGGTTCTCCAGCGCTCGGCAGCGATTGATAAGCGTCCACCAGTCCATCGGCGGCGTCGCCCCCCAGGGGTCCATGTATGCGGAGACACGGATCAGCACTTCGGCCCCGGCCAGGGCGAGTTGGCGGATCGCCTCGGGAAACAGCCAATCGTAACAGGTCGCTGCACCGAGCCGGCCGATTTCCGTCTCGGCCACGGGAAAGAGCGGCTCCCGATAGTCGGGTAGATCATGCGGGCTGGTGTGGACCTCCCAGGGTAGCCACGGATGCACCTTGCGATAGCGCGTCAACAGACCGTCGGGACCGATCAGGCAGGTGGTGTTGAAGACATGACCGGGGTATTTGGCATCGCGTTCGAGAAAACTGCCAGTCTGGATAAAGACGCCATGTTCCCGCGCTTTGCGGTGATAGCGCTCGGTGTGTTCATTGGGGATGGGCACGGCAAGCTTGTCGTGCAATTCCTCGACCGTCGGATAGATCGGCGCCGCATGGGCGAACTCCGGGAACACGACCAGGCGCACCGGCAGGAACGGAGCGTAGCCGAGGACGGCGCGGTCGATCATGGCCAGCATGTGGTTGACGGCGGTGGCAATGCCGCGGTGGTCGCGCGGATTGGCCAAGTCGGTCTGGCAGGCGGCGGCGGCGTAGCGAAGATCGTGCGGCATGGATGGTTTTCTCAGTTCGTCAATTTTTCCTGGCCTCTTTTAACTGATTTACCGGGGCGATGGGAAAAATTACAACGGTCTCGACGTCTGTAACGTCCCGCCGTTGATTTTACGCAATCCGCAAGCTCTGATAGCACGGCACGTTGCACCGCGCCGCCCAAAAAGTTTTGGGCCGTGCTCGATCCTGGCTCAACTTTTGCGTGTAGAGTTGAGCGAACACATCGCCGCCGGCAAGATGGTCCCTTGCTGGCGCTGCTGCGGGCTGGGCCCTAGCGGAGGTCATGGCATGGCATTACGCCCCCCGATTGCTGTCGTGCTTGTCGGCGCGATGGCTTCTCTGGGCGCTTCTTATCAAACGCGCAATTTCATCGTGGAGGCCCCGGATCGCGCTTTCGCCGAGCAGGTCGGCAAATATGCCGAATACTACCGGGAACAAAAAGCGATCGAATGGCTGGGTTCCAAAATGCCCGACTGGGGCCGCCCCTGTCCCCTGCGGGTCACGATCGCCGGCAGTTCCGGCGGGGCCACGGAATTCGGTTTCGACCACGGCAGCATCCTCAGTATCACCATGCACATCGAAGGCAGCCCTGACCGCCTCCTCGCTAGCGTCCTGCCGCACGAAGTCACGCATACCGTCTTAGCTTATTATTTCCGTACTCCGGTGCCGCGCTGGGCCGATGAAGGCAGCGCCGTCTTGTCGGAAGATGACCGCGAACGTGCCGTGCATGAGCAGACAGTTCGGCAGATTTTACAAGCGCCCGGCCGGGCCATCCCCTTGCGCCGGCTGTTCAGTTTGAAAGATTATCCGCGCGATCCGAACTACGTCATGGCCTTATACGCCCAAGGCTACTCGGTGACAAATTTCCTGGTCAGTCAAAGCAGCAAGCCTGTGTTTCTGGCGTTCGTGGCCCAGGGGATGCAAAACAACGGCACCAATTGGGACGCAGCGTTGCAGACCCACTATCGTTATCGCAGCGTCGAGGAGCTGGAGGGCGCATGGGTCCAATATCTTCGTAGCGGCGGGCAACAACCGACCCAGTTGGCCAGCAGCCGCGGTCCCGGCAACCAGCGTATCACCGCTCCCACCGCGCGCGTCGTCTTGCGGCAAACCGCACCGCCGGCCCAACCGATCCTCGAAGCGCCGCAGCCGGTCTATCGCGGCCAAATTCCCGATGAGCCTGCGCCTCGCTGGGACCAGCGCCCTCTCCGTCTTCCGCAAAGCGATCTACGTCCCGGTTACTATCACGTTCCCCCGCCGCCCTCCGTACACCTGGAAGCGCCAGAGTTCGAGCGCGTGCCGCAGTGATCGTTTACCATCCGGCTGTGCTGGCAGGAGCATCCCGAATCGCTTTGCCTCAGAAGGCTGGCTTAATATGGGTAGACCAAACGGCCTTCACTTGTTGGGCATCTGCTGCCGAGATCATACCGAGCTTGTGGATGAGAAGCGCTTGCTCCAAGCAGTCCAGACGCGACAAGCGAAGTGTAGAAGGCAGGCGTAGACCAGAATCGCTCCAGTCAGCAAGCGATACATCGGTCGTCGAGCGCGGCGCTACAGAAGTGACGGCGGCAACCACGGCCTCCAAGCCATCCAACCACAGGACCAACACCGGCCGTTTCTTGGAGCCGCTTCCACTGGTGAAGGGGATGTCCGCCACCCAGAACTCACCCGGCTGGATAGGCATCGTACAGTCCTTCGTCTTCCGGAGCGTAACTATTGAGAAAAGCGGCATGACTCCGCACCGGAGGACGCCGCACCGGCTGAATCGTCAGGCGCCAGCGTCCCGGCCCGATACTAGCTACCAGCGCCTCTGGCAAGCGCAGCTGCTCGCCAGGCTGAAGTTCGATTTCGTAAGTCAGGCGGACTAGTTTGTCCTTCATGGTTCAAGCCCCTCCTCCAGGTTCGTTCCCCGGCATCATTCTATCCGGAACCCGAGCCGGACTCTCGTTCACGCGCTCAATTTCTCGATGGCCAATTTCCGCGCCAGCTGTAGTGCTTCGCTGAGTTTGGCGGCGTCTTTGCCGCCGGCCTGAGCGATGCCGGTCGCAGGACCGCCGCCTTTGCCGCCGACCACCTTGGCCACTTCGCCGATTAATTTGCCTGAATGCAGCCCTTTTTTGCCGAGATCATCCGTCACCAAACTCAACAGCCCAACCTTGCCCTCATCCGTCCAACCGATGACGACGACGGCGCTCTTGGCTTTTTCGCGCAGCCGATCGAGCTGCTGCCGCATCTGTTCGATGGGGGCCGCCGGCATCTCGCCGACAATGATCTTGGCCCCGTTGGCCTCGATCGCCTGGGCCAACAGTCGATCGCCAGCCCCGGCCAGGTCTGTCGCCTTTCCCTTGCGGAGCTGGGCCTGGAGCTTTTTCACTTCCTCCTGCAACAGCTCGACGCGGCGCGGCAGGTCTTCTGGGGTGCAGTTAAAGCGGCTGGCCAAATCGTCTACCACCGCTGACAAACGCTGCACTGTCGCTACGGCTTCGCGGCCGGTTACGGCAACGACACGGCGCACCCCTTTGCCGACCAATTCTTGAGCGACGATTTTGAAAAAGCCAATTTGGCCGGTGTGTGCTACATGCGTGCCGCCGCAGAACTCAACCGAATATTGGTCTGTCACATCTTCCGGGCGTTCCGCTCCAATCATCAAGACACGCACGGGATCGGGATACTTTTCGCCGAAAACGGCACGGACGCCGGGCAGTTTCTTCGCTTCTGCTAACGGCATGGTCACTGGCGTCACCGGCAGGTCAGCATAGATCTTCTCGTTGACCAGCCGCTCGATCTCGGCGATCTCTTCCGCTGCCAACGGCTTGTCATGAGTGAAATCGAAGCGCGTCTTTTCCGCATCAACCAGCGAGCCGCGCTGCTCGACATGCTCGCCGAGGACTTTGCGCAACGCCCAGTTGAGCAGGTGTGTGGCCGTGTGATTGCGCATAATGTGAGGCCGAGCGCTGGAGATTTCCAGTCTGGCCGGCTGCCCCACCTGGATCTGGCCGCGCACCACCCGGCCGATGTGCAGTACGCAATCTCCCAGGCGCTGCGTATTGGTCACGTCGAAGCAACCGGTGTCTGTGTGGATGACGCCGGTATCGCCCACTTGTCCGCCTTGCTCGGCGTAGAAGCAGGTTCGCTCCAGAAGCAGCGCCGCCTCCTCGTCTTGTTGCAAAGCGCCGTGTTGGATTACGGCGCCGTCTTGAATCCAACCGTCAATCTTGGCCGTGATCGTCAGATGGGTGTACTTGGGCGAATCGTCCGTCTTGGGCAATTCGCCGCGGACGGCGGTGACAGTGAATTTCTTGCGGTCCTTGCCCGACTGTTCCTGGAACTCTTTCATGCGCTGCTCGAAACGCGCTCGATCCACGCTCATGCCGATCTCGCCGGCCATCTGTTCGGTGATGTCCACGAAGAAGCCGTAGGTCGTGTGCAGGTCGAAAGCATCGTCGCCGCTGATGATGGTGCTTTCGCGCTCGCTTGTTCGCCGCACCACTTTCTGGAACAGCTCCAGGCCGCGGTCGAAATTGCGGATAAAAGCGATCTCTTCTTCGCGGATGATCTTGGCTACCTTGTCCGGCGCGCGTTTCAGTTCGGGAAAGGCGTCGCCCATCACCTCCACGACCACGGGCGCCAGGTCGCACAAAAACGGCCCCTTGGTGCCCAGGTATTGGCGGCCAAAGCGCTCGGCGCGGCGGAGGATGCTGCGCAACACGTAGCCACGCTTTTCATTGCTCGGCACGGCCCCGTCGGTCAGTGCGAACGTCAGCGCCCGGATGTGATCGGCGATGACGCGATAGGCCGTATCTTTGAGGTCGTCGAGCTTGCCTGTATACGCCGGCGCCTGAGTGATCCGCTGAATGGCCTGAAAAATCGGCGCGAACACATCGGTATCGTAGTTGCTCGTCTTGCCTTGCAACACCGCTGTGATGCGCTCGAACCCCATGCCGGTATCGATGTGCTTGGCCGGCAGCGGCGTCAGCTTGCCGTCCGGGCCGCGATTAAATTGAATAAAAACGAGGTTCCATATCTCAATAACATCCGGCGTACCCTTATTGACCAGTTGGCTGCCGCTTTTGTCCGGTGTGCGGTCGATATGGATCTCACTGCACGGCCCGCACGGCCCCGTGTCGCCCATCTCCCAGAAATTGTCTTTCTTGCTGCCCCGGTGAATGTGCGCTGGGTCGATGTCCGTTTCGGAGCGCCACAGCGCCGCTGCTTCGTCGTCGGGCGCCAACCCCTGTTGCGGATCGCCCTCGAAGACAGTCGCGTGCAGCCGCTCCTTGTCGAGCTTCCACACTTCGGTGAGCAATTCCCACGCCCAGCGGATCGCCTCTTTCTTGAAGTAATCGCCGAACGACCAATTGCCGAGCATCTCGAAAAAAGTGTGGTGATACGTGTCCTTGCCCACGTCTTCGAGATCGTTGTGCTTGCCGCCCGCGCGAATGCATTTCTGGGTGTTCGCCGCGCGCTTGTAGGGCCGCGTGCCGGTCCCGAGAAACACGTCTTTGAACTGGTTCATGCCGGCGTTGGTGAACAGCAGCGTCGGGTCGTCGTGCGGCACAACGCTGCTGGACGGCACAAACGTATGACCATGTCTCTGGACGAAGAAATCGATGAACTGTTGACGAATTTCATTCGCACTTGGCATAACGACCTCAAAACGTTTCATCACGAATCACACGAACAACACAGAATAAGAGGTAAATAATTGTTTAGCTGCGAGTTGTAGGCGAGCGCGAGAGCTCGCCCGACTCGCAGCTAAACGTGTTCCTGATAGGCACGTCGTACCACTGTATAAACCTCGCGCAGGGCGAGACCGTGTTGGCGTGCGACACGGGCGCAGTCCTCGTATTCCGGCGTGAACACGATGGCCCCACGTCCCCAACCGCGTTTGCCGCGGATCGGTCCCCACGGTGTCTCGACCGTTACTTCCTCGCGTTGGAGCTTGCTGCGTTCTACCGGATACCGTCGAATGCCAAACGTTTCTGTCTCGCGGAATAGGATCTCCTCCAAGATCGGCGCCGCACTTTCCGGCGCCAGCACGCTCAGAAGTACGCCAGGCCGGTTCTTCTTCATCTGGATCGGCGTGCTGAACACGTCGAGCGCTCCGGCGGCGAAGAGCTGATCGAAACAGTAGCCGATCACCTCTGCCGGCACGTCATCGAGGTTGGTTTCCAGCACCCAGACGCGATCGTACTCGCCCCCCCCACCCCAACCCTCCCCCACCAGGGGGGAGGGAGTAAGAAGCCCTCCCCCCT
>Ga0078972_1009646_pt1 | contig 18845 bp, 8 predicted proteins | sample YelNatPaOPGAMG01_FD_67568 | JGI IMG/M metagenome (GOLD analysis project Ga0078972, IMG submission 67568) | Hot spring thermophilic microbial communities from Obsidian Pool, Yellowstone National Park, USA - OP-RAMG-01 (SPADES assembly) (version 2) | ecosystem: Environmental > Aquatic > Thermal...
TACCACCATAATGCGTTAAGCCAATTTCGCTGAAGAAATATCGCATTTTCTTGAGTCCTCTGGTCATTATAAGTTCGTTGCATTAATGCACCTAATAGGTGCATTAATGCAATAGCACATCAACATATCATATTATACATTAAAATCGCGGTAAATCAAGGATCTTCGCGCTATTCTTACTACAAAAATCTTCCATTTTCGTGCATTTTTCAGGTGAAGTCCCTACTCCATATAGGATCGTTTATAGTTACTGCAACCATAAACAATAGGAAAGAAAGGGTAAAGAAGGGAATATCGTGAAACGTTTACCGTGAACCGTGAATGCAAAGGGAAAAGGAAACCCTTAATTACCCTTTATTACCCTTGATAACCCTTATGAATTTTTAGATGTTGGAAGTTAGTTGAAGAAGTGGGTATGGAAGTTGGAAGTTTGAAAAATGTTTGTCAATCCGCCAAGCAGTGTGGCAGATAGCGGTAAAATCTAACTTCTTATTTCTAAATTCCATACTCACTTCTTCACCAAATTACTAATTTCAAGATTTTTCTCGCTACTTGCTACTCTCTACTCGCTACTATCTCCAGAGACAGTAATTTAGAATTTGTAATTTTGGATTTGTTTGGAATAAAGATAATTTAGGAAAAACTAACTTTTACTCATTTCTGGGGAATTTCTGGTAGTGGGTCAATTACCAGTTGAATTGTCGTTCTTCTTGCCCTTGAGTAGTTATTATAACTTGAGAATTCATAATCACCAGGATTTTTCACAAGTTCCCTTGTCACAGGTAAATGATGAATATAATCAAGATGGTTCTTTAACTGTTCCATACTCTCCACAAGTTCTGCATCAAAACTCTGTGCCCAGACCGTGCCTTCACGCCTTTTGATTTCATTATATTTACGGGCAAAGTTTCCCTTTATCAGTTTCATTATCTTTGAGACTGTAAACATCTTTCCAGGCTGGATTATCAGATAAAAAGATTCCGGCATTATCAGATAGCCGAATATTTTATAATTGAGCATATAACGGTGATAACCAATTGAGAGCACCAGGAATCTTGCCCAGTGCGGGTCGTTGAGGATTTCTACACAATCCTTGGTTGTTGTCCAGATGTAGTATATGGCACCGGGCTTTATTATTCTCTTTGCCATTTTACCCCCCTATTTCAACAACTGTTTCATTGCCTCAGCATCTAAATTTTTAACAATTAAGACAATCAATTTTAACAAATTTTCATAATCTTCATAGGAAATTACACTGGCCGCAGAATGGACATATCGGGTAGGAATGCCCAGTGCCAGACTCGGGACGCCGAAATTTGTCAGGTGGATGGCCCCGGTGTCATATCCGCCCTTGATTGTTGTTAGATGATACGGGATATTATTCAGTTCCGCAAGTTCAATAACAAAATCTCTTAAACTTGTATGGGGAATCATTGTCCGATCATAAACCAGAATCCCGACGCCGGAACCAACCTTTTCAACCGCCTCATTGTCGTTTCCTGGTGTATCACGGGCAATACTTACATCAAGGGCAAAGGCAAAATCCGGCTGTATTAAAGATGCGGATGTCTTTGCACCACGCAATCCCACCTCTTCCTGCACAGTTCCTACAAGATAGACCGTGTTAGAATGTTCAATTGCACTCAATTCATTGAGCAAATCAACGAGGAGTGCACAACCCATACGGTCGTCCCAGGCCTTGGCGAGTAAAATATCCGAATTTGCCATCTCCATAAACTCACCAACCGGGGCGATCGGGTCTCCTGCCCTTATCCCCAATTTTTCAACAGGCTGGAACTTACCGGTTCCACCTACATCAATATACATCTGCTCTATCTCAAGCATTTTCTTCTGTTCCTCAGGAGGAAGTTCATGGATTGGTTTCAGACCAATCACCCCGGGGATCAATTCCCCTTTTTTGTTTTTTATCTTGACTCTCATTCCCGGCAGATTCCCATTCCACCAGCCACCGATGGGCAAAAATTTAATAAATCCCTCCTTTGTAATTTCTTTCACGATGAAACCGATTTCATCCATATGGGCGGCGAACATAATCTTTGGGGACTCCGCATTTCCTTTCTTTTTTCCAATGAGACTGCCGATTCGGTCCCTGAAAACCTCACAGTGTTTCTCAAATCTCTTTTTCAATATTTCAACGACCTCACCCTCATAACCTGAGACACCAAATGCCTCAGCCAATTCTTTCAGGGTTTCCTTACTATTCATTTAATTCCCCCTTTTTTAAACATCTAAATTCTCTACAAACTTTGCATTCTCTTCAATGAATTTTCTTCTCGGTTCAACCTCATCACCCATAAGAATAGAAAAGAGTCGGTCGGCCTCAGCAGCATCTTCCATTGTTACCTTTTTCAAAATTCGGCGCTGGGGGTCCATTGTGGTTTGCCAGAGTTGTTCAGGATTCATCTCACCAAGACCTTTGTAGCGCTGAATTTCAAGTTTTTCATTGGGATTTCTCTTCAAATATTTCTGAAGTTCTTCATCAGAAAACAGATATTCTTCTTTTTTGTCATATCTTATCCGGTATAATGGTGGCTGGGCAATGTATATCACACCCGCATCAATCAATTCCCTCATAAATCTGAAGAAAAATGTGAGAAGCAAGGTTCTGATATGGGCACCATCCACATCCGCATCGGTCATAATTATAATCTTCTTATAGCGCAATTTTGAAATGTCAAATTCATCCTCGCCAATGCCACAGCCAATTGCAGAAATCAGGGTTCTAATCTCCTCATTGCCCAAGATTTTATTCAGGCCGCTCTTTTCAACATTGATGATTTTACCACGCAGAGGCAATATTGCCTGGAAGGTTCGGTCTCTGCCCTGCTTTGCACTACCACCTGCAGAATCACCCTCAACCACAAAAATTTCACTCTCATCCGGATTCTGGGAAGAACAGTCGGCAAGTTTGCCCGGCAGATAATCACTGTCAATTAAAGACTTACGACGGGTCAATTCCCGCGCCTTCCTCGCCGCCTCGCGCGATTTTGCCGCAGTCAGAACTTTATTTATAATGATTGAGGCAATTCTTGGATTCTCCTCAAGAAATGCCGAGAGTTTTTCATTCACCAGGGATTCAACCGCACCCTTTGCCTCAGGGTTACCCAGTTTCGTCTTTGTCTGACCCTCAAATTGTGGTTCTCTGATTTTTACCGAAACGACCGCGGTTAAACCCTCTCTTGTATCCTCACCAGTAAAGACCAGATCATCCTTTAGTTGATTGTGGCGCCGCGCATAATCGTTGAGCGTCCGGGTAAGGGCGGATTTGAATCCCACAAGATGGGTTCCCCCTTCGTGGGTGTTAATTGTATTGGCGAATGTGAAGATATTTTCCAGGTAAGAATCATTATATTCCATCGCAACTTCAATCTCAATTCCATTTTGGGTTTCGCAGAAATAGAATGGCTTGTGTAATCTCTGCCTACCTGAATCAAGATATTTTACAAGGTCAACAACCCCACCGGTTGAGAAGAATCTTTCTCTGGTCTGGGATTTTACATCTTCAAAATCAATCTTTAATCCCTTATTTAAAAAGGCAAGTTCCCTTAATCGCTGGGCAATTATCTCCTTGCTGAACTCTACCTTTTTGAAAATCTCCTTATCGGGTTTGAATCTAATTTTGGTTCCGGTCTTCTTTGTCTTACCAATTACCCTTACACTTTCCTGTGGTTCCCCCCTTTTATAGAGCTGATAGAATATTTTACCATCGCGATAGACTTCTGCCTCAAGAAATTCACACAAGGCGTTTACCGCACTTACCCCGACACCGTGCAGACCGCCACTAATCCGATATACCTTGTCATCAAATTTACCACCGGCGTGTAGCATCGTGAGCACAACTTCAAGTGCCGACTTTTTCTGGGTCGGATGAATATCCGTGGGAATTCCCCGACCATTATCTTCAACCTCAACAATATCATTATCAACCTTCACCCTGATATAATCGCAATATCCAGCAAGTGCCTCATCAATACTGTTATCCACAACCTCAAATATGAGATGATGCAGACCCCTTATCCCAACATCACCAATATACATTGCGGGTCGGCGACGAACTGCCTCCAGCCCTTTTAAAATCTGGATTTTTGATGCATCATATCTCTCTTGTTCGTTCATAAATTCTCCTTTAACTTACCGATTGTAAACTTTATATCTCTCAGTTGGACCCCGGTCTCATTTATCTTTTTCAAGATATTCCCTTTCATCAAAAATAACTGTGCCTTCCAGACCGGGTTGTCAACCATTACATAAAGATTTGCATCGTCAATCCCGGTTGCCCTGGTATGGCGGGCTATATTCTCACCAACAATTTCTGGCCATTTCTGAATTACGGCATAATCTTTTAATTTATCTTCAATTTTTAATGATTCCAAAACCCGGTGAATGATTTTATCTATACGTTCAGGATACTTCAACCCTTCCCCCTTCAAGCAAAAAAATCTTATCAACCAGTTCTTTTGGACAATCTTCTGGTTTAATTGTTGCATAAAAAATCTGTCCCTTCAGGAATTCTAAAAGGGATTTCTTCCTCTTCTCATCAACCTCACTCAAAACCTCGTCCAGTAATAAAATGGGCTCTTCATTTACCACTTCCCTCAAAATTCTTGCCTCCGCAATCTTTAAGGCAACTGCTGACAGACGTGCCTCCCCTTCAGAACCAAAATTCTTTACTGGATGACCATCAAGGTTTATTAAAATGTCATCCCGATGAGGACCGACTGTGGTCTGGCCGTATCTGAAATCATCTTTCTCTTTTTCCTTCAACAACTTCTTATCAAGCGCCATCCCCAAAGTGGAATCCTGATAATTGACCAAAAGATTTTTCAAACCCAGAACTTCACCAATTTCGGAAATCTTTTGTTGAAGAATTGGGATAATTTTCTTCCTTTCTCTATAAATTTCATTCCCATAACTCACCAACTGCTCATTAAAGGCATCCAAAAGTTCATAATTTAGGGTCTCTTTGCCCATTCCCAGTAGTTGATTTCTCTGCCTCAGAATATTACGATATTCATTCAAACTTGATAGATATGGAGAATTCAATTTTGAAATGAGCCAGTCTATATAATTTCTTCTTCTTGCCGGGGCACCCCGTATCATCCAGATGTCATCGGGATAGAAGACCGTAACCAGAAGCCAGCCAATGAAATCACCAATCCTTCTTTTCTGATTTCCGCCAAGGATGAGTCTCTTTTCTCCATTATAAAAGATACTTGCCGTCGTTTTATTTGACTTCGCCTGAACCCTTAAAGATAACTCATTGAATTTTACTAAATTCCTGTCGTCATTGGTCCGAAAAGAACCTGCATAGGCGGAAAAGAATATCGCCTCTAATAGATTGGTCTTGCCCGAGCCATTTGCCCCGACTATCAGATTAAACCGCTCAGAGAATTCAAGTCTGGTATCCTGTAAATTCCTAAACCCTTCATATTCAATTTCCTGTAGTATCATCAACTTAATTATACATAGATTTATTAAAAAGTCAAGAGGGTATCAGGGTATCTCCATCATTTCAAAAATTCAAAAAGGGTTATCAGGGTGATAAGAAAAATCGTTTATCGTTGCACGGTTCCTTGCCCGTATCTTAAACAAAATCCTAAATTCCAAGCACCAAATTCCAAACAAATCCAAAATCACAAATTCTAAATTACTGTCTCTGGAGATAGTAGCGAGTAGAGAGTAGCAAGTAGCGAGATAAACATTTGAGCCTTTTAGCCCTTTAGCCTTCTTTAGCCATTTTGAGCCTTTTTGCCCTTTTCTATTTTCGTTTCACGTTTCACGGTAAACATTTCACGAATTTTTCCCTTTTTCACCCTTCTTTCTCCTTCTTCACCCTTATTTCCCCTTCTTTACCCTTTCTTATCGCCCTTTCCTTGCCCGTATCTTAAACAAAATCCTAAATTCCAAGCACCAAATTCCAAACAAATCCAAAATCGCAAATTCTAAATTACTGTCTCTGGAGATAGTAGCGAGTAGCAAGTAGCGAGATAAACATTTGAGCCTTTTAGCCCTTTAGCCTTCTTTAGCCATTTTGAGCCTTTTTGCCCTTTTCTATTTTCGTTTCACGTTTCACGGTAAACATTTCACGAATTTTTCCCTTTTTCACCCTTCTTTCTCCTTCTTCACCCTTATTTTCCCTTCTTTACCCTTTCTTATCGCCTCTATCTTAATAGAATCACCTTCTCAATCTGCCTGAAGGAGTCGGTCTCTAAACGCACAAAATAGACACCGGATGGTAGCCTACGACCCAAATTGTCAGTGCCATCCCAGATAACAGTAGTAAGTAGCGAGTAGCGAGTAGAGAGTTTAAGAGATTTAACAAGTCTGCCAGATGAATCATAGATTTTTATACCGGCTACTCTTTGTTTTGGATTTTCGGATTTGGAATTTGTTTGGAATTTGGTGTTTGGGATTTGGAATTTAATCATTAGATGATTCCGAAACGGATTGGGATAGACCATCAATCTCTCACCTTTAATTTCGGATTCTAAACTGGCAATCTCCCTGACTCCTGGCAAGTTTCCAGATCTATACCAACCTGAATTATACGGGTCATAGCGGAATTTCGGCCATTCATACTTTGTAGTATTCAAATTAAAGACATAGAATTTGAAATCACAGGGGGCAACCATTAATTCCAATTTACCATCAAGGTCAATGTCATAGACTGCAGGTGAACTGCTGGGAGCGAGATAATTACCAAACTTAATTGGAAAACCCGGCACATTCTGGATATTCGCATCCATTCCATAGAGTCTCCAGTTGTTGGCATGGACTGCTATATCGCTTATATTGTCATTGTCAAAATCCGCACAAATCACTTTGCGCCAGTCGTGCTCGGTAGATACAAAGGGGAAGTTGGGTAATGGGTTCCCAAGGGAATCAAAAACCACAAGGAGACCGGTCTTGCTTTCAGCGCATACAAGTTCCGGCCTTCCATCACCAGTAATATCCGCAAAGATCGGATATGACTCAATAAGTTCAAGATGGGGAAGTTCATAGAACCAGAGAATATATCCATCAGGTGAGACAAGATAGACCTTATGGGTGGAATCCGCAAAGAATGCAATTTCTGGTCGGGAATCACCAATTATATCGCCAATGACTGTAGCACAGCGCAGGCGATATTCGGATTGAATAAAGATTGGAAAGGGGGAAAGATAATTCCCGTATCTATCCCAGACATATAAAGAGTCAGACCAACTTCCACCACAGGAGACAATTTCCAGATTTCCATCGTTATTTATGTCGCCGACTGCAGGTCCGCCCCAGGCACCACCAGGACCATTAAACAATAAGCCCGCAGGAGGGAAATACGGGGTTCCATCATAATTAAAGACATAGATATCTGCCCCTTCAGTGCGGACAATTATCTCTAAGTCTCCGTCATTGTCAAGGTCACCAAGGACCGGGGCACTAAAGACCCGGCCAGGAACAGTGATCGGCCAGTTTGGCATCGGCAGGTAGATTGAGTCATAATAAGAAATAGCATAGAGGTTATTGAACGTCCTACGCAAGCCAAAGACTATGTCATTCCTGCCGTCATTGTTTATATCGCCGATTGCCGGTGATGTCCAGCATTCACCGCCACCAGAAAATATACGTCCATCATTATATGGTGAATGGATAATCGGAGTTCCATCATAGTGCCAGGCATATACTGTTCCGTCATCCCTTGTTGCCACCGTAATTTCAAGACCGGGATACGGGTCGAGGTCGCCGAAATTTGGTGAGGTATAGATATAGCCATAAACAGTTTGCGGCCAGCCCTGGGCAAGATTCGGATTCCTCCTTGCCCTCAATGTATCACCTGGTAATCCTTCATTCATTGAGGAATCAACCGCATAGAGATAATAATAATAATCAATATCCATCTGGGCATTGAAGTCCTCAAAGGAACTAACCCTTTCCAATGGATTCTTCATAAATTCATAAGGACCTGAAGGATTTGTAGCACGATAAATTCTATAACCAATTGCTCCATCTACAGGCTTCCAGTTGAGAAGGATTGAGTTTGGCATCCCGAGGCATCTAAAAGAATCAGGGGCCGGGGGGCTTTGAATTTTAATATTTTTGTTTAGAACCTCTCTGGAACGGTAATAGACCCGCAGATTATAGCGAATCGGTCCCGGATAATTCAGGGTCAGGGAAAGGGTATCAACTATGCCCTGAACAGTATTGGGATAGATAATCGGAAATTCTGCAATACTGTCCACAATTGTAACTGTATCGGAGAGGGCACTTATTATGCATCTCACTGAATCCGCAAGAAAATTTCCTGAATTCTCAAGATCGGGAAAGATTAAGTAGTAATTATTAACCGAATCGCAGTGCTGGGTAAATAGTTTCAATCCCGGTGCCGAGGCAATGACCTGGAAGGAGTCACTGTTTGCACCATTGTAAGTAATTGAGATTAAAAATTCAATTGAATGTCCATCCGGGATTGAACTTTTCACCCGAAAATAGAATGGGATTAGATTCTCAGCGTTTGAATTTGGATAAATATCTGGATAGGGAGAGGAACTATTCAAGATGGTGATAAAGGTGTCGGAAGAGAAGATTTGGGCATTTATTCCTGAGGCGGTAAGACCACCGTTATTCTTTAAGGCAACATAGAGGAATATATCCTCACCAGGATTTAACATTCCATTATTATTATTGAGCGAATCCCTTATTGTGAAATGGTCATAGACAAGATGGGGAATTGATGGTGCCACATAGATTGAATCAATGTATGAATAGAATCTTCTTCTGTGCACAACAATTTTCAAATAGCCTGGTGACTCAGTCTTTATCTGGCTCACAATTGAGCCGGAAAAGTTAGAGTCTCTTAAGAAAAGTTCATTCTCTTTATAATAGATAACCTCAAAGGAATCAACCGGTGGATTTAATGTAATTGTCACAGTATCAATTCCGATATTAAGGGTTTCAGGAGTCACAACAATTGAATCAAATGTCCTGGGGATGCTATCCCAGACTGTAATAACCGGGTCACTCAACAGATTTATGGAAAAGATGTAAAAGCGATACCAGTTGTCAGACATTGAAAAGGGAATATATGGAATTTTTGACCTTGCCATTGCCTCGGCAATCGGAAAGGAGAACAGGGAGTCATAGAGGGTGGTCAGGATTTCGGTGTGGATATAACCCTCACTGGGACCGGATGGGCCGATATAGGCAATTCCACCGCCAGATGGATTATTTACCCATCTTTCGCCAAGGCAGTCACTCTGGAACGGTCCTGTATAACAGGAGATTATAATCAGGAGGGTATATTTGTCTATATTTAATAAAGAATCAAAGAAGAAGTTTGTCGCGTATTGTGGTGAATTATTCACCATAAATAGATTCACATCGCCATGGCCAATTCCCTGAACTATTCCAAATCCAGAATATATTGAATCCTTAAATTCCTGTAAGGGTCTTTCATTGAGATAACAGGTATCAAACCAGGGAGGCAGGTGGTCGGCAAGAACCCGGGCAAGTTGGTATGCATCACCGGGATAAAAGAGGTCTGAGGTCACTCCAAGCCATCTGATATGGATCTGTGGATACACAGGAAAGAGATATGAATAGTCTTTATTAAAGTAGTTCATAACCTCAGAATTTGTCGCCATACTCAATCGGCCAACGAATATATCTGGATAGAGGTCTAAAGAATCTTCTACTTCACCAAATCGCTCATCACCATCAAAATTCCAGTTACCATCAAGGTCTGAGTAGTAGTAGTCGGTGACGATATTTTCCGGCCACTGGTCAGGGTCAATCAATCCCAACCATACCCATCGGGTAGGAATTTCCGGGACATCCCCGCCCAAAAGGACAAAACTCGTGCCCCATTTCTCAACTGCATCCTTTACGAAATTTCTAATCCTTTCTGCATCATCAACTCCTGAATAGTGCTGTCTTATCCAGGTCAGTGTCTTCACCACAGTATTGAAGCCAAATAGTTTCTTTAATCGGCAAAATTTCTCATAACCCAAAACCAGTGGTTCATTGGTAATTATAATAAGGTCAACCGGTGGTCCGAGAAGTGAGGGTAATTCAAGGGGTGTAAAATCTTCTAAGTTTTCCGTAATAGCACAGGCGGGAGGGGTTAGTCTATTTAAAGTCAAAGAAGAGACAAGTCTATGGAAGAGTTCCATTGATAAAGAGGACTGCCTTTTTGGCCTGATGCCTTCTTCAGTTGTGATTGTCTTCACTTTGATGGTCAATCTCTTTAATAGAAATAGTTTTCTATCCCTGGGCAGATACCTAAAAGGTGCGACCGAAAACTGGCATATTCTATAACCACGAAGATTACCTGACTTATGGGCAATTATTGGACATAAAGGATAGGGCTTTTCAGAATTGTATATCTCGGCATTTATCTCGGTAAACCTTTGGGTTTTATCTATTGGGTATCTCTTCTGCTCTGGATAGAGATAAAAATCCCCCGGGATTTCCTGCCACTCTTCGTCAATAATCTGAATATCACTTATCTTCTGCCTTTCTGGAAGCGCGTAGGTGAAGGTAACAACTCTAATCTCCGGTGCCCCAGGATTACCGATATAGGCACCATCTTTTATGTAAATTCGGTCATAACCAGAAAATTTTTCTATTTTATACGAGACATCTTCTACAGGAATTTCAAAGACTATGCCGAATGCGGTAGAGAATAATAATAAAAGATAAAAAAATCGCTTCATATACCCCCCTTATAATAATTATAGCCAAAATAGTAGATATGTCAAGGGAAAGTTTTAAATCAAAAATAATCTTACGAAAGGGGGATATAAAATTGTAGTTGCCCAATTCATTGGGCGTTGTCCGATAAATCGGACAACTACATTTATCTTTCCGTATAGGAATTATTGAAATTCCTATACTGCAAGATACACGATTCACGATACAGGATGGCGGGATTTAACCATTTAGCCAATGTGTGAGGGGCAGTGGGACAGAATATCAGGAGATCATGGTATCAGGTTATCAGGAGACGTTTTATCTCCTCTGTCGTTGTGAAGCAGAAGCCAAAGGCGGAAACACTTTTTACCCCCAATCCAGCGATAAAATCGCTGGCCTTTTTCTCTCTACCCCGTTAGAAATTGTCGCCTTCTTTTTATGTAAAGTCACTTTAGTCAGGTTATTTCCTTTTTTCAGTAATTTCTAACGGGATCTACTTGCTACTCTCTTCTCGCTACTTTAGAATCCAATTATTGCTGGATTCGGGTTTTATATTGTCATTGCGAGCGCAAGCGAAGCAATCCCATTTATTTCCGGAGTAGCGAGACTTGTCTCGCATCAAAAGTAAAAAGATTTTTTGTCGCATAATTGCGACTGGCACAATTAACCAGATGAGGGAAAAAATCCCCCTATTTCCCCCCTTATGAAAGGGTGATTGATTTTTTATCGGGGCTGGAAGCCCCTCCTACAAGCAAGGATTATGAAAGGGTATCTGGATTTATTAAGGGAAATAAAGGGTCTTTTTAATTCTTTCTAAGATTGCATAAACATCGCATTGGACTGCATTTACTACATTTTTTCATAACCAAAAATTTTAGCACCCTGTTTTTTGCTGTCTTTTATTTTTCTCGTGTCATTCTGAACGAAGCGTAAGCGAAGTGAAGAATCTCCAGTGTTTTAGAACATTTTGAGATTCTTCGGTCGCTATCGTTCCCTCAGAATAACAAAGAGTATGAATAATGCGGATTAGGTGGACGAATCTTTTCGTCCGACTGAAGTCGGACGCTATAATTTGGAAGAAATGTTATATTCCTCCATAGGACTTATCTCAGTCATCACCTATCAAGATTGCCTTCAAGGTATCAATGATGATCTTCTCGTCATCTGGTTTATAACCCAGGTAATTAAAAAAGATTTCACCCTTTCTGTCAATTGCAATGGTTGTTGGTATTGCCTGTATATTGTATAGATTTGCAAAAGTTCGTGTGGTGTCCAGCAGACTATTAAAACCGGACCTTTCCTCAAAATTGTATAAAGATTGACATCATTGCCAAAGATATCTGTGAGGGTGAAATCCGGGACACTGTAATGTGATTCTTTGTTGCTACAAACACCAAAAAACATTATAAGGAATAAAACAATCAAAACTGAATAAAAGAGTCGCCTTTTAGATTTCATAATAATGAGCTGAGACCAATTGACATACTTTGCATTATTAATGAAGGATTTAGACAAATGCTACTCCACCTCCAACCACTGACTCTGGGAATGGCTTGAGAACTCAGGGGCATACATACATTGGATTTCCGCAATACCGCTCTGATAAAAGCCCTTATGCTGAACACGAAGGTCATACTGAAAGACATAGGTTCCTTTTGGTAGATAGTCTATAAAAAAATGGGTTGCAACATCTCTGGTGGATTGATAATACATTAACCCATCCTGATAACGATAGCCTGAAAGGACATCAACTGGTTCAAGTCCACTTCCTCTCAAATCCTTTAGATGGACATATTCCATATCCCGGTCAACCCTCAAAACAATCCTTACCGTAATCAGATCCCCAACTTTCAATGGACCTTTGAGCGGTTCTATTATTTTACCTTCCTTCGTCTCGCGATTGACAAACAATTTCTTTTCTAATTGAAGATTGGCTGTATAAGGTGTGACCTTGCTCATATCTTCAAAGTATTGAAAATAAAAACCACCCCAGGCAATGCCCTTATCTTCTTTGGTCAATTTAATATCCGAGAATTCCGGTAGGATTTCGTCTTTCAAATATACCTTTTCATAAAAATTCGTGCCCGCCTCTACCTTTTGTGGTGTTATTTCGGTGTTGCCCAATTTGACCTTAACCAATTTCGTGTTTGATAGATAGTCTTGTCCTCTCAAGAGCAGGGCATATACTACATCAGCAGTTGCTTTGGTCGTTTTCCAGTGCTGGGTCTGCTTCTGTTTTAATAACCAGACCTTGCAATCCTCAACTGCAATAGTATCATTCAACACTTCAGAGAATGCCTCAATTATCAATGCCTGGGTTTCAATTGGTGCGCGATACCACCACCAGGATAGTTCATCTTCGCGCCAGAACATACCCATCTCTTCATTCTGGACACTCCGTTCTTTTATTGAGGCAAGAATCTTTTTGGCAGTTTCTGACCTTCTGAATCTCTCAAGTCCTAATGATAGATACCCCTGACTTAACCGGGAGTTTAGTGCCAGCCAGTATTGTTCAGATTGATTCAAAAAATATTCCACTGCTTCTCTGGCAAAGGCAGGAATCGGCTTTTCTTTAAGGAAGAAACTCCGTCCATACAGATAAAAGGCAATGAGATGGGAGAGATTATTTGCCGATTTATCTATGATATGGTCATATAAATCATCTATCCAATGGTCAAGATAATCTATTGCACGGAGTGCCAGAGAGATATCGGTCTTGACCCCAAGGTGTCGGAGTCTGCCAAAACCGGTGGTGATGTATAATGTGATATATGGGTTAGACCGACCACCCGGAAACCAGGGCCAGCTACCATCAGGTAACTGTATATTCTTGAGTTCTGTAAATGCGGAATTAAGATTATTATTAAGCGTGTTTTCTTCAAACAGTATGCCAACATTACGTTTTGCCTGAGATTCAGTTTGTGCCTGAATTACCCAGGGCGTTTCTATGAGGAGCACTGATTTTAAATCCTGATTCTTTTCCAGGTTTGATTTCAGGGCATCGTTTCCTTTCCATTGATTAAAGATTTCCCTTATCTTAGGATTTGAATTGGCAATATAACCGGCAAGGCTATTTGCATATAGCCGATTGAAGATTTTTTCAGAACATTCAAAAGGAGATTCAATAAGATAGGGTAATGACTGAATCGCATACCAGGAAGGATTGGATACCATCTGAACAGTGAATCTGAAAGGCTCAGCGGTCTCTGATTTATAAATTTCGTTTAGACGGTCAAAGGTAAAATTCTTGGTCTGTGGACCACGAATATGGAAGGGAAAGGACTCGGTTAAATATATTCTACTTGAAAGCACAGGTATTGCCCCGGTTTCACCATCAGAAAGAGACTGGCTCTTTGCTACTACAGTATAGGTTAACGGATTCATTCCCTTAGGAATAAAAATCATCCAGGAAAATGACTGTGAGGTATGCGCCTCAATATCAAAATTTTGAGATTTATTCTTTAACCCCAATAAGTTATTCATTGATTGTTCTGTTATCAGGTCTTTGAAATCAATTTGCACTATGCCCTTTTGGCTTTTATCAGACATATTGACAACCTTCGCCGTGAAGAATATTGTATCGCCTTCCCTTAAAAATCTTGGGGGATTTGGTTGGACCATAAGTTCTTTCTGAGTCACGGCATATTCAGTAATAATCCCATTCTCACAACCTTTTCCATGGGCAAAGCCCAAAAACTTCCATTTTGTCAATGCCTCTGGTATTTTAAATTCAATCTTCACTGTGCCATCCTTCTCCATCAATAGATGGGGATAGAAAAACGCAGTCTCATTTAAGTTGCGACGAATCTCAATATTCTTAAGGTCTATGGTTTTTTGCCTGGGTTCCTCCTCGCCCAGCTCAGTCTGGGAAACACCGGATTGCATCGTTGTAACAGGCAGTCGTGCAATGTTCTCTGACACTAATGTTCTATTTGTTTGGGTTTGGGAGACAACAATGGATGGGCGTTCTGCTGAAACAATTACTTTTTCCATTCCTATCACACTCGGTTTCAATCTAATTTTTATCGTTGTGGTTTTTCCCTTAATAGATTTAACCCCTTTTATTGTATATGGGTCATACCCCAGATATGAAGCAGTAAGAGAATAAGTCCCTTCAGGCACATAAAGGATTGTAAAATGGCCGGTTTCATCGGTTGACCCACCCAATTCAGTCCCTTCAATCAATACATCTGCACCGATTAACGGATCGCCATTTTCGGCATCAATCACCCTTCCCTGAATCCTGCCGTATTCACCCTCAAAATCCCTTTTCTTGCTATAACTTACCATTGCGCTACCAGTGAATGTGTAGTATAGAAAATCACGGGCAACATACTCAGGAAAATGAATATATGTCCTCTCAGGTGGATATCCATAAAGGGGATTCCACCTATTCCGCCAAGAAGAGAAACTAATAGAACCATTGACAAAAATACTACGGACAAAACTGTAATATCTTTTAAAGAAATTAAAACCAGACCAGGAATGGGCATAAAATTGGTCCAAAGAAAAGTCATACATTGTAGCAACCATCTCAGCTACACTTATAAAATTTTTCTTTCCTTTAATCTTCAAGGTATATCTTTCCCTTTCTCCCGGGTTAAGTTTATCACGGAATGATTCAAAACTGACCAGAAGTTCTTTATTATCCCAGGGAACATAGATGTTATAATCGTTTATGTATGCACGATTTTCTCGGAGATAAGTGAGATGAACCACAAAACCGCCCCTTAAATTTTCTCCTACTGGAAAGATTAAAGTATGTTGGGTGCAGGATTTATCGGTCCAGTATCTCTTTATTATTCGGTTATTATGCTCAATCTCAATAATACATCTGCCGGTTTTATAACCGGTTCCCCAGAAGACCTCAAGATTTTTACCCACTTCAATAATATCGCCGTTAATCTGTGTAACTGAAGGTAATTTGATGGTGAAGTGTTTCTCATCAAAATCTGGTAGAACCATCAAAGGTAAGAATGCCTTCACCCCATTACCAAACTTATCCTTAGAAAAACACTCTAATTTATAAAGACCAGAAGGAAGTTTCAGTCTTAATACTTTTGGTTTTTCTTTTTCAGTTGTAAATTCTGTTTCATAGACGATTCTGTCTTTTGGCCAGGTCATCCAGTTTGAGGAGAATTCTTCTGTAGTATCTTTCTCATTCTGGGATGCGTATTGTTTCAATATATTTTCCCAGTATCTTGCTGGAATTGGACTTTGTGGTTCTCTTAATCTGAAGACCTGGAATTTTACTTTTGCTGGAACATTATTGCCATCAAGTGTCTGGGTTGTAACATTGAGAGAGAATTCTTTATTATTCTGGGGCTTATCCTTTGTTGAAAGTTTTATTGTTAGCGACTTATATCCAACAGATATTACTGCATCCGCAGAACGTGTCTCACCATCAGGGGATGTGACATCAGCATGGATTGTAAACCTAAATATAGGGTCATTCTCAGGCGATATTTTAGGGTCGGGTTTGGCAAAGAAGGTAATCTTAAAATTGCCACTGGCATCGGTCTTTGTTCGGCCATGGGCAATGTATTGGCCTGTGCTTGAATAAGAACGATAAGGATAATACCAGAACCACCAATAGGGATAACTTGCCTCCCTTTTCACGGTATAGCGGACTTCTGCATTATCTACTGGCGCACCAGTATAGGCGATTGCCTTTCCGGTTATCTCAACTTCCTGATTCAATCTTATTTCCTCTTTTGGTTTTTCAATCTCTACTGTGAATTTTGGCCTTTTATACTCCTCTATACTGAATGAAGTAGAACCTAAAGGGTCATTAGTAGAGATAGACATCGTTCCGGTCAGGCGGCCAACTGGGGCAATGAACTGACCACTAAAACTGCCAAAATCATTGGTTGTCAATTCAATCTTCTCAATCTCCTGGTCATTTACATCACGAAAATATACAGTCAATCTTCGGTTTGGTATTACCTCATAATTATTTCCTTCCTGGTCTATATGAACACAGATACCTTTAAAATAGATTGTCTGCCCGGGTCGATATAGTGAGCGGTCTGTAAAGAAGATTGTGCGGTCATAGGATTTAGACTTATGGGCGCCATAGGTATATATTCCATTGGATTCAAAGAGTTTGTCATTACCTTTCTTGATATACAAATATCTACCGAACCAATATCTATCGTCGTCTATTCTGAATTGAAAATAACCACTGGTATCGGTGTAGGCTTTTTCACCAAATACATAGGATTTATCTTTTGGAATAACCTCCTGCACCTCAACACCTTCAACCGGCTCACCAGTAATAACATCCAAAACAAATCCATCAATCGTATTATCGGATTTCATCCTTGTAATCAGGCTTAAATTACTTACCCATAACCAGGTATGTTGAACCATAGATGAATTCTTAAAATCAGGTTCCCAGGAGACAAAGACCCGATAATATCCGGGTTTTAATTCAGGTATATCTATCTCAAGTGCCTTTTCTTTCAGGCCATCAGTTGAATCAAGTTCAATCTCCCACGCTTTAACAGGATTTTGTGAAAGCAGTTCCCAAATTTTTGCCGAATCAATCGCATTTGGATAACTATGTTCTTTTTTCATAAAGTCATCCCAGTTATCAGGATATATCCTGAAATATAATTTTGTGAAATTCTTGTAGACAATCAACAGTTTGGATTTCCCAGGTGGGATACACTTCTCCCCGGTTATACGCAAGGACTTTGATGTCAATTCCGTGCAGTAGGCATTGCAAGATTTGCCGCCGTAGGAATCTGGATAGCGTTTATATCCATCCTGTGCAATTTTGTATGCCTTAACCAAGTCACCTTGTTCTGCCCAGGCTTTTGCCAGATAAAAAGCAACAAGGCTTGAAAGACTCAAATCCCTAAATTCTTCCATCAACTCACCCAACCTCTTAATATATATTTCATCCTTATCTTCACCGAAACAGATATTTTTTATATATCTCAGCCTCTGAATATCAAGGTCAAGGATTGCTTCAGTGTTCTTCTTTTGTTTATGAAAATTCATCAGAGATTGGTAAATAATGATTGCCTTATATTTTGGGGAGTTGGTATCTTCAGTCGCCGGTCGGTAGTTTAGGAATTTATCAATTGGACCGAATGCATCAGAACCCGCATCAATCTCAAAGGCATCTTCAGGAAGAGCAAAGGACTGTTCAGCACTTGTATAAAAATTTATGGCTTCCTGAGCAATGAAATCATATAATGTTGGCTTTATGTTTAAGGAAGTATTGCCTGGTTCTAAAAAGTCCAGAAATTTTTCAACTGGGATACTTGTCAAAAGTTTTTCTTCCTTTAGTATATTCTGATAAAGTAAGTCGATTTCCCTGAAGATTTTTTTCAGGTCCCAGGTCGTGAAGTCATCCTCTAAGAAATTTTCTGTTGGGGTTCTTTGCATAAACCGATATCGGTTTTGGTTGTAATAATGCCAGTACCAGTGCGCAAGGATTGCCTGGAGTAAGGGCTTTGTGTTGGCATCGGCTGAAGCCAATTCTTTTTTTAATCTTTTAACCTTTTCTTCAGGTTTATTCCCTTCAATGGTTGCTTCTAAGACAATCTTCTGGGTAAGCGCGGTGAGCCACTCACCAAGTTTATCTTCTTTTTGGGTTATTGCAAGAATTTTATTTAACCTTTCAATCGCAGTTTTGGGAAGTCCATCCTGCAATGCCTCTTCTACCTCCTGCCAATATTTTTCTGTAGAGGTTGCATAGGAGATATCTGGATTTATAAGACTAAAAACGAAAAGCATAAAAATTATTTTTAAAAAATTATCCATATTACCTCCAACTTATAGATTATATAATACTTATAAGAAGAAGTCAAGGGATAAAACAATCCCTTCTCTACCTTCTTTTCATCAAAAGGGAAGGAAAAGAGGGGGGTGGTCGGTGCATTTTCCACTTGACAGGATTCTTTTTTTGGATATACTCGTATCGTGGTTAAGATTTACTTGGGTAAAGATTTCAAAACCGATTGTCCTGTGAGGGCAATATCGGCATTATTTGCACTTAGCCACAACCACACAAGATTCCATTTTAATCATTACTGGTATTGGCACTTCCGGGCCCAATAAGGGTCAATATATCCTTTTTGGTCCCGGAAGTGCAAAGACTTTTTTACCACATACATAATCCATAATATTTAAAAAATAAAAAAATT
>Ga0078972_1009651_pt1 | contig 18843 bp, 18 predicted proteins | sample YelNatPaOPGAMG01_FD_67568 | JGI IMG/M metagenome (GOLD analysis project Ga0078972, IMG submission 67568) | Hot spring thermophilic microbial communities from Obsidian Pool, Yellowstone National Park, USA - OP-RAMG-01 (SPADES assembly) (version 2) | ecosystem: Environmental > Aquatic > Thermal...
GGGTTAACCCCTCAGGGCGAAAGCCGCTACTTCTGTAGCGTGTGCAACATACCTCAAAAGCTACTACCCAGGCAAATCACCAATCAGGGTGACGGTTTGCGGGAAAGGATGGTCTGTATCTGCAGCCCCAAAGGAGCAGCCGCCCTTTTTGGGGAAAAATGTCCGAAATTTTGCGGTCATTTGCCCCACTGCAGCTTTGCAAAGCGTCACTAACGTTTGGCAAGCATGCTTACCGTGGAGATGCTGGCCAATCGTCTGGGTTTATCACTTTGGCAAACGAGAAGGCTTATTTACGCTTTGCGGCCGATCTTGCAAGGCATGGTGGTTAGCGCAAAGGGCCGCCCTCTCGAAGTAGATCCTCAAGCCATCGGCATACTTGAGCGGGCAGCATACCTTAAAGCAAGCGGTGTACCGCTAACCGAGGTTGCAAAGGTAGTGCAAAGGGAGCTAAGCCCTATAGCTGAAATCTCTACTGATAAGGATATCGGCATGCAAAGCTTAGCGCAGGAGCCAGCAAATGTTATGCAAGAGGTTCTAAAGGCGAAAGAAGCTTTGATCGAAGAGCTTCGTAAGGAGCGAGACTATTGGCGGGAGATGGCGTTGAAACTTCAGGGTCAGGTAGAGGCGTTGCAGCGTCTTGCTCTTCCAGCTCCAAAGGAAGACAGGCGGCCCTGGTGGGCACGTGGAATCTTTCGCTGGCTTTGGGGCGGTTAGAGTTTTTGAAAACCCGGTTGTTTTAGCTCATCCAGGCGCCTCTTCGGGCTGGATTTTTTCCTGTTCCATTTCAGTTCTGAGCCGGGAAAGGCCGAGCCGTTAGGCTCCGGAGTGAATAGGGAGGCCAATGAAGGCCTTGGCTAACGAGAGGGGCTCCTCTTTCGCGAAACCTAGGTACTGGACTACCCTCGTGGCCCATAGATCAAAAAACGGTGCACGATTAACCATTATCTGAGTAGTCGTCAGGGCCTTTTTAAGCCGATCGGACCTACAACTGCTGAACGGCAAACTTGCGGTGATGACCAAAAGACTGCGAATTTGTCCCCAATTAGGTCACCTCCTTAGTTATTCTGAGCCAAGAGAATCCTATGGCTTGAGGCATCGCTTCTCCTTTTGTTTGTAACCCAAGCCGTGAGGGATCGATGCCCCACGGCGACAGCTTCAAGGCATCACTATTGACAAAGCGAACCTCTTGTTGTATTTAGAGCTTAGGTGAACGATTTCCGAAAAGGATTTCCTATGAACGGGCGGCCGACGATTAAGGATGTGGCTAAGAGGGCTAATGTCTCACCCACTACTGTTTCCCGCGTTCTAAACGGCGGAGACCTTAACCATATGCGGCCGGAGACCAAACAGAGGGTTTTGCAAGCCCTAGAAGAACTAGGTTACGTCCCAAATAAAGCAGCTAGAGTTCTTCGCCGACGGCTGACAGGAGTGATTGCTCTTCTTCTTCCCGATATTTCAAACCCCTTCTTCGCTTGTTTAGCACGCGGAGTCGCAACGGTAGCTTTTCAACACAATGTTTCCACATTGATCTGCGATTCGGAACACTGTTTTGAAAAGGAAACACGCTATTTAGATATATTATTGGAAGAAGATGTAGATGGGCTTATTTTCATACCTGTTAGCCGGCCCAGTGAAGAAAAATTGCAGCGATTCTCACAATTTGGAATAAAGGTCGTTCTAGCTGATAGGCGTATTGAGGGATGGCCAGCAATAGAGGCAGACAATTTTGGTGGCGCGTATAAGCTCACTGAGTATGTTCTTTCGCTTGGTTATAGTCGGATAGCATATATTGCAGGCCCTGCCAATGTGAGTACTGCGCAAGATCGTTTAAATGGGTTCTCCCTTGCTATGAAGGATGCTGGGACAACTGCTATATCCATTGTTTATGGGGATTTTACTTTTGAAGCAGGGTATAGCTTAGCTCAGCAAATTTTACGTGAGCACTCAGTTGACGCCATCCTCTGCGGGAATGACCTTATGGCAATAGGAGTCCTTTATGCTGCCAAAGAGATGGGGATTTCAGTGCCGGACGAACTTGGTATCGCTGGTTTCGACCAAATCCCTTATGCCAAGCTCGTTCACCCGCCGCTTACTACTGCCCGTGTGCCAGCGTTTGAGATTGGGCAAGAAGCCGCTAATGCATTGTTCGCCACTGCAGAGATCCGGGGTAAAAAGCTGGACGTTGAAATTATTCTTGGAGGGACGTGCGTCCCAAGGAGGTGATGTTTAGAGACAAGTATTGGAACAAGCTTCTTGATGCATGTGGTTAAAAAACTTAAAGGAGGTGGGGATCATGAGGAAGGCTTTGCTAGTACTAATAGCGTTTGTGGTTTGTGGGATGTTGGCGATGGGCCAGCAGAAGCCCGTAATTGGTGTATTTATCTCCACTCTCAAGAACCCCTACTTTGTAACGCTGGCTGAGGGGGCCAAGGCAGCAGGAGAGAAATTCGGCGTACAGGTCGTTGTTTACGATGCTCAAGATGATGCCGCCCTACAGCTACGGCAAGTGGAGGATGCACTCGCTTCTGGTATTAAGGCCATATGTATTAACCCTGTGCATGCTGAAGCGGTCATCCCCGCTGTTGAGTTGGCCAATAAAATGGGTGTACCCGTCTTCTCTGTTGATCGTGATGTTGTAGGTGGCGTAAGAGTTTGCTATATTGGAACGAGCAACGTGCTAGCAGCCGAGCAAGGCGCAGCCACCCTTATTCGGTATCTTGCCCTAGCAAAGCGGCCGCTGCCGTGGCGCATTGTTATTTTGGAAGGTATCCCTGGGGCTTCTGCAGCGATCGAGCGCGAGCAGGGCTTTAAAAATGTTTTCGACCCTCTGATTAAAGGCGGCGCCATAAAGATCGTGGCTGACCTTACAGCTCACTTTGACCGAGCTGAGGGCTATCGAGTTATGGCCGACATTTTGGCTACCACTAAAGATATAGATGCTGTTATCGCAGCTAACGATGAGATGATTCTTGGAGCGTTGGAGGCAATCAAAGCCGCGGGGCTTAAGGTTGGTTTCCCCAACGGGATCATATTGATGGGTTTTGATGCCATTGATGACGCGGTCAACGCTGTTCGCAGCGGCGAGTTGGTTGGTACCATTGCTCAGGCTCCCTTCATCCAAGGCTACTGGGGCGTTGAAGCAGCGTATCGATACCTCGTGGAGAATTGGCGGCCGCCGGCTGGAACCTCAATTTATCCGCCAACCGGAGCCTTATTCATACCTACTCCCATTGCGGTCGTTACTGCAGAAAACGTCGAGCAGGTAGCAGCTATTACCCGAACTCCTCCAGCGCTTCCCGGGACAAAATAAGGAGCCATTGAGGAAGGGGACCCGGCTTTTGCCGGGTCCCCTTTTCTATCATGGTCACCACTGGCGAATTACGTGAACGAATTAGAAAATTAAATCGAAACCGTGTCTTTTTCCCAGTCTTTACGTTCGCTTTGTTGTTTCTTATTGCTACTTTTGTTTCCCCATATTTTTTAACCTCAACAAACATAAAAAATATAGCATCCCAATTGGCAATTGGTGCAATTTTGGCAATGGGAGAAGCAAGTGTAATCATATCTGGTGGTATTGACCTTTCTGTAGGTTCAGTGTTAGCTATTGCCGGTTGTGTCAATGCAGTTCTGATGAAGTGGTATGCAACATCTATTTCCTTATCACTCATAGCGGCTTTATTTGTTGGATGTTTTGCGGGTTTTTTGAACGGTATTGTTGTAGTTAAAGTTAGGATTCCCTCATTCATTATGACCTTGGCAATGGCTGCTACAGCTAGAGGGCTTACCCTAGTGATAACCGGTGGAAAGCCAGTTTCTGGTTTTGTCGCGGCCTTCCGTTCCCTTGCCGGTTATGTCGGACCCATACCGGTGTTATTTTTGATTGCTACTGGTCTAGCTATCATCTGGCAATTGATATTGTCTTATACGCGATTTGGTAGGCACCTTTATGCTACAGGGGGCAATGAACTCGCTTCTCGGTTAGTTGGTCTCAACGTTGATCGAGTTAAGGTTGTCGCTTTTACTTTCAGCGGCCTGTGCGCGGCTTTGGCGGGGGTGCTATTGAATGCCCGCTTGAACGCAGCTTATCCTACGGCAGGAGAGGGATATGAGCTGGACGCCATTGCCGCATCGGTGTTGGGTGGAGTTAGCTTCTCTGGTGGAGTTGGTTCTATTATTGGAGCTTATATGGGTGCTATTATCATGACAATATTGGGCAATATACTTAACATTTTAAAGGTTGCCGCTTTTTACCAATATGTGGCGAAGGGAATAATTCTTGCTCTGGCTGCTATCTCTTTGTCCCGAGGTGTTAAGTTTGCAAAATGATATGAGGGGGCAAAAGTGAAACGTTCAGGTATAATTAATCCTCACATTCTCTTTGCAATAGCTAGCTTAGGGCATGGGGATCGCATTGCTATAGCTGATTGTGGGCTTCCTATACCTAAAGACGTCCATTGCATCGATGTAGCTATTGTTATGGGTGTGCCCTCTTTTCAAGATGTGGTAAAGGCAATTTCTGACGAACTTGTTATACAGCGCGTAATTATAGCTCAAGAAATGCGAGTTAAAAATTTCAAACAATACAATTTTATTACCTCATTGTTCCACAATGTTCCCATTGAAGAGATTCCTCATACAAGTTTGAAAGAGCACTTGCGGGAAGTTAAAGTGATTATTCGTACTGGTGAAGCTACGCCTTATTCCAACGTTATTTTTGAATCGGGGGTGGCTTTCTGATGAACGAACTACAAAAAACAGCACCAATTGTTGAAATGATTGGTATTCATAAATGGTTTGGTGGTGTACATGCTTTGAAAGGCGTGGATTTCAGTGTGTGGCCTGGGGAGATAGTAGGTTTGATTGGTGATAACGGAGCTGGTAAGTCTACGCTTATAAAAATCTTAGCTGGTGTTTATCCACCTGATAAAGGGCAAATTTTGTTTGACGGGCGCGAGGTGCGCTTTAGAAGTCCCAAAGATGCCCAAAACCATGGCATTACTACTGTATATCAAGAGCTGGCTCTAGTAGATACTTTGGATGTAGCTGCGAATATCTTTCTTGGGCGTGAGCCAGCCACATTCGGAGGGGAAAGTCTTTTCGCCTTCTTGTCCCACACCAAAATGCGGGAGATGGCTAGGAAACTCCTAGAAAGCCTGCGGATAGAAATGCCAATAGAAGCCCTTGTTGGGACTCTTTCAGGTGGGCAGCGACAAGCTGTTGCCATAAGTCGCGCACTTCGCCAGGAGCCAAAAGTTGTAATTATGGACGAGCCCACTGCTGCGCTAGCCGTTCAAGAGGCGACCAAAGTGTTGGAGCTCGCACGCACGCTTAAAGAAAAAGGGATTTCTGTCATTTTTATTAGCCATACTTTACCAGAGGTTTTTTCTGTTGCTGATCGCATTGTCGTTTTAAGAAAGGGAGAAAAGGTTGCGGATTGTCCGACTCAAGAATTAACTACTGAGGAAGCTGTAAAACTTATGGTTGGATGAAAGAGCCATGATAACAGTCCTAGGTTCAGCCAATATTGATTTTGTCTTTCGGATTAAGCGGTTTCCGCAACTAGGTGAGACATTGCCAGCCGAGGACCATGCTCGTGTTTTGGGCGGTAAAGGCGCCAACCAAGCAGTAGCCTGTGCTCGTCTAGGAGCAGAAACCATTTTTATGGGAAACTTGGGGGACGATCCTTTCGGTGATGATTTGCTAAACTCATTAAAGCAAAACGGTGTGCAGATTCAGCACGTTCGGCGGTTGAAGAATGTATATACGGGCACTACAGTAATTTTTGTAGATTCTGAGGGAAACAACTCTATCTTGTACTATCCAGGGGCAAATGGATACATAGACAAAACTTATATTGATGACATATTGCCACAAGTTATTTCATCTTCTGTTCTTCTTTTGCAATTTGAAACCCCTTTGAATGCACTTGCTTACCTTTTAAAAAAACTACCACCTGAGCATCCGCTAGTTATAGTTGATCCCTCTCCTGTACAAGATTTAAGTGTGCTCCCTGTTGAGAGGATCGACATCTTAACACCTAATCAAATAGAATTAAGATTGCTTACTGGATGCGCGGATATTGTGGCAGGTGGTAAGAAATTGCTTGAGTTTGGAGTCAAACAAGTGATATGCAAGGTTGGAGAAAACGGAGCTTGGGTTATCGGGCGAGGCGAAATCAGGCACTTTCCCGCCTTTCGTATTAATGTTGTAGACACTACAGCCGCTGGAGACGCGTTTAATGCTGGTTTAGCGGTAGCCTTGGAAAAAGGGTTAACGCTTGATCAGGTTTTGATATGGGCCAATGCTGCAGGTGCATTGGCATGTACGAAATTTGGCGCTCAACCATCCCTGCCTTATCGGCATGAACTAGAAAGTTTTCTTCGTCATTATGGCATTCCAGTTTAATACAGCACGAGTATCATTCTAGCTAAACTAAAAGTTATATGCAGCTGGTGTTGATCAGTCCAAAAACAATGAACTCAAGTTTAGACCGCCCTACATCCCCTGGACTGTTTTAATACCAAAAGGGGTAACGATTGGCAAGACGAGAGTCGTCCTCTTTCGCATAGCTAATTGAACCGGTAGAGCTGACGCAGTGGATAAAGCGTTTTTGCTGTGGCAAATCTGCTTACAGTAGGGCCGAATGGCCGAGAGGGATATACAAGTGCAATGAGAGCAACAGGCCAAGCGGATTTTTTACCTTGCTCCGCGACAAATGTCGCACTTTAAAAAAAATGGTTCAGAATAGCGGTTTCCCTTCGATTTAAAGGCTCGGTAAAAGCCAAGGAAACTAGGAGGAGGTCTTTCTCCCCCTCCCCTCGGACGGGCCGCCTTTATGGGCCTTAGGATTGGTTACAATTGAGTCACAATTGTAATAATCAATGTTCCAACCCCTGCAGGTAGGCCCAAAACCTTTGATCCCTCTATTGCGACATATGTCGCGCTTAAAGGGGCGCCTTCACCCCCAAGGTTTCAGAAGCCGCGTGGGCTGAAAGGTTTCCTCCCATTTGCCTCGTGCGGACCGCATTTATCGGTCTTGGGGCTTTTTACAATTGGATGCAAATTGTAACCGTTGATGTTCGAATCCTGACTAGGTAGGGGCAAAACTTTTGCTCTTTTGTCGCGACACATGTCGTAAGAGATTCTAATTCCTGCTAGGTGAGGCGTAATGCTTTATTTTTCTTTTGTTTCTTGCAGCGCTCACCGCCTATCTGGCTGGAGACCCGCGGTGAGGCCCAAGAACTGAACGTGGTTGTTGACAGACCTCGAGGTGTCTGGACCGTCTTTTCTGAAAGCACTCGCCAGGCTCAAGAAGAACGTAGGCCAGGCCAAGTATTTTCAGTAGGGCCTTATGGTGCCTCCCTGCCCCATCAGGAGATTCTGGATGCTGTTCTTCTCTTGAAAAGAGAGCCAGACTAGTTAAGTTTTAGTCCTCGCGGGCATACACGATCTTTCCGCCAAGGATCGTGTAGTGCACGTTGAAATCGTCGTCGAAGATCACGAGATCTGCGTCCTTTCCCACCCCTAAACTTCCTTTTCGCTCGTCGATTCCTAGTAGGCGAGCCGGATTGAGGGTGGCGCAGCGCACGGCTTCCGGGAGAGAGCACCCGGTGAACTTCATGAAGTTCTTCACAGCCCGGTTCATGGTTAGGGTGCTTCCAGCCAAAGTTCCGTTAGAAAGCCTCGCGATTCCCTGATGTACAAAAACAGGAAGGTCCCCCAGCGCGAATTCCCCATCGGGGAGGCCGGCAGCGGCGATGGCATCGGTAATAAGACAAATCCGCTCATACCCTTTTACCTCGGCTATGAGGCGCACAAAGGCTGGGTGGAGGTGGATCCCATCACAGATAAGTTCCACGTAGGCATCAGAATCGAGGGCAGCTCCTACCGCCCCTGGCTCCCGGTGGTGAAGATCGGACATGGCGTTGCCCAAATGGGTAAAGTGGCGCGCCCCATGGGCAAGGGCGTCCATAGCTTGCTCATAGGTAGCGGCGGTATGGCCTATGGCTGGCAGCGCTCCGATAGCTAGAATGTTCGCGAGCAGCTGGTCTGCTTTCGGTCGCTCCGGGGCGAAGGTCACTACCTTTACTAGGTTCTGGTGTCCCTCGACCAGTTTGCGAAAAGTCCTCACTGAGGGGGAGCGAAGCCAACGCGGGTTGAATGCCCCCTTTTTTGCGCGAGAAACAAACGGGCCCTCCAAGTACAGGCCAGCGATCCCTGGTTCCGTCACCTCTGCTACTGCAGCCATAGCCTGGCGCATACGATCCATCGGGGCTGGAATAATCGCCGCAAGGAGGGTCGTAGTGCCGTGAGCAGCGTGGAAGGCCGTGATTGTCCTTATCGCCTCTGGCTTTGCGTCCATGAAGTCGGCCCCACCCCCTCCATGCACATGCATATCAATGAAGCCCGGCGCGAGGTACCGACCGGCCGCATCCAGCACCGGGCAGTTAGGGGGGATAGTGGAGGGGGGTACTTGGCCCAGCGCGGCAATGTGTCCTCCACGCACTAAGCAATCACCCTCTTCTATTGGGGCTAACAGCAGGCGGGCACCCCGTACCAACAGGTCAGCCATTCGTTGCCTCCCGCAGGGCGCGCACGAACCGGGCAGTAATGGCCTCCGGGTTCGTGATAGCTGTGCCAACAACTACGGCGTAAGCACCCAGACGGATAGCTTGGCATACCTCTTCAGGCGTCCAAAAGCGGCCTTCAGCGATTACCGGTACCTGAACTCGGGTTACCAACTCCCGGACTAAGTCCAGATCAGGGCCGGCACGCCTGTGGGCTGTGGCTGGGGTATACCCGGAAAGAGTGGTGGCAACGAGGTCCACTCCAACGGCAACTGCAGCTAACGCCTCTTCTACAGTGGAGATATCAGCCATGACCAGGACGTCATGAGCCTCCTTGATGGCGCGCACGAGCTCAGCCAAGGTGACACCCCCGGGGCGTGGGCGCGCCGTGCCGTCCACAGCGACGATGTCTGCACCGGCGCGGATCACGGCCCGTGCGCTTGCCACATCTGGGGTGATGTAGACATCCGGGCTGAGGTCGCGCCGTTTGTAGATACCAATGATGGGTAAGGATGTAGCCCGGCGGATGGCGCGAATGTCTGCAGGGCCGTTGGCGCGGATGCCCACTGCCCCACCTCGCTCAGCGGCCATTGCCATTGCTGCCATGAACCGAGGGCCATAGAGCGGTGATCCCGGGCTAGCTTGACAGGATACAATCAAACCCCCTCGGATGCGTTCAAGCACGTCCTTCATGGGCTTCCTCCATCATCTCTGCAAGCAGGGCCATGGCCGCTTTGAGTAGTACCCTCGTAGCTTGGTGGTCGAAGGGACTGATCAAAGCCTCATACCAACCTTCCTGGACTGCGTCCTCGTCGGGGAAATAACCTAGATAGCCATTGGCCAGCCCTAGCACCGCTACTTGGAACGGCGGAACAGCCTCGTCCCGGATGGTCTGCCCTACTGAGCTAAACGGCTCGCCAGGGATTCCGATCAGAATCCCTGGCCCGATGCGAAGCCCGCACAATAAGGCCTCAGCCCCACCGGTGGTCAGTGCTCCTGCCTTCACCATGGCATATAGCTGTTCTGCCCCTTCGACTCGTGTACGGGCAATCCGTAGCGTGGACGGAGATACTGTGCCTTGCTGAGCAAGCGCGGCGAGCTCTACTCGTAGCTTTTCCACTATTTGCTGGGCTTCGTCTATCGTTAGGAGCGGCTTATAAGGGAGCCAGCACTGCCTCCAGCGCACGGCAAGATCGGCGCGGACGGGCGTGGCTGCTTGGGCGAGGCGTAGCAAAGTAGTAGCAAGAAGATCCCCGAGGCGGTCCACCTCGTAGAAATCCTGAGCCTGGCGAAAGAACCGTGTGCTAATGTCGCCGGCTGCCCCCACAGTTAACGCCACTACCGTATCATGCCCTAGTCTGCGCTCGGCGATAGCTGCGGCAGCTCCAAATAGGTCCCCGGATAGGAGCCGGTTATCCGGGCCGAGCACTGTGGAATGGCAGGGGAAATTGGCAAGGATTCCGCGGACTCGGCCTCCCACATCTCGAATGACCGTTGCCCACAGCGTTTGGTCTACCGGGCGTTGTGGCTGGTTACGGTGCCCGGCAATTCCCGTCACAGGAGCAGTGGTGACGCCTATCCGGGCTGGAGCTAGGGTCTGGGCCGCTTGTACGGCTGCCTGCTCTGCTCGAGCAAGGATAAACTCGGCTACAGTTACTTGGGTTGGGTCCGATGTTGGCGGGATCTCGAGCCCAGCCGGACCAGAGTGAGTGTGCGTGCAAGCCACCACTACTTCGTCTGGGGAAACATCGGCTGCCTTAGCGACCCGGCGTCGCATTTCCGTAGCCCATTGTTCATGGATACCTAGCACCTCTAGCACTATCAAAACTGCTCTTGCTTTACCATGATGAAGCAAGAAACACCGTGCCCAAAGGGCATCATGCACACCAAGCGACCTGCCAACTCGAGCCACATACCCGGCCATGGGCACTGCCTCGGGAGGGGTGATATCTACTTTAGAGATCCCGATTAGTAATTCATCCATCCGATTTCCTTGAGTTCCTGGGATAAGCGCTTCAGAAAACTCTCATCCGGGCTAATGCCTAACGCACGCATGGCTAGGAATACCGCCCCAGCCACTGGGGGGAAGCGAGGAGAAGCGACTTGAGCGTAAGGGGCGTTACGGTGCAGGAAAGTAATAAATGACGTCATAATCCATGGTCCAGCATTGAACACACCTCCCGCTGGATAGACAGTAATCGGTTGATCCTGCTTGCCCATCTTTCGGATGGCTGTGACCGCGGTCTCCGCCAAGATCTGCCCAGCTTGGGCTAGAATGGATTGGGCCACCGTGTCTCCCTCGGCAGCAGCTTGGCTTACCAGTTGGGCCAGGGCGGCGATCTCTGAGCGGGGTAGACCATCATCCTTATATACCTTGCGCCGTAGGTCACCCAAGGTAGCGCATCCAAAGTGAGCAAGAAGCTTCTCCCGAAGAAGGGTGGGGTGTCCTCGCCCATCTTCGGCCCGGAACACCCACTTAAGCGCCTGCCGCCCAATGTCGTACCCCGCCCCCTCATCATCGATGAGATATCCCCATCCCCCAACGCGCACCTCACGGCCATCCTCATCTACACCGTATGTGTGGGCCCCGGTACCCGCATACACAAGGATCCCTGGGCCGAGTACCGCTGCCCCAGCTAGGGCAATCTCCATATCGCCACAAACGTATATGTGCTCCGGCAACACATACTCCCTAACAATCTCCTCCACAATCTGTTGGGTCTGTTCCCCTCGGGTGACCCCGGTCATGCCCAAGCAAATGCTGGTCACCTCGGGATGCATCTTGCCAGGAAAAGCAGCTGCGAACACAGTAGCCAGCGCCTGACGCAAACGAGCAATGCCCCGTTCTCCATGCAGGTGGTTGGAGGGGCCACCACGTCCATGCCCCAGCACGTGTCCGTGCTCGTCTACCACTAAACATCGGGTGCTGGACTGCCCGCCGTCCACGCCCACAATCTGCATGAAACCTCCTCAAAGATTCAAACGTCCTCGGTAGGCCTCGAGTAGCCTTTGGTTATATTCATCGGCTCCCTCCAGGTTCTGACTCTTGAGAATGGGGGGTGTGCCACCACGCCGGTAGATCTCTTCGATGACCCGTAGCATGAGCATGTTTACAAGCAGAGCCCCAGCAATGGTGGAGCTAGCCCCCGCTTTCTGGCCTAGCTCCTTCACCTCCACGATGGCGTCCCCCGGGGGAACGCAGTTGTCCAGGACTAGGTCCACAACTTCGAACAAGCGCTTGCCGCTATGGTGTCGGGAATGGGACTGTTGGGCGTATTCTAGGGATACGATGCCGATAGTAAACAGTCCCCGCGCTTTGGCTTCCATGGCGATCTCGATGGGTACAGGATTGCGCCCCGAAGTAGAGACGACGATGATTACCTCACCTGGGTACAGGCCGTACTTGCGAGCGTAAGCGTCCAGCAGAACCTTACCGTACCCCTCCACGCGCTCGGCGAGACCATCAGTAGGGTCGGGGATAAGGTTGACCGGTACTAGCCCTCCAGCACGGTGGGTGACCTCCTTACCTACCATAGCTGAGTGCCCACAGCCGAACACATGAAGCACCCCTCCCTGAAGAAGCGAATTAGCGATTATTTGCGCGCCTCTCTCGATGTTCTGAAGTTGGGTCTCTACTATTTTATCAATCAGAGCTTTAATGGCTTGGCAGTACACAATTTCCAACACGTCAACCTCCTTTAAACATACGGCGTAACCGGGGATCGAGCGTCTCGCGGAGGCCATCGCCCATGAGATTAATAGCCATCACCATGGCGAAGATGATTCCTCCCGGGAAAAACGTCATCCACGGGGCCTCCCGAATGATGGCTCGGGCATCCCCGAGGATGTTACCGAGGCTAGGCGTCGGTGGTTGGATACCCACCCCAATGAAGCTCAATCCGGCCTCAGCCAGCACGCCATAGGCGAACACAAACGTTCCTTGAACTATCAACGGAGCAAACACGTTGGGCAACACATGGCGCAAGAGGATCCGCCACCACGGAAGCCCCAGAGCTCGTGCCGCCTCGATGTATGTCTCCTCCCGGACGGAGAGGGTCGATGCGCGTACGATACGGGCTGTGCGTGGTGTATACACCAGGCCCAAGGCGACTATGACATTGGCTACGGTCCGTCCCATCGCTGCCAACACGGCCATGGCCAACAACAATGCCGGGAAGGCCATAATTACGTCCATTACTCCCATCAGAAGGTAGTCCGATCTACGGAATAACCCGGCTGTCAATCCAATAACAGTGCCCAGAATGCTACTGAAAATGGTGGTAGCTAACCCAATCGCCAAGGACATGCGGGTCCCAAGCAGGCTACGGACGAATACATCCCGCCCAAAGTTATCAGTGCCAAACCAATGCACCTTGGATGGAGCTTGAAGGAAGCCCGAGGTTAACTCGTTCGGGGAGTACGGGCTGAACACTGGCCCAATAAGCGCGGCCAGAGCGATCACAACGAGGATTGTCCCGCCGAGAACAATTCCTCGCTGGCGTAGTATCGCCCGTAGCCAGATGCGGCGCGTGTCGTCCGTGTTTTTCTTAGTCATACTTTATCCGCGGGTCGAGATAGGCGTACAGGAGGTCGATTAACAAGTTAATAAGCAGCGTGCCGGTAGTAATAAACAGCATTGCTCCCTGGACCACTGGGTAATCTCGCTTGAGCACCGAATTGACTACCAGGTTCCCCATGCCTGGTAAGGAAAATACGATCTCGGTGATAAACGCGCCGGACACGATGAGGAGGACCACGAACCCAATAACTGTAGTTACGGGGATCAGGGCTACGCGCAGAGCATGGCGCCAGATGACGGAGCGTTCGGCGAGCCCTTTGGCCCGGGCCGTTCTAATGTAGTCAGTTTCGAGCACGTCGAGCATTGCTGCCCGGGTCATTCGGGCTACCAGCGCTGCCCAGATAACCCCCAAGGTAAAGCAGGGCATTACCAGTCGCCGCAACCCTTCGAGGAGGTTCTGGGTGAGTGGCACGTAGCCCCCCACCGGGAACCAACCGAGGCCCACGGCGAACACGTAGATCAGCACCAACCCCAGCAAAAACTCCGGGGTAGACAAACCAGCCAACGCCAAGGCCATGACCGCGGTGTCGATAGCGCTGTTGCGTTTGAGGGCGCTGGTGATCCCCGCTGGCAGACCTAGAACAAGTGCCACTATGAGTGCCCCGATCCCCAGATACAGAGTGACCGGGAGCCGTTCCACGATCGCCTGGGAGACGGACCGTCCGAGGAAAATGGACTCACCCAGGTCGCCGTGCATCGCACCGCTGAGCCACTTCCAGTAACGTACCCAGAACGGGTCGTCCAGGTGCATACTTTTGATCATGCGCGCTCGTGCCTCCGGAGAGGCACTGGGCCCGAGGATGGATACCAGGGGGTCACCGGGGATGAGGTACATAATGGAGAATGTAATTAGGCTGACCACGATCCACATCGGCACAAGCGCCAATAACCGGCGAAACGCGTACTGGATCATTGTGTGTCCTAACTGCCTGTTGAAATCAGCGGGGGCGGGGATAGCCCCGCCCCCGTCTTGACAACCTTCTGGTTATCCCCGCTTCCACACGTTCCAGAAGCGCGGCACCACGTACCATGGCTGGTAGTTCTGGACCTCGGCACGAGTGGCCTCGAGCCCGAAGATATAGCCGAAGAAGATTACAGGGACATCCTCGTAGTAAAGAAGTTGAATTTGTTCCCAGATCTGTTTCCGCTCCTCAAAGCTCGCCGGTCGGGAGATCTGGTCGAGCAATTCGTCCATCTTCGGGTTGCAGTATCCGTATGCGTAAGGAGCCCCGCACTGTAGGGACCCTTTTGTGCGGACCGGTTCCTCACACGGTGACCAACCGGTTTGGTTAATGTTCCATCCTTTCAAGGTCAGGGCTTTGCCAATTTGAGACGGCCAATCCGAAAATTCAATTTTTACCCGGATGCCAGCCCGCTCCAAACACGCAGCTGCGGCCAAGGTGCAACGGTACATCCAGTAGTAGTCACGGTTGGATAACAGGACCACGTCTTCGCCATTGTACCCGGCCTCCTTTAGCAACTTGCGTGCCCGCTCTAGGTTGGCCTGGTTGTAATACTCCTTGCCCGCCTCGGTGTACCACGCCGACCATGGACCAAAAACGAACCCAGGGTTCACGCTGTAGAAGTTAGGATCATTCATGACCACAGTGGACACCACGAACTCCATGTCCAGCGCGGCTAGGAGCGCCTGGCGGAACTTGACGTTGTTCGTTGGCCACTCTTTGCTGTTGAGTTCCCATACCAGTGCCCACTGGGGTTTTACAATGTGCGGCACTAGGTTAGGGTTGGCTTGTATCGTCTTAAGAGTTTCAATGGGTAGAGCCTCAGCGTAGTCATACTCCCCTGTTTCTAGCCCGGCGATGCGTGCACCAACCTCCTTGACGGGGATAAACAGTACTTCGTCGAAGTAAGCGACCTTTTTACCCACAAACCCAGAGGCTGGTTCTTCTACGGGCACGTAGTCGGGGAAGCGCACCAGCTTGACGTACTGGTCCGGCCGCCACTCCACTAACATGTACGGGCCGGTGCCGATCAACTGTCCAACACGCAGCTCGTCATGATTTTCGGCGAACTCCTTGGGCATGATCCCCTGCCAGGTGACCTGGACGGTCATCGCTGCCACCAGGTTCATCGGCTTGCTTAGTCGGACTTGCAGGGTGTGATCGTCCACAACGTTGATTTCGCTCACTCCATCGTAGTAACCGCTGATCGGAGAGATGGCTATAATTCTTTCTAGTGAAGCCTTGACATCTTCAGCCGTGAGTAGCTTACCATTATGGAATTTCACCCCAGTCCGTAGGTGCAGGGTGTAAGAGAGGTTGTCCTCAGCGACTTCCCAACTTTGTAAAAGCACTGGTTTGGGATTGAAGTTCTCGTCGAACGCTATTAGTGGCTCGAACACGTGACACGCGATCTGTTGGGTAGCTGTGGTTGTAGTCTTATGAGGATCCAAAGTGGGTGGGTTGGTTTGCATAGCAGCCCGCATGACACCACCATAGCGGGGCTCCTCGCCCAGGGCTATCGCCCCGGCTACGATCAGACAACTTACCACCATCACCAATAACCTACGCATGACTCCGCCTCCTTTTAACTTTTGCAACCCCTCTATGCATTGGTGCGAGCCTTCCCTGGTAAAAACGAGCGTTTGCTCTCTTCCTCACCCCCTTTGTAGACGCAGTGTGATCGGCGCCTTTGTTGCCAAGGAATCCCGGATGGCTTGGGCTACTTGCACGGCACGGAACGCTTCTTCAACGGGCACAGGTGAGGGGGTGTCATTAAGGACGCAGGAGACGAAGGCCATGATCTCTTCGCGTAAGTCTCCCCGCACCTGTCCGTCTAATATAGGCCCATGGTGCAAGTCCGGGGCCTTGACGCCCGCTTCAGTAGCCATGAGCAGTCCTTGCTCGTGGTACACGCCGATGTACGCTGCCCCCCTGGTCCCCACTACCTCCATCCGAGCGTCGAGACGGGTGGTGGACTGGTCGGGTAGAGCCCAGCAGTAGTTCACGCTCGCAAATGCTCCATCCTCGAATGCTACTACTGCAGAGACTGCGTCCAGCATACGTTTAGTGGCAAGCAACTTGTTAGCGGCCTCTGCATACACGCGGATGGCTGAGCTAGGCATAAACCAATTGATGATGTCTAGGTCATGAATAGCCACATGCATGGTCAGGCACGTACCAGGTTTGTAAATGCGTGGCCCCTCAGTATGAGGGCTATTGCGGTGAGAGATAATGTAAATAATGTCGCCGAGCTCCCCGTGGTCAATGGCTTCCTTTACCAGCGCATAACGCGGGTCGAACCTGAGCAGGTGGGCGACCATAAATTTGACCCTAGTTTGACGTACAGCAGCAAGAATGGCTTCCGCATCCTCAATCGTGGTGGCCAGGGGTTTCTCCAGGAGCACGTGTTTCCCTGCTTGCAGAGCGTGAATCACCGGCTCCCGGTGAACATCATCTGGGGTGCAGATACTCACTGCTTGTACCTCGGGCAAGGCCAGAAGCTCCCGGTAATCCGTATACACCCGGCGTACACCAAGCTCCTTAGCTATGGCCTTAGCGCGTTCAGTTTGGAGATCAGCCACTGCTACGAGCTCTGTGTTCGGCAGCTGAGAATATACCCGGGCATGGCGCGACCCCATCTGCCCGACCCCGATCACTCCTACTTTTAGACGCTCCATAGTCCCTCCGGGTTTACTAGCGGATCAGCTCCACCGTAAAACGATACCGGTCTCCCCGATAAGCTGAGCGTACGTACTCAATAGGGGTCCCATCTCCAAGATACGTCAAGCGCTCGAGAACTAGCACCGGTTGCCCTATTCGAATCTCTAACATTTTGGCCTCGTATTCGTCTGCGGGTTTAGCTTCTACAGTCTGAAGGGCCCGCCCAAGCCTGAGCCCGTACCCCTCCTCCAAGGTTTTGTAAAGGGACCCCTCGAGAAGGCCCCGCTCCACAATCCCTGGGCAAAACCGGTGGCGGATGAACGCGTTTTGGATGGCGATCACCTCTTCCTCCACTAGGCGCAGCCGGCGTAGCTGTACCAGCTCTTCCCCCTCGGAGATTTCCATCTTCCTGGCTACTTCTTCGTCATGGACCACACGGAAGTCTAAGATCTTGGCGGTAGTGGAAAGGCCGCGCATCTGCATGTCCTCAGTAAAACTTCTCAAGTGGCGGAGTTGTTCCTGCAGTCGTGGCTGCACCACAAACGAACCACGCCCCCGCTCTCGGACTAAGAAGCCTTCGCTGGCAAGTTCCGATAGGGCACGTCGCACTGTCATCCGACTCACTCCGAATTGTTTTTGGAGCTCGCTTTCCGAAGGGAATCGCCCTCCTGCTCCAAATTTTCCGGAGATGATCCAGGAGCGGAAGATTTCCTTGAGCTGATAGTACAGAGGCACTGGACTTCGCCGGTCCAGAATTTGTTCAGCCCGGTTGACTGCTTGTTTATACATTCTAACAATTGTATAATACTTAGTCATCACCGGAGTGTCAAGTTCTAGGGCCAGGACGTTTGTCCCGTGGTGACAGTGCGGTAACAAAATGATCGTCATGGTAACGGCAAAATACGTTTTAGATACCAAGAAAATCCGGATCGATGAGGCCACAGGGACCATGATCCGGGAAAGGATTCCGACTCCCCACAGGTCTTTAAGGGGGAGTGGTGGAGTCACAGTTTATCGGTTTATTTTAGGTATTTACAGCTATGCAAATAATAATTACTGAAGAATACCCCAAAATGTCACTGCAAGCTGCACGGTTTATCGCTAAAAAAATACTAGCCAAGTCCAATTTAGTTCTTGCCTTGCCGACAGGGAACACTCCTTTAGGCTTATACTGTGAACTTGTCCGTATGTTTAAAGAAGGCCTGATTGATTTTTCCGAAGTTGCAGTGTTCAATTTGGATGAATATTTAGGTCTACCTCCACAGCATCCACAGAGCTTTCGAAGCTATATGCACAAACATTTTTGGGACCATGTGAACCTAAGACCAGAATCCTGTTATATCCCTTTGAGTTCACCAAAAAACCCTGAAGCTGAATGCTCTCGCTATGAACAGCTTATCGGAAGTTACGGCGGGCTTGACCTAGCTGTGTTGGGAATAGGAGAAAATGGCCATATTGCTTTCAATGAACCAGGAACCCCATTTGAAAGCCTCACGCACGTCGCCAGGCTATCCCCGGAAACGCGCGCAAGGGAAGCGAGTACGTTTGGAGGCTTGGATAAAGTGCCTACCCACGCTATTACTATGGGCATCAAGACCATTATGCATGCACGCGAAATCCTTCTTTTAGCAAGCGGCGAAGAAAAAGCTAGCGCTCTCAGTCGCAGTTTAAAAGGGCCGGTTACGCCTGAAACACCTGCTTCAATTCTTCAGTTGCATCCTAACTTAATAGTCATTGCTGATAGCTTGGCGGCTAAACAGCTATAGCTTTGCATTAGGACAAAAGTGGAAGTGTGTGCTTAGCCGATTTCACCGCTTAACAAAAGGGTCCTTTTGTTAAGTCCTCCTTTCTTCCAATCCACATCCCCCTTAACACGACCTTTTCCCCTCTAGCCCCGTCCGTATCGTAATCTCTTGCCTTAAAGGTCCTTTTATGGTACCATAAAAGAACACCATGGAGGACTCATGAAGCTCCGGGGCGGAGAGGTGGCGGTGGTGCGGGGAAAGGACGGCCGGTTCCGGGTAACCATCCCCAAAGACCTCGCTCTGGCTCTGGGTTTAGAAGGCGGGGAACG
>Ga0078972_1009654_pt1 | contig 18838 bp, 14 predicted proteins | sample YelNatPaOPGAMG01_FD_67568 | JGI IMG/M metagenome (GOLD analysis project Ga0078972, IMG submission 67568) | Hot spring thermophilic microbial communities from Obsidian Pool, Yellowstone National Park, USA - OP-RAMG-01 (SPADES assembly) (version 2) | ecosystem: Environmental > Aquatic > Thermal...
GGGCCGGAACCCCCCGTGAGGTGGGGGGGGGGCCCCCCCCAGGGGGGGGGGGGGGCGGAGGGGGGGGGGGGGGGGGGTGCCCCCCCCGGGGTAGTTGTCCAGCGGGGGGTTCCCCCCCCCCCGCTCGCCAGAGTTCATGTCCGTTTCTACCGCGTCCCGTATAGTTCTTATCCAAGCGATTGCTCAGCTCTACCGAAAGCCGGACATACCCAGGACTGGAGACGGAAGGTGCCGATTCATCCCTCCAACGGCCTCGCGGTGGATTCCTTCGGACAACCGGCATCGAGATAGGTTTGCAACAGGATCTGCGCGGCCACGCCATCACGACGTGCTTTGCGCTTCTTGTGTGTCAGTCCCGCCTGCCATAGCACCGACTCGGCCTCGACCGTGCTGAAGCGTTCGTCCCAGAACCACACCGGCAGGCCGGTTGCTTCGGCCAGCCAGGCGCCGAAAGCACGGGCTTGTTGCGCTTTGGCTCCCTCGTGGCCGTCGCAGTGGAGCGGCAGACCGACGACGATGCCGCCGATTTCTTCTGCGGCCGCCAGGGCGCGGAAATAGGCGGCGTCCCGTTCCGGTCCACAGCGTTTATATACCGTCAGGGGCGAGGCCAACCGCCGCTCGGCATCGCTAACGGCCAAGCCGAGACGGACTAAGCCATAGTCTACGCCAAGCAATCGACTCCGTGCGCTCACAAGTATTTTTCGAGTCCTTTTTTCTTCAAAAGATCAACCAGTTGTTTGACAGCCCCTTCATCACGGCGGTCGGCGATCAGTGTGGCGTCACCGTCCTGCACAATCACCAAATGAGAGACGCCAATGGTGGTGATGAGTTTGCCGGTGTCGCCGACGATGATGCAATGGTTCGTTTTCAGGCCACAGTGTGTAGCCAGGACCGTGTTGTGATCGGCGTCCTGCGGCCCCATGCGCTCCAGGGCCAGCCAGCTGCCGACATCATCCCAGCGATAGGGAGCCTTGACGACCAACACCTCGCGGGCTTGTTCCATGACGGCGTAATCGATGCTGATTTTCGGCAGCGTTTCGTATTCCCGGCGCAGCACCTCGTCGCATCGCGGCGTGTCCCAGGCGTCGGCGATGCGACGCACGGCGTCATGTAATTGCGGTTGCTGCCGCCGCAACTCTTCCAGCACCGCTGCGGCCCGCCACACAAAGATGCCGCTGTTCCAGAAATATTCACCCGAAGCAATGAAGCGTTCAGCCCGTTCGGCCGCCGGCTTTTCCTCGAAGCGCTGGACCCAGAACACGCCGACGCCCTGGCGCTGGTCGATTGCGGCGCCGCGCTGGATGTAGCCGTAGCCGGTAGACGCAAACGTCGGAGAGATGCCGAAAGTGATGAGGGCGTTTGGGTGCTCCTCGGCCATCCGGGCAGCGACGTGGGTAGCGCGCTCGAACTCGCGCACCGGCTCGATAACGTGATCGGCCGGCATTACCAACATGACTGCTGAGGGATCGTACCGGCTGATGAGGGCTGCCCCCAAGCCGATGCACGGCGCCGTATCCCGGCCGCACGGCTCGCCGATGATGCGCTCACGGGGCAACTGCGGCAACTGGCGGCTCGTCTCCGCCTGATACGCCTGCCCTGTGATGACCCAGGTGCGCTCGGGCGGCAGCAATCCTTCGATGCGGTCCAGGGCTTGCTGCAACAGCGTGCGCTCACCACCCAGGGCGAGAAATTGTTTGGGACGCCGTTGCCTGCTACGCGGCCAAAACCGCGTGCCACCGCCGCCCGCCAAGATCGTCGCATGAAGCATGTCCTTATACTCCAATAAAACCCCAGGACCACAAAGAACACAGAGAACAACAAATACAGCGAAGGAAACTCCTCCCTTGGTGAGGAAAGGCTGAGGTGGAGGGGACATGCCGGCAGGCTGAGGACTTCTATCTCCTCCACCCTGACCCTCCCTCAAAGGGAAGAGGGAAAAGTCCGCTAATTCCTAGGCCTCCTTTACTGTAACCCATTTCTGTTCGCGCGCCGATTGTAAGATCGCGTCTAGCACCAGTTGCGTCCGATAGGCGTCGCGGAAGTCTGGCATGGCCGGTTTGCCCGTTTCCAACCCTTTGAGGAAATCGGCCACCTGATGCACGAAACTATGCTCGTAGCCGATCTGCAAGCCCGGCACCCACCAGTTGCCCATGTAGGGATGGTCGCCGTCGGTGACATGGATGGAGCGCCAGCCGCGGACGATGCCCTGGTCGCGGTGATCGAAATATTGCAGACGGTGCAGATCGTGCAAGTCCCAGAAGATCGAGGCATGCTCGCCGTTAATCTCGAAGGTATACAGCGCCTTGTGGCCGCGGGCGTAGCGCGTCGATTCAAATGAGGCCAGCGAGCCGTTGTGGAAGCGACCCATGAAAAGGGCCGCGTCGTCGATGCCGACTTTCTCGACCTTGCCCGTCAGCGTGTGCTTGCGCTCCTTGACGAACGTTTCCGTCAAGGCGTTGACGCTGTCGAGAGGGCCGTTGAGCCATAATGCGGTATCGATACAGTGGGCGAGCAGGTCGCCGGTAACGCCGCTGCCGGCAGCGGCCACGTCCAGGCGCCACAACGCCGTCCCTCCCTGCGGCAGTTCCGGATTGATGGTCCAATCCTGCAAGAACTTGGCGCGGTAGTGGAAGATGCGGCCAAGCCGGCCCTCGTCGATAAGCTGCTTGGCCAAGGTCACGGCAGGCACCCGGCGATAGTTGTACCACACCATGTTCGGCGTCTTCGCCTTCTCGACCGCTTCGACCATGCGCAGCCCTTCGGCCCCATTCATGGCCAAGGGTTTTTCGCACAACACCATCTTGCCGGCCTGGGCCGCCGCAATGGCGATTTCCGCATGTGTGTTGTTGGGCGTGCAAATGTCAATCAGGTCGATGTCTTTGCGTTCGACCAGCTTGCGCCAATCGGTCTCGACCGATTCGTAGCCCCATTTGTCGGCGAACGCCTTGGCCTTATCGGCGCTGCGGGCGCAGACAGCCTTGAGGATAGGACGATATTGCAGGTCGAAAAAGTGATTGACCTTGGCATAGGCGTTGGAGTGTGCCCGGCCCATGAAGCCGTAGCCGATCATGCCAATGTTGAGAGGTTTTGTCATAGTAAAGCTCCTTGGCGTTTATCAGGGTTGAGTTAGCGAGGATGGGACGGAGAAGTACTCGTACACTTCTTTGGCCACACGGGCACACAGCAGATTGCCGGCGTTTTCCGCTACCCAGCGGCGGTCCTTGTTGTTGGTCGTCAAAACACACATAGCCACGATGCCGGTGGGAGTGTGCATCAGCCCGGCGTCGGTGCGTGTGTCATCCGTCGAGCCGTCTTTATGCATCACCGTCACGCCAGCAGGCAGCAAGCGCTTGAACTTGTATTTGTCGTCGTTCTTGCTCAGGTGATTGAGGACGGCCAATTTGTAGACCGGCCGCAACCGCGCGCTGGTTTGCAGTTGCTCCAGCAGGCCGACCATCTCGCGGGCCGTGGTCGAGCCGAGGCCGTAGCGGCGTGTGCGCTCGGGATCAACTGAAGTGGTCGAGCCGCGGAAGACCTTGGCGTTGATCCGCGTTTGGGGAAAGCCCCATGCGGCCATGCGTTTGTTGACGGCTTGGATGCCGGTGCGCTCCAAGACAAGGTTCGTCGCTGTATTGTCGGAGAAAGCAATCATCAACCGGGCCGCATCGCGCAAGGAAAATTCCGCCCCGTCGCTGAAATGTTCGGTGAGGATGCCGCTGCCGGGCACCTTGTCGGCAGATCGCAGCGTAACGCGATCCGACAAGTGGAGCTTGCCTTCCTGGGCCTGCGCATACAGTTCGATGAGCACGGCGATTTTGATGAGGCTGGCCGTGGGCATGACTTCATCAGCGTTGTGGTAATAGTTTTCGCCGGTCTGGAGGTTTTTCACAGCGAGGGCAGTCTTGCCCTGGTGGCCCTTGGCGAGCGGCGCGAGTCGCGCTTCGAGAGTTGTATCCGTCGCTGGATCAATGGCCAAAAGAGCGCTGACAAGCAAGGCGGTTAACATGGACATGATCCTCTCAACAATTGGAATTAACATCCGCGCGGCCGACGCAAAGAGGCAAAGAGCTGCTTGAGAGGTAAGCGAAACCCGGGCAATACCGAACCGCCGTCCAGGCCCCCCGCTTTGCCGATCGGTACAAATTTATCGGGCGAAGTGTAGGACTTCGCTGTTTGCGTCTTGGGGTCGATGACCCAGGCCAGTTCCACACCAGCGGCGAAGTAATCACGCAGCTTGCGTGCCATCTCGGCTTTGGTGTTGCTGGAACTTAGCACCTCGACAGCGAGATTGAGCACGATGCGACTAATGCCCTGATTAGGGACTTCATCGCCCGGTAATCTCTCCCAAGAGATCAAGCGGACATCCGGGATGCGTACTTGGCCCGGAAAAGTTCGAATCATGCCGTCCGCGCCCAGTACGATGCCACGAGGATTCTCTCCGAGGAAGTCATGGATCCGATGGACCCAAAAAGCCGCTAACATTGATTCACGGATGCCTATCGCTTTTTCCACCAGGACGCCGTCGACTGGCTCGCAGAAGCGTTTGCGCGGTAGACGTTCCGCCGCGAGGACGTCCTTCTCCGTAGCCGTACCCGGCGGCGGCTGCATGAGAATGCGCTCAAGCGGCACGCCGCCGAGTTGTTCCATCGGTTCGGCAAAATTGTCAAATTTCGGCCGCTTGGTTGTTGCCGTAGCCATTGCTCTTCCTTTCCGGTGTTGGAAGCGGACAGATCACGCGCCATACTTCCGGCGCATCTTATCGAGGAATAGTTTACTGTCGGCGGTCACGTCCCAGGCGTTGGGCCAGAAGCACAGATCGACGCACCACCAATCGTTGGGTACACCAGCTTCGTTGATCGCGGGCAGCAGTTTGTCGAAATCGAGCTTGCCGGTGCCGAACGGATTGTGCGTGCTGGTCTGGTGCTCGTTAAGCGAGCCGTCCGAATCGATCAGATGGACGTGCGTGATCTTGCCCTTGAGTTTGTGCAACAACTCCAGGGCGCCGCCGGGCAGCGTTTCCTTTTGGCCTTGCTGATTGGCGCCGACGGCGGCGACCATGTGGGCATGACAGGTATCGTAGAGGACGCCGAAGTTTGGATTGCCCCTGGCCCGCACGCCCTCAACGATGTGCAGCACTTCCGACGGCTTATTGAAGACAAAGCCCGGCTCAAACTCGAAAGTGACGTTCATGCCGTGATCGGCAGCGATCTTACTGCACTTGTCCCAGACGTTGATAAGCCGTTCCATGCCGAGCTTCGGGTCCATCTTCGCAGTTTGGAAAAAGTCCGGCGGCTCAACGGTATCGACGCGAATGGTCTTGATGCCCAGCTCCGAAGCGAACACGGTGAAGCCAAGAAACGCCGACACATAGGGGATCGGCGCTTCATCGAAAATCGATGGTCCCGGCTTCTTGAAAGACCATAGATCGACGGCAATGCCGGAGAACTCCAGGCCATGATCGGCGACTTCTTGTTTCAGCGCCAGCCGCGCTGCTTTGGTGGGATGCGACAGCGGCGTGGGATGGGCGCCGAAGCTGCCCAGCTCGACGCCATCGTAGCCCAGGTGCTGCAATTTGTGCAGGACTTCGTGAAAATCGTTGGTCGGCTTTTCTTGATTGAAGATGTAAGCCCAGCTGCCGATGGAGAGTTTTTTTGTCATGGTTGCTTCCTCGCGCAAAACGCGGCCACGGGACGATGCATTCTTTTCGTAGCCCTATCATACGAAGGAAGCCGCCAAGCGGCTTTCACCAACTCGGCCTCAGCGATTCACCGCAGTTGCACATGACGGCGGCGCGAAGGAGCCTTTCGCTGAGCTTCCTGGTTCTCCAACAGAATTTGAGACGAAGGAACGAGCAGCTTGTAAAGAAGCCTTCGGGATTGTTCAGCGCGGCAGGCCGGAAGTTTTTTCGGTTCCCTGGGAAATGCATAACATGATCTCATCATACAGACCAATCGGCATAGGTCCGTTCCTGGTGATGGGAGAATCGTTGATGAAAGCCCTCGTCAAACGCAAGGCGGAACCGGGACTGTGGCTCGAAGAGGTGCCGGAGCCGGAAATCGGTATCAACGACGTGCTGGTCCGCGTCTGGCGCACCGGCATTTGCGGCACGGATGTGCATATTTGGAAATGGGACGATTGGGCGCGGAAAACCATTCCCGTGCCGATGGTCGTTGGCCATGAGTTCGTCGGCGAGGTCGTGGCGGTTGGCGCCAACGTCGCCGACTTCCACCCCGGCGAAATTGTCAGCGGCGAGGGCCACGTTGTTTGCGGCCGCTGCCGCAATTGCCTGGCCGGCCGCCGCCATTTGTGCAAGGACACGCAGGGCGTCGGTGTCAATCGCCCCGGCGCTTTCGCCGAGTACATCGCCCTGCCGATGACCAACATTTGGCACCACGATCCTTCCATCGACCTCGACGTGGCCGCCATCTTCGATCCGTTCGGCAACGCGGTGCATACGGCCCTGTCGTTTCCGGTTTTGGGAGAGGACGTACTGATTACCGGGGCGGGACCGATTGGCGTCATGGCTGCGGCCGTGGTGCGCCATGCCGGAGCGCGCTACGTGGTCGTCACCGACGTGAATCCTTATCGGCTGGAGTTGGCTCGCAAGATGGGTGCGACCTTGGCCGTAGACATCCGCCAAACCAGCATTGCCCAAACGCAGAAGAGGCTCGGCATGAAGGAAGGCTTTGATGTCGGACTGGAGATGTCCGGCAATCCATCGGCCTTCCGCGACATGTTGGCCAATCTGTGCCACGGGGCCAAGGTGGCCCTGCTCGGTATCCCCGAAAAGGAAATGGCCATCGATTGGGACCTGGTCATCTTCAACATGCTGACCATCAAAGGCATTTACGGACGCGAGATGTACGAGACCTGGTACAAGATGACGGTGATGCTGCAAAGCGGCCTGGACATTCGCCCGGTCATCACGCACCGCTTCCCCTACACCGAGTTTCCCAAAGGCTTCGAGGTCATGATGTCGGGCCAATCCGGCAAGGTGGTCCTCGACTGGACGGGAAAAATTTAAGGACTAGAATTCATCTTGAACCTTGAACAATCGCACAGGCGAACGGCCGGTATCAGCCGGCTGACGCCGACTGTTCGCCAATGAACATCTCTCTTGGAGTGCCTCATGAAACGAATTCTTTTGGCGTCGCTTGGACTCGTTCTGTTATTCGGTTGCGGAGGGAAGCGCAGCACGGGCGGGTCCGTGACAGGAACAATCACCTACAAAGGGAAGCCGGTTAACGGGGCCATGCTCTTTTTCCACCCGACTTCCGGCGAGGGCAACGATATCGCCGTTCCCGCCACGCAAGAGGGAACGTTCAGCGCTTTCGACATTCCCCCCGGTGAGTACAAGATTTTCGTCGAAAGCTCCCGAATACCGCCGGAAGCACTGAAAGGCCCTGAGATACCCAAGGGTATGGACCCGGCCAAAGCGGAAGAGATGAAACAGAAATTCCAGCAGATGCGCGGACAGGAAGCCCCTACCATCCCTTTCCCGGCGAAGTACAAAGATGTCGCTACCACAGACTTGAAATGTACGATCAGCCAAGGCAAACAGCAATTGACTCTGGAATTGAAAGATTGACTTCGCCTTCCTCCGGACGAGGGGGCGCCCTCCACTGGCTAAGGGCGACCCGTCGCTGAGGGACGTAACATGACCACGACCGATGTTTCGCTTTCTGCAACTCCCGTGGCGCCGTCGGGCCGCTGGCGCCGCCGTTGGTATTGGCTCTTTGCAGGGATCGTCCTGTTAGCTGGCGGAGGGGGCGCGTGTGAGGGGTGGGCGGCCTGGCAGGAACACTTGGCTGCCCAAGCGTTGGCCGAGGACCGTATGGACGCGGCCCGCCAGCACATTGAGCGGGCCCTCCAGGTTCGTCGGCATCGCGTTTCCACTCTGTTATTGGCGGCCCGTATCCGCCGCTTGCGTGGTGGCTATTCTGATGCGGAGCAATATTTGCAACGTTGCACCCAGATCGAGGGGATGAGCGAGCCAGTACAGCTGGAATGGATGCTGCTCCGCTGTCAAGAGGGCGAAGTGGATGAGCTGGCACCCCAGTTGTTCGCCCTAGTCAAACACTTGCATCCCCAATCTCCGGCCATCCTCGAAACCTTGGCCAGCATTTACCTGCGACAAACGCGCTATCTGGAGGCAGCCCTCGCCTTGAATCTTTGGCTTGAACAGGCTCCCGATTCGGTGCGCGCCCTGGACTGGCGCGGCTGGGTGAACGTTCAGCTCGATCATCGCGAACAAGCCATCCGCGATTATGAACACCTTCTGGAACTACAGCCACAGCGAACCGACATTCGGCTTCGCCTGGCGCAAGTCTTGGTCGAGAGTCAGCGACACCCCAAAGCGGTGCCGCACCTGGAACGGCTCCTCCGGGAGCAGCCCGGCGACCCAGACGTGGTTGCTACTCTGGCGCCTTGCCGCATCCAGGAGGGCCGTATCGACGAAGCCAAGCAAATGCTCGATACGGTGCTCCAGGACCATCCAGAGCATTTCGACGCCCTATTTCAGCGCGGCAAACTGGAAATAACCCTCGGCCATCCCGCCGAAGCGGAGGTTTGGTTGCGTAAGGCGCTGCAAGTCAAACCGCACCATAAGGAAGCCCGCTACAACTTGTACCGAAGCCTTCAGGGGCAACCCAATCGTCAGCAAGAAGCCGAACGCGAGCTAGCGCGCTGGGAACAAGAGGATGAAAAGCTGGACCGGCTCACCAGTTTGTTGCGGAAATACCTGGCTGCCAACCCCAACGACGTGGACTTGGCCTGCGAAGCGGGCAGGTTGCTTCTGGAAATAGGCGAAGAGCAGCGCGGCCTCTTTTGGCTGCACCGCGCCTTGACCCTCAATCCGCGCCACCTGCCCAGTCGTCGAGTGCTCTTGGCCCATTACGAACAAACCAACCAGCCGGACAAGGCCGAAGAACAGCGACGGCAGCTAGCGGAGCTGCAACCATAAAGTAGAGAAGGCCGTTACGGTTGCAATTCAGCTAGGCGCTGCCGGAACCACTCCTCGCGCTGAGGCAGATCGGGCGGTTTCAGGTGACGAAGGATGTCAAAGGCCCGCTGGGCTTCCGCTCGCTTGCCTTGCTGGAGCAAAAAATCTATTTGCACTTGCCGGGCCGAAACGTTGAAGGGATCCAGGTGCAACACCTTCTCGCAGTGTTTCTGCGCTTCGTCCCACCGCTTGGCCCGAATCAACATCTCCAGGAGATGGGCCTGATCGTCGGCCATAAACGGGTTGACTTCCAGCGCCCGCCGCCAGTACTCCAGAGCGCGATCCGCTTGCCCGCAGCCCTGAGCGGCATAGGCGGCTTGAACCAACAACTCGCCGTTATGCGGCTGCTGTGGCAGTAGCACTTCTGCCTCACTCAGCGCCTCGGCTGGGCGATTCAGCAGCAAATACGCTTCTACCTTACCTTGGCGAACGGCATTGTCCGAAGGATCACGGCCCAAGGCCACTTCAAGAAGGCGTAAGGCGCGGTCGCCATGCCGCTGCGGATGGAGCATGTTCATCCGCATCAATTTCAACAATCCCAGGCCCAGATTGCGCTCCGTCTGCGGGTCGCCTTCGGGGAAGCGATCGCGGTAAAAATCCACCAAGATGGCATTGTCCAGCTGGGGAGGGCCGACCGGCGCGATGCCGTTTTTCCCCGGAGGAGCGGCGTCGTGCCCCTCGGGCCGGCGCAGGATGCGATGATCGGTAGTGGCCGTATGGGCAACGTCCCAACTACGATAGCGCGGCATATGGCAGTCAATGCAGCTGTCCGGGGGACTCACCTGTTTGCGCCGGAGCAGAGGTTCGGAGCAAACGGACGCTTCCTTCGTGCCGTCGTGGCAGAGCAAGCACTTGGGGCGATAATACGTTTGCCGCTGGTCCGGCCCAATGGGGACGTGGGGATCGTGACAGGTGATGCAGCCGAGTTTCACACCGTCCACGGCTTTGGTGAAGCATTTACTCTGATACATTTGCTCGACGTGATTGACGGCCTTGGCGTCTTTGTCGTTGTGCCGGCCCTGCACCACCACGGCCCAGAAATCGTGTAACGGCAGACCGGGACGATAATCAAACAGTTGGCGTCCCGCGCGGAGAACGCGTGCCTCGCCTTCGAGATGGCATTGCTCGCACACCGCGTCACGGAGCGGCGGCGGCAAGCGCGCGGGATTAACGATGTCCCAGCGATCCGCGCTGTCGATGTGCCGCTCTCCCGGTCCATGACAGCGCTCACAGCCGATGGCCAAGCCGTCAAATATCGGGGGCACAAAACGATTGGGCTGTTCGGGATCCTCGAGGACACGATTGGCATGACAGTACAAACAGGAAGCGCCTACAAGCCGGCCCGTCAAGACGTTCGGCCCGAATCCCGGCGAGAGGTCCCAACATTGTTGCTGCGTAAACCAACTAATCGGTGTTTGAAACAGATAACCGCCGCGCTCGAACAGATAAGAATAGCCCTTGGCGCCCGAGCCGACGGCCCATTGCACTTCCAGGTCCAGTCCTACCACGGGCTTGCCCGAACCGTCGAGGACGGCCTGGCGATGCCACAGTCGTTTCCCGTGGCGAACCACCTCAAAGCGTCGGCCTAAGCTCGTGAAGGGATTTTGGGTGTCCGACGTATAGCGCTGCTGGTCGAGCAATGCCTCGATCGGCACGAGAGAGCGTCCCATGGGATGGCGGGCATAGCTTTGGGCGATATCGTTGTGGCAGCCGAGGCATCGAGCATCGCCGACATAGCGAACATGGGGAGCCACGTTGGGATAGGGCCCCTCGTAGGCGCGGCGGGAATCGCTCGGTCCTGGCGATGAGGAAGAAGCTGGCCGGATCGAGGGTGTAAGCAACCGGAAGAGGACGGCAAGGGCCAATGCCGACAGCAGTACCAGTCCAGCTGGCAAGAAAGCGCGATTTCGCAGGTTCGTCCATTTCCTTGTTGAGGAAGTGCTCAACATAACAAGGCCCTCATTGAGCCGCAAATCGCAGGCGCGCGCAGCCGGGCGCCTTGCGCAAACTATTCTTGCATGCGGTGGAGCATTTCTTGGGCGATGGGGCGGGCAGGAAAATCCAAACCGGCGCCTGCCACGGTCGCAGTCTGGCTCCTCCACACGTCCAGGGCGGCGTGGAAGTGCTGGCCAGCCTTTGCGACCTCTCCTGCTTCCAGGGCCAAAAGACCACGCAGGACCTGCCAGTCTGCTTCTTCACGCAGCAATTCCGCCGCGGCCACCAGAGAATCCAAGGTCTTGACCTGAGAGCGGAGGGCTGTCACCCACTCCGCCACCCCCGCTGTTTTGAGGGGGAAACTGAGCACAGCCCGCCCCACGTGAAAGGCCATGCCCACACGCACCGGCACCACCAACTTCGGCGACAGGCCAATGCGACGGAGCCGTTCACTGCCTTTGTCCAGTTCCGTATCTGCTTCGGCATAATCTCCGCAGCTGGCCGCCGCGACGGCCTTCAGCCAATGATAGTGGTTGATTTTGAATTCCAATTCCGGCTTCAGCACGTCAACGACTTCATAGCTTTGACCGGCTTTTATCATGAGATCCAGTTGGTACTCCACTCCAGCCCTGCCGAAGATGACGGGAGACGACTCCTGCAAGATTTGCAGCGCCTTGCGCGACAAGCCGTAACGCGACGCTAATTGAGCGCGGTCGAGGGCTTTGGACGGATTGGTCTTGCCCACCAAGTTGGCTTGATAGGTCCTTTCCGATTCGCTCACCACTTTTTCCAACTTGTCAACCTCGCCACGCACGGCAGCGACAACATCGGGATGCTTGACAATGCGCAGGCGGGCATACAGGTGATCGAGGCAGCGATCCATTTGGCCCTGTTCCCAGTAGAGTTGGGCCAGCAAGGCGTGGGCCTGGTCGAGGTCCGGCCGAAGCGTGGCCGCCTGTTCCAGCGCCGTTAGGATCTGGGCTTGGCGCAAGGAGGCGAGAGGAGGGAGCAGGGCCTGCCAAGTCGCTTCCTGCGTCTGGCGGGCCAGCCGGAAATAGGCTTCGCCCAAGAGCAAAAAAGCACGAGCATCATCGGGATTGGCGGCCAAGGCGCGGCGGGCGGCGCGCACCGCTAACAGCAGCGGTTCCGACGGGAGCAGCGGGAGAGGAGGGGTAATTTGCAGCCGCATCGCCAGTGCCGCAGCGGTAGTTATGGTTCCCTGCGCTACTCCGCAACCGACCAAGCCCGCCGCTTGCGACAGTAACCATTGGGCGTTGAGTTCTTCCGCCTGCACATCCGAAGAGAGCAGATGCAAGGCCGCCTCTTCTCGATCGGCCGAACCGGGATCGAGGCGGCAGCGAAAAACGTCGAGCCAATTCGACGGCTGAGGGGGACGCGGGGCCGGAGGCACGTGCTGATCCGGCTCGGAAAGATAGGCGGCGCGGCGGTATTGGAAAGGTGGTGGCGAAGACGCCGTGCCGCTGCGGCGGCAGAAGAGCGTGGCACCGCCCTCCACAGCCCGCAGTTCCCATTCCATCGCCTGGCGAGGCATCGGTTCCGTCGTCAGGGGATCCACCGCTCGGAACAAATGGCGATAAGCCTGCGCCAGGCGTGACCAATCGGCATCGTACAACACAATGCGGTCGAGCCGGTAGGCATCCAGCAACGGAACCAGTTCCCTGGCAACGTCGCCTTCTTTCTGGAGAAGACAACGCCGCATGCGCACGTAATCGTCGGCAACCCGGTCAAAGAGCGGCCAACGGGAATCGACAAAGCCCTTCTCCTCGGGACAGAACCAAGCCAGGTAATGCGCCACTTCCGGACTGAAGGTCAGGGCGAAACGATCGGCACGGAAGCGGCCTTCGGCGTGCTGGCGTTTCAGTTGTTCAGCCATCCGCACCAACGAACCGTCCGGCTCGACCGCCCAGCCGCGCGGCTGATACGGGGCCGGTTGCAGCCATCCCGGCCAAGCCAACACCAGGAGGACGACGCCGAGCAGCACGCCCATCCAGCGGACCAGGTCCGGTACGCGCTTCGCAAGTATCGGCCCGCCTGGCAGGGCAAGTCGGCCCCGCCCTTGCTGGACGTTGAGGACTAGCAAGGGGGCCGCCGCCACGGCGAAGAAGGGGATGGTGCGGGCGCGGTAGAGGCTAAGCGCTGCCAAGGCCAGCCACACCAGCAAGCGGCCCAAGTGCCAGGTCCGCAACGCCAGCATAAAGGAAACCGCCCCGGCTAGCAGAAGAAAATAGTAGGCCCAGGCGCCGGGACTGCGAAAAAGCGGTGAACCTGTGAAATACCCTCCAAAGGAAGGGAAAATCATGCTCGGGCCGAGCGGATCATACTGCAAGGCTTGTTCTGCAAGGTTCAGCCCCAAGAACGTTGGCCAAGCGAAGATGCGATAATGGTAAGGCGTGGCCAGACAGGCAGCCAGCCCGACACAGAAAAGAAGGAGCAAACGGCGAGCGGGGGGTGTAACCCCCCCGCTCGCCGGCGAGCGGTGCAACAGTTCACCTAGCGCATACAGGCCAACCAGAACGGGGCCGAGGACGAACCATTCATCGAGGTTGGCCCACAGAGCGAACAGCGGTACAAGGAGCCAACACTCTGGCCGCGCTCTCGGGACAGGGGCGTCCTCCGTCAGACAAGTACGTTCCAGCAGATACAGAGTCAGCACCACGCCGAGCAACGACCATAAATTCGATTGCAGCGGCAGCAGCCAGGGACCGAGCGCCAACAGAGCGACCAAGCTGGCGCAAGCGACTCCCCCCATTCCTTCGCCGCGCCGTCTAAAGCTCAACAACAGCGCCGCCAGCAACGTCGTGAGGACGGCCTTGACGACTATCAGGGCTGCGCCATCGCCGAGTTTATAGATCTGGTAAAGGAGAAAATCGCTGAGCCAACTGTGGTTGACCCAAAAAACGCCCTGGGTTGTGGAAGAAAACGGCTCCGTCCCATCGAGCAGCCGCCCTGCGCTCAACTCGCGGCCCGACGCCAAGTGCAGCCACAGGTCGCTGTTGCGAGCGGGAGTGGAAGCGAGGAGAAAGGCCAGGCCACAGATCAACACCACAGAAACCCGTCCGAGGGTCATGCAGCTACACCACTGTAAAGAATCCGCGAAGACTCGATGCACCGGAACGGTCCCTGTTAAGTATAAGCGAATTCGGCTACGCAACAAGTTCCCGTTCCCCTGAAAGGAAGGCGAAGGAAGCGCGCTTGCCCGATCGGCAAACCCATTGCCCGATCAGCCAAGACTAATTGCCGTCATCTGATTATCCTTATCCTTGTGTTCCAGAAAATTTTTAGTTTTTTTCACTTTCTCATTGACAGGACGGGGAGAAATTCCTACGGTTAGATACGAGGCATAAAGGCTCGCTAATTCTGCCGCAAGACGTGTTTTTAGCCCTCAATTGCACGGCTTGTGGTCTTTTAAGTGCCTCTTCTGCCGTTTACTGAGTATAGTGGGATCCGCCTTCTCCAGTACTTTCTTTTTCTCGGAGGTGCTTCATGCCGACCCTGCATTTGTTCCGTCGCTGGCGAGGATTCACCCTTATCGAACTGCTGGTGGTCATCGCCATTATCGCCATCCTCATCGGCTTGCTGCTGCCCGCTGTGCAGAAAGTGCGGGCCGCCGCCGCACGCGCGCAGTCCACGAACAATCTCAAACAGATGACCTTGGCCCTGATGAACATGAATGATACCTACGGCGTCCTGCCGGACATCGACGGGCTTTATCCCAAACCTCCCCCGGGAGCGATCATCGATTACACCTTCAACCAACCGATGATCGGTACGCCTTTCTATTTTATGCTGCCGTTCATCGAGCAACAGAACGTCTACAATTACATGCAAACCCGGCACTACGATTCCTGGTGGTGCGGTTGGGAGATCAAGACCTACGCCAGCCCGGCTGATCCTTCCGCCCCGGCGAACAATGAACCAGACACCGGGTCGCCTCGTTTCGGCACCAGCTATGCGCCGAATGAATACGTGTTACGACTGGGCCCCGTCCAGTGGTGGCCGAGCCGCGGTTGGACGCCGGTTGCCAAGCTCCCGGCGAGCATTCCGGACGGCACTTCCAACACCATGGCTTTTACAGAGAAGCGGATGATCTGCCCTCTTAATGGCGGCGCCGTGTTTTATTGGGGCGAAACAGGCGGCCCCTGCTACCGTACAGGTTATACCACGAGCAACACGATCGGCTCCATGCCTGCTGTCTACAGCTATAGTAGTAACGCGAACGTTTACCCCCTGCAGCTACCGCAGATCAATCCGCCCTTGAACTCCTGTAATCCCTGCGTGGTCAATTCCAACACCGATGGGGGGGTCTTGGTTGCTACCTTTGATGGCTCCGTGCATCTGGTCTCGCAAGGGATTTCCCAGTACACTTGGCAAAACCTCATTCTCCCCAATGATGGTTTGACCCTCGGTCCTGATTGGAACCCGTAGCGAATGAGACGAGTCAGAAGCGTAAGCGACGGACTCACGAGCCGGAAACAGAAGCGTCGCAGGAAGACCTGGCGCTTCTGCTTCCGGCTCGTTGTTGTTTTTTGCCCACTCTTGGCCGGGGCCGCATGTCAATCGGAACCCCATCCGGCGCGTCCTCCCGAAGAAGCCGCCGAAGCGCCCGCGGGACCGCTGCTGTTCGAGGACATTACCTGCTCCTGCGGAGTCGAGTTCACCTACCATAACGGCGAGGAAGCCGAGCATGCCTCCATCCTCGAATCCCTGGGCGGTGGCGTGGCCCTGCTTGACTACGATGGCGATGGTCTGCTCGACATCTTCCTCACTGGGGGCGGCCTTTTTACAGGTGCAGACAAAAAGACCATCTGCGGCCTGCCTTGCAAGCTCTACAAAAATCTCGGCGGCTGCCGCTTCCGCGATGTCACGGCGGCAACCGGGCTAGACCATCTGGCCGGCGGGCAGCCGTGGTTTTACAGCCATGGGGCCGCGGTCGCCGACTACGACCGCGACGGCTGGCCCGATCTGCTTGTCACCGGATGGCAGCATCTGGCCCTGTTCCACAATGTACCCGTCTCCAGCCACGATCCCGCCAAGGGCCGCCGCTTCGAGGACGTGACGGCGGCTGCTGGACTGGATAACGGCATCACCTGGGCCACCAGCGCCGCCTTCGGCGACCTGGATGGCGATGGCTGGCCGGATCTGTACGTTTGCCAATATGTTGATTGGTCTTTCGCCAACAATCCTGTCTGCGGCGACGATATCCACCAGGACATCTGCCCGCCCAAGAGCTTCAGCGGCTTGCCCCACAAGGTGTATCGCAATAGCGGCCGCGGACGATTCCTTGATGTCAGCGCTACGGCTGGCCTGGCGGCTGCTGGCCGCAATTCCAGCAAGGGGCTGGGCGTGCTCCTGGTCGACCTGAATGGCGACGGCAAAGCGGACATTTACGTGGCCAATGACGCCGTCAAGAAATTCCTCTACCTGAACCACTCGACGCCGGGACAGGTTCGTTTGCAGGAAGTCGGCCTGGCGAGCGGAGCGGCCCTGGACGATCAAGGCAATGCTAACGGCAGTATGGGCGTAGATGCGGGCGACTTCGACGGCAGTGGCAAACCGGCGCTGTGGGTGACTAACTACGAAAACGAGCTGCACGGCCTTTATCGCAATGACATCAAGCCGGGCCAGGTGGCGTTCCACTACCATACACCGCTGACTGGACTGGCCGCCCTGGGCCAAAAATACGTCGCCTGGGGAACGTCCTTTGTCGATGTCGATCTGGACGGCTGGGAGGACCTGTTCATTGCTAACGGCCACGTGATGCGCTACCATCGGGCCAACCAGATGCCGCGCAAGCAGCCGCCGCTTTTGTACCGCAACTGCGGCGGCAAGTTCTGCGACATCAGCTGGGGCCTGGGAAGTTACGGACGCAACACTTACCTGGGCCGCGGTGTGGCCTGCGGCGACCTCGACAACGACGGCCGTATCGACTTGGTCGTCAGCCACATGAACGAGCCGGCGGCAGTGCTGCGCGGCATCGGCGGCGCGGGATGCCATTGGCTAGGCGTACAACTTCTTGGCAAAGACCACGCCGATATTGTGGGAACCAAAGTCGAACTTCGGATTGGCGAACGGACCCTGACACGCTTTGCCAAGGGAGGTGGTTCCTACTTGTCGTCCAACGACCGCCGCCTTCTTTTCGGACTGGGCAGCGAAAGCAAACCCGGGCGCTTGACAGTGACCTGGCCCAACGGCGTCCAGCAGCATTTCGACGGATTAGCCGCCGATTGTTATCACCGCATTAGCAGTCCGTAGTCCGTAGAATAGATGGGATCGGTTTTCTGCCGCACTACGGGTTACCCATGCGTTGGCGCATCCGTTCGCAGTTGCTGTTGCCGTTGCTGGTGTTGCTGGTAGGGGTAGTGGGCTTGAGCGTGGGGCTGGCCTTTACCGCCGCGCGGCAGGTCCGCCAGCAGATCGAAACACGCGTTCGTGATGTGGCCCACATCGTTAGCGAAGGCAAAATCCCGCTGGCGCAGTCTCATGTCCTCCTGTGGATCAAGTACCTCTCCGGCGCGGATTATCTACTGATCCAGCAGAACGGTAAACGCATGAGCACCCTGGCCAGCGATCCAGAGCGCTTGCCGCCGGCGGAAGAAGTAAGCGACGATTGGCGGACGCTGCAGCTGGGGCCGCCACTCCGCGCCGGCAGCAACACCTACTTGTGCAGTGGCCTTCGCCTGCACCGTGGCGCAGATTTTGGCGATGTTTTGTATATTTTATATCCAGAAAAATTATGGAAAGACGCCTTATGGGAGGCAATTTGGCCGTTTCTTCTCCTGGGGGGATCGGTGGGAGCGGCCTCGGTGGCGTTGGCCGTCAGCTTGGGTCAGGGCTTGAGCCGAAGGCTCCGCGAGTTGGAGCGGCAGACGCGGCGGATCGCCGGCGGTGATTTCAGCCCCGTGCCGCTGCCGCGGCGCAACGACGAGATCCGCGACCTGGCCCAGTCTGTCAACGACATGGCCGGACGCTTGGCGCAATTTCAAGAGACGACCAAACGAAATGAACGGCTGCAACTGCTCGGCCAGATCGGCGGTGGACTGGCCCATCAGCTCCGCAATGGACTCACCGGCGCGCGTTTGGCCGTGCAGCTGTTCCTCCGCGAATGCGCGAAACCGATGGATACGTCGGCGCTGGAGGTGGCCCTGCGACAACTGACGCTGTTGGAAGCGCACTTAAAGCGTTTCCTCGACCTGGGCCGCGACGGCGAGGGCCGCCGTGAGCCGTGTTCGCTGCCGGCGTTGGTCCACGAAGCGGTCGCGTTGCTACAGCCGCAGTGCCGCCACGCCGGCATCGAACTGCGCGAAAGCGGTAGGACCAACGTCCCCCTGGTCTTGGGCGACGCAGGGCAGCTGCAACAGCTTGTCCTCAATGTACTGGGCAATGCCATCGAGGCGGCGGGGCCGGGCGGCGTCGTGGAAGTGAGGTGGCACGAGCAAACCCAGCCAACTCCACCGTCCTCAAGCGTGGTCTTGGAGGTGCGCGATTCCGGGCCAGGCCCCAAACCGGAAGTGGCAGACCGTTTATTTGAGCCGTTTGTCACGGACAAGTCCGAAGGCGTGGGTCTGGGTTTGGCTGTGGCCCGCCAAGTCGCCGAAGCGCACGGCGGCCGCATTGCTTGGCATCACCGCGACGGCTGGACTTGTTTCTGCGTGGAATTACCCCAAGCTGTACGTTAGCTGTCATGTGGAGCAGAACGCGTTCCCGCGACCCGCAGGGTCGCGGCTAACCAAGAAACGTTTCCCCTTCCCCAAGGCACGCTATGCTGGGCACGGTTGAATTTGGCCCAATTCCCCCCACCCCAACCCTCCCCCACAAGGGAGGAGGGAGCATAATTCCCCCCCACCCCAACCCTCCCCCACAAGGGAGGAGGGAGCATAATTC
>Ga0078972_1009655_pt1 | contig 18838 bp, 14 predicted proteins | sample YelNatPaOPGAMG01_FD_67568 | JGI IMG/M metagenome (GOLD analysis project Ga0078972, IMG submission 67568) | Hot spring thermophilic microbial communities from Obsidian Pool, Yellowstone National Park, USA - OP-RAMG-01 (SPADES assembly) (version 2) | ecosystem: Environmental > Aquatic > Thermal...
CCATTCTACCACCATCCAGAAAGTGAGTCAAGATGCGAAACTCGGCCAACAGGGCTTTTTCAAAGTCGGCGTCAGGCCCGGTGGCGAGGCTCTGGGCGGGCCGTGGCGAGTACTGGTAGTGTGCTGGGGGCCTCGGACTGTGGTACAACTCGAGGCCCTGGGCACGTCGTGCGGGTGAGAGATCTCCCATTGCCCCCTGGCACGCGCGTCGTTTTGCGTCATGGCACATCTTCGTCGGTTCGAGGGCGCGACGAGATGGTGCGGTGACGGCCACTTGGGCAGAACGACGGGTGCCAGAGTCTATGCCTAAGCTCGGAGAGCCTTTGCGATCTGCGCAGAGTGCCGGCTAGGCGCGTACCCCGTGAGAAAGGCGAGCGCCTTGTGGGCTGACGCCGCAAAGTGGCGGATGGCCGCAGCGATGTTTGTCCAGCCATGATAACGCAGAGCCGCCAACAGTCCATTCTTCAGGGCCGCCAAGACGCAGGGGGCATTCCCTTTGTGTATCTGGCAGCGATCCTCGAGCATGGTGACGTCACGCACGTAGTGATCCTGGTTCTCGATTGTCCAGTGCCCACGCCAGAGCGCCTCCAATTGTCGGGCCGCCGCCTGTTTGCGGTCCAAGCTGGTCACGGCATAGGTGGTCTCACAACTCACCTTGCCTGACCTGGTGTCTGTGCGCCGACAGCGGCGCATGGCGACCTGCTTCGCGCCTGGCCAGCTCAGGTAATGGCTGAGCCCACTGCTGCACGTCAGCGTCCGTGTCTCCAGCCTGCCATGTCCTTTGTCGAAACAGACAAAGGTGTCGCGATCATCCTCTTGCGCCAGCAGAGTGGCCTGGAAGAAGGTCTCGATGTCGGCATACAGCGCCGGCTGGTTCTCCTTCACGATCATGAGGTAATGGCCGCCCTGGTCGAGAATTCGCTGCGCTGTGGCACGCTGCGTGTTCAGAGCATCCAGAGTGATGACCTTGCCTCTCAAGTCTCGCCCTGCCAGCAGCTCGGGTACCATAGGGATTTCGTTGGTCTTCTCCTCGACTTGCCGCTGAGCGATCGTGATGCCACTTCCATGCTGTGCGATGCTGAGCAGGTGCACCTTGGAGCCGTGTGCCCCAGCGCCTCGCACTTCCTTGCCGTCAATTGCCCAACCACGCAGAGGTCGCCCATCTGCCCCAGTAACCCTTGCGGAAGCCGGATCTTCCCTCTCCAGCGCCCGGTTGTGCTCTGCGACGAGGCGCTCCAGCGCCTCGACATCCATATAGCGTAGCGCCCGCCTCAAGGTGGAGTGAGAAGGAGTGCGCCGTAGGCTCATCCTCAGGAAGGCCGCAATCTCCTGGGCATGTGCAGCGACCCAATCGGCAATAGCACTCCCAGTCTGCTGGCCACTCAACAGCGCCCCACACACGCCCAGCAGCAAGAACTCCCAGGGATGAACCTTGCCCCGCGCCTTGCGAGGGTCCGGCACGGCTTTCACAAAAGCGAAAAATGCGGTATACTTCCGGCGGTCCATCGGGTACTCCTTTCACTCCACTTGCCGGTAGAGTGAATAGTACCCGATGGATCACCCACTCTCAGGGTTTCTCGTACCCTTCTAAGAATCCTCTAAGACTCATATCTTCGCGCAAGCCGCCTTTTGCTCCGAACCCGGTCCCCTCCCCCCCGACTTTGAAAAAGCCCTAGCGGAACGGTCAGATCACTTTGCCGTGGTGCATCAACTGGGGTATCGCGCGCGTCGCGCGGGGGCGGCGCACAGCGCACCACTCAAAGGCAGTCTACCTGAGTGACGTCTCCAAACCCCATACGAAGGCGGCGCCCGTGCGCAGGCGGCCTCGACACGCCCGAGAAAGCGCAAAGGCCGAGAGCCCCCATCCCTACGGTGTGAGATAGGGGCTCTCGGCCCAAGGGAGACGTTTGTTGACCTGGATGGCTACTGCCTCGCCGCCGCCACCCTCCGCGGCCACCACGGCAGCAGCCTGGGCGAGAACCGGCCCAGGAACTGGTCCACACTCAGGACTTGGCCGGCAGCCGCCAGGAACATGATTGCCTCGGCAATGAACATCACCTGGTTCGCCGTCGCGGTGCTGGGCCCCGTCCAACCGGCAGCGAAATAGAACGTCAGGTTCATGGCAAAGGCGCCCAACAGGCCGACCTGCGAGAGGACCCCGAAGAAGAGCGAGAGCCCCACCAGGAACTCGCCCCAGCCAAAGAGCACGCCGAAGAAAGTCGCGTGCGGGATGGCCACCCCCTGCAGAAGGCTCACCATCCATGGGTAGGGGTTCTTGCTTGCGAAATACCCCAGCGTCTTGCCCATGCCCGGTACGAATGCAGGGTCGCTGAGCTTCTCCCAGCCAGAGTTGATGAAAACCCATCCGAATGCAATGCGGAGCAGGGCCAGCCACAGGGCCGAATGCTTGGTCTGCCACACCGTGCGCAGATACTTGGTCATCAGACATCCTTTCGTCGCAAGGCCAATGCGAAACCCTAGCGGAGGCACCGGCACCTCCGTTTCCTTCGTGGCCAGTGTAGCATTCTCCTGAGCCAGCGGGGAGGGCCATTCAGCGGGGCGGCGATGCGCCATTTGGCGTACCCCGTGGTGGGGGTCACCCGCAGGGCACTTTGCCTTCGCGGCCCGGGGAGGCCCATGCCTCAGGCGGGGCGCCGGGGGGCAGAGGCCTTGGGGAAGGCCTGAGGCCTATCCCAGGCACTATCACCGGGAAGGCAGGTAGGCCTCGACGCGCGTGCCACGGCCCGGCAGAGAGCTCAGCCGCAGCGAGCCGCCTGCCAGAACCGCCCGCTCGCGCATCCCCAAGAGGCCAAAGTGCCCACTGCGGGCCAGATCATCGGGGGTGGAGGGAGCTGCGAAGCCGGCGCCATCGTCGGCGACCACCAGCCGCACGCCCTGCTCCTCGAAGCTCAGGCGCACGTCCACGTGGCTCGCGCCGCTGTGCTGCTCGACATTCTTGAGCGCCTCCTGCGCAATGCGGTAGAGGGCGAGCTCCAGATCGAGGCCCAGGCGGCGAGGGGTGCCTTCAACGGTAAAGGCAGCATGGTAGGAGGCAGGGAGCCGGCCCACCAGCATCTCGAGGGCCGGCTCCAGGCCCAGTTCATCGAGGCCGGTGGGGCGGAGGTCGGCGATCAGGCGGCGCACGTCGTGCACCAGGCTGCGCAGCGACTGGCGCAACTCGCCCAGTTGGGCCGCACAGCCATCGCCTTCGCGGGCGCAGCTTTTCTGCAGGCGCTCCATCCGTTGGCCCAGGGCAATGAGCGATTGCACGGTGTCGTCGTGCAGTTCGCGCGCCAGGCGCAGGCGCTCCTCCTCCTGCCCTCGGGTGATCGCGCCCACATAGCTGCGCATGGCGGCCTGGTACGAGCGCACCTGTGCCGCCATCTGCTGCAGGGCGCGCTGCAGGCTGGCGATTTCCTCCACGCCCCCCACCGAGCGGCCGACAGCCTCGAAATCACCCCAGGCCACACGCTGGGCCTGCTGGCCCAACGCGGCCAGCGGCCCGCTCACGTAGCGCACACCCACCACCATCGAGGCCAGCGCGATCAGCACCGCTGCCGCGGCGATGAGCACGGTGGCCTGAGCATAGCGCAACACCAGGGGCACCAGGCTGTGCCAAGGCTCACTCAGCTCGACGTGCCAGTCCGTGCCGGGCACAGGCACCACCGTGGTAACGACGGAGTCGGCCGCGGGCGTGCCGCGCGCGGGCACGCCGGCCTCGTAGATCGGCACACCCTGCTCGTCGAGCACCCGGCCATAGGCCTGCGCCGAGGCGAGCAGCCCCTCGGCCCCCACAGGCACCCCCGTGCTTGCCAGCGGCAGCACGCCCACGAGCGCCCCGCCATCGCTCAGAGGAACAGCGATGGCCAGGTGATAGGGCGCCAGGCCGCCTTCCGCCCTGGCAAGGTACGCCGGCCGCGCGCTGCCGCCGGCTGCCGCAGCCAGCGAGACGGCAAAGCCGGCCTGCGCCCAGGCGTTGCCGTCGCCCCCGGTGGCGCGCACCTGCCCTTGGCGGTCGAACGCCACCAGCCCCTCAAAGGGAGCACTGGGCTGCGCCAGGGCCCTGGCCGGCTCATCAGAGCCGGTGCCCAGCAAGGCCGGGTCCGAGCCCAGGTCGGCCAGGAGCCGGGCATGGTAGCCCAACCCGTCGGCAATGCGGCCGGCGACCGCTTGGGCCAGGGAGCGATCGCGCTCCTCCACCATCACCTTCATGGCCTGCTGGTGGCCATAGACATCGGTGAACGACAGGCCCAACAGGAAGACGACCAGGGGCAAGAGCGTCCACAGCAGGATGTGCACCCGCAGGCTGGGTGGGCCGGGCCGGATCCCCACCCGCCGGGCCGCGCTCAGGAAGCTGTTAACGAATCGAGGGCGAGCCATCCCAGCTCCACCGCCTTGAGCACGGCTTCGGTGCGGGTGTTGACATGCAGCTTGGAGTAGATGTTGGCCAGGTGCCCCTGCACCGTACGGTCGCTGATCGAGAGGCTGAGCCCAATGCCCCGGTTGGTGAGGCCCTTGGCCGCCAGTTGCAGCACCTCGAGCTCACGGTCGCTCAGGGGTTGCACCACCTCATCCCCCACGCTGCGCGGTCCGCCGGCGAGCCGGCCGACCATCTTTTGGGCCACCTCCGGCGCCAGGGCCGGCCGCCCCTCCGCCACCAGGCGCACCGCGCGCACCAGGTCGTCGGAGTCTGCTGTCTTGAGGATGTAGCCGGCTGCCCCCGCCTTGAGCAGCGCATACACATAGGGGTCATCGTCATAGGCGGTAAGGATGAGCACACGCACGCCGGGGTACTGCTCTGCCACCCGCCGCGTCACCTCGACCCCCGACCGCTTGGGCATGCGCACGTCGAGCACGACCACGTCGGGCCTGTGGGCAGCGACCATGGCCAGAGCTTCCTCCCCATCGGCTGCCTCGGCCACTACCTGAATGTCGCCGGCCTCTTCGATCATATCGCGTATGCCCTGGCGCACGACGGGGTGATCGTCGGCCAGGACCACCCGGATCCCTGGCATCGCCTCGCCTCCAAAGAAAAGCCGCACACTCCGGCCCACTATAGCGGAGTCCCGTCGATATGTCAAGCGTCCGGGCTGCAGGGGCAGGGCCTTTTCAAAGTCCCGCTTATGTCACCCTGAGCAGAGCGAAGGGGTGACAATAAGGGGACGTCGCCCCCGAGATGCAGCGGCGCCTGGGCTCGGGCCGGCAGCCTGGCGGGGGTGCTATCGTAGTAACCGGGTTTCACGCTCCGCGCCGCACCCGGTGCGAAACCGTTGGGCCGGCCCAGGAGCCGGGTAGAGGCTCGGCGAGAAGCCCGGCTGCAACCCAGGCTATGGCGCATCTTGGCTACACTCGCCTGGAGGAAGCTGTGGCGCGGGCGCGAGGCGCCGGGAGCGCCGCCTTCTACCCCTGGCACGAGGTTTGCTTGGCCCGCCCCAGGGAGGGACGGCATGCCGGTCAGTGTGATCTCGCCTCAAGACCGAGGGCGCCCCATCACCAGGCCTCTATCGGAAGAGGTCGTGCCCGAGCTGGGCATCTCGCCCGCCGAGTTGGAGCGAAGGGCTCGCGCCAACACCTACGAATGGCTGCCCAGGCAGTTCGATGAGGAGTCGGGCGCCTTCTATGGCTACTACTCGGCCATCGAGCACCGCTACGACAACCCCCAGACGGTGAACCTCATCGCGCCCTGGCAGTTGTTGGCAGCCTACGACCGCTACCGCGACGAGGCACTCCTGACCATGGCCCGTCGCGCCGCCGAGTGGTTCTACGGGCATTTTGTGGTCACCCATCCCATGGAGATTGTCGTAGGTGGTGTGCGCGACACCAAACACTCTGAGGAGCTATGGGTCAAGTACTCGGCCGAGTTCGTGATCCTCAATGTGGGCCTCTACCGCCGCACCGGCGAGGAAAAGTACCTGCAGCGGGCGCTCCAGAGCGCCGGCTTCCTGATCCAGGCCGCACGGCATGGCTTCGCCCCCCGCTACGACGCCCAGGCCCGCGCCTGGGAGCAGGGGGGTTGGCGCTCCTTCGGGCGTGCCATCGAGGCCTTCCTCGAGCTGCATGTGGCCACCGAAGATAGCACCTGGCGCAACTGGGCCGAGAGTTGGGGTGACTTTGCCCTCTCGCTGCAAGCCCCCGATGGCTGCTTCTACCTCATCGACGATGAGTACTTTAACAGCGACCTGGCGGCCGACGAACTGCGCGCCCTGCTCTTCCTGGGCGAGGAGACCAAGCACGGCAGCCTGCTCCATGCTGCGCGGCGCTTTGCCGATTGGCTCCTCCTGCATCAGCGCGACGACGGCGCCTGGCCACTGACGGTGGACCGCGCCGGCAACGTGGTGGTCGACGTAGTAGGCCCCGGCGACGTACCCAACATCGCCGTGGCCCTGCTCCACTTCTACGAAGTGACCGGCGAGACCCAATACCGCGAGGCAGCCCTGCGCGCCTTCCGCTATGCCCTGGGCATCCAGGTGCTGCCCGACAGCGACACCCCCTACCGCGATGATCCCCGTGTGCGCTGGGGCTTCTGGTCGTGGGACCCACGCTATGACTATACCCTCTCGGCCGACCAGAGCACGCACCACGTGCGGGGGATGCTCTTCCTGCTCGACCTGGAGCTCGACCTGAGGACCCACCAGCCTTCGGTGATGGACGTGTGAGCCGGGGAGGGCCGGCTAGGCCCGCTCGCGCGTGGAGCGCAGGGCGATGAAGGCTGCTGCCGGCTGGCAGTCGCCGCGGCGGCCGGTGTTCCAGGTGAGGATCAGGTCCTTCCGCGCCCGGGTAATGCCTACGTAGAGCAGGCGCAGGCGCTCGCTGATGTACTCCAGCCGGGCCGCCCGCGAGGCCTCGCCCTCCACGTACTCTCCGCCCGATCCCAAGGCCGCCAGTTGGGCCAGGGCCTCGGCTGTGATGTCGAGCGACCCGCGCAGGTACCAGCGCTCGCCCCGGTACACGTCGTGCGCTCCGCCGGATGGAAAGTCATAGTTGTTCAGCGCCGTCAGGTAGACGCGATCCCACTCCAGTCCCTTGGCCTTGTGCATCGTGGCCACCACCACCTCGCCCCGGTGCTGGGCCGGGTCGAAGGCATTGTCGTCCTCGGCCAGAGAGAGGAACTTGCGGCGTGGGTTGGCGGCTACCTCTTGCAGTTCGGCCACCAGCTCCGCCAGGCGCCAGGTGGGGTTGGCATCGGCATAGCTCCGAAGAATCACGGCGAACTGGTGCGCCAGGGCCAGCTCGGCCGGCTCGCTGAAGAGGTCCTGGGCGACGGTGAGCACCAGTTGGTCCACCGGCAGGAGGGCCGCCATCAGCCAGCGCTGGGCGCGGGTGCGGAAGGCCAAGAGGTCAGCGCGGCTCTCGGCGTCGACCGGGCCCGCAGCCAGGTAGTCCTCGTCGCCTCGGGGGAAGAGGAAGGTGTGCGGCTCGCGGCAGCGGCCGAGGGCACGCTCGGCGAGGGAGTCCTTCTCAGGCCGGCCGCTGCAGGCGCGGCGCCAGGCAGCGAAGGCGCGGCGCAGGGCCGCCCGGTCCTCGGGCCGGGCGATGAGCGTCAGCACGTCGGAGACCAAGCGCGCCACATCGCGCGTGGGAGCGGTGGCGTTCAGCAGTTCCACACAGGGCAGGCCGTTCTGGCGTAGAGCATCGGCAAAGTGGGCGCCGCGGGCGTTGTCGGGGACAAGGATGGCCACCGTCTCATCTGTATGCTCGGGCAGCCAACGCTTGACCGAGGAGACGACGACGCGTACCTCCTGATCGGCAGGCAACTTGCGCTCATACAAGTGGATCTCGCAGCGATCCGCCGGGTTGGGCTGGGGGTCCCCGGGGTCGGTGGGGCGGATGTGCTGGCGGCGGAAGGCCGTGCGCGCGGCCGGCAAGGGGTGTGCATTGAGCGTCCAATCCACCAGGGCGTTGGCCAGCTCGATGATCGGCACGGCAGAGCGGCCCGATTGGTCCATCTCCACCGCCTTCACCCCCGGCCGCTCCAGAAAGGAGCGCAACAGCCGCGGGTTGGCGGTGGTAAAGGTCTGGTAGACCGCCTGATTGGGGTCGCCCACGCGCACCCAGTTCCCATTGGGGCCGGCCAGGAGCTCGAGCAGCTCCTGCTGCAGGGCGCTGGAATCCTGAGCCTCATCCTCCAGGATGAAAGGCCAGCGCCGCGCCAGGCGGGCGCGATAGTCGGGGTCCTGGCGCAGGGCGTCGATGGCATAACCTACCAGGTCCGCGAAATCCACTGCCCCGCGGTAGCTCAGGCTGCGCTGGTAGTCGGCGTAGACCTCAACGGCCAGGCGGGCCAGAGCGAATTCATCGCCGCGCAACGAGAGCTGGCTGGCCAGCAGCTCGGGCCGGCGCCGTTCATCCTTGGCGCGCTTGACAAAGGCCATCACCATGTCGCGGCAGTCATCGGGCCAGTCGTCGGTGCGGGCGCGGGCCAGGGCGGGGCCCTCCAGGTCCTCCCTGAGGTAGGCTTCCACAAAGCCCGGGTGGGCGCGCAACCAGGCCATGACGGCGTCGTCCATGATCTGCGCGGCCACCCGCTCGTCGACGATGGTGAAATCCTCGGCCAGCCCCACCAGGCCCGGCCGCTCGCGGACGATGTCGTGGGCCAGGCCGTGGAGGGTACGCACGCGGTACCCGGCACGTGGGGGCAGGCCCCGGCTGCGCAGCTCCTGCGCGATGCGCGCGGCAAAGTTGCCCACCGCCGAGTTGACCAGGGTGACGATGAGGACCTCCTGGTCATCGTCGATATGCTCGGCCACCAGGTCGGCCGCCAGGGCCGAGAGCACCTGCGTCTTGCCGCTGCCCGGCACCGCCGCGACGCCCATGTAGCCGCCCCGGTACTCGAGCACCTGCCTTTGAGCCGGCCGCGGTTGGAAGCGGCGCTCTCCCTCAGCCATCGCTGCCCTCTCCCATGCGAGCAGCCCGGCGCAGCGCCCGGAAGACGGCCGCCTGCAGCGCGCCGTGGTCCTCGAAGCCACGTTCGTTGTAGACCGAGTCGGCCAGGTAGATATGGGTGCGGCAGCGGCGGATCAGCCCCAGCACCAGCCGGTAGAGCGTCTCACGGTTCGAGAGGTCCTCGTCGGCATCGGTCCATCGCCTGCCCTCGGGCCAGCGGCGCGTGAGCACATAGGGGTGGGTCAGGGGCTGGTAGAGGCGCCGGCCCCAGGCTGAGCTGGCCAGATCGAGCCAGAACTGGTAGCGCACCGGCCGACCGGCCATGACAAAGGTGTAGGCCGGGGCCACGAGCACGGCGCCGGCCGCCTCGGGCTCGGGCGGCAGGTACTGCGCGCCGATCACCCCCTGCTCCACCAGCGCCACAAAGGCCGGCGCCGCGGCGACCGCCTCGGTGGCTTCAGCCGCGACGGTCTGCCGGAACTTGTATGCCGAGTCGATCAGGTGCGCAGCCACAGCGGCTGCATCCCGGTCGTGATGGAAGGCATAGCCGGCGCGTGAGAGCACCTCGTCGAAGAGGCGGCTCCAGAAGTGGTCGAGGGGCAGGGCCGGCCCCTCGGCATAGGCAGCCAGCCAGCGACGCAGGTCATCGTATCGGTTACCCAGAACGTAGGTGACCTTGGCCTGCTCCTCGGGGCGGATGCGCTCAAAGTCGGTCAGGCTCGCGTGATGCCCACTGGAGCGATAGACGATCGCCGTGAGGTGCGTAGCGCGCACCAGGTCCATCCCCTCGATGGCGACCGTGAGCGCAGCCGCCACATCGGCCCGGAGCGGCAGGAGCTGCCAGGCGGGGTGTGCCAGCTTGGCCAGGGCCAGCAAGCAGCGGGCGGCCGGCTCGTCGCGCAGGGGGCGCGAAGGCCGCTGCGACCAGATAGCGATGCCATGCCGGGCCAGGGAGGTGCTGAGGGCAAAGCGCAGCGCATCCCCCATGAACGGCGCCACCACGGCGATTTCCTCCGGCGGCACTCCCTCGCCATGCACCAGGCGGGCAATCTCTGCGGCCACGCTCTCGATCACCTGGGTGTGGTAGGTTTCACTCAGGAGGGTCGCCCCCTTCGTAGTGGGCGCTTCAGCACCTGGCTCCCCCGCGCCAGCCCCCTTCGCAGTGGGCGCTTCGGCGCCTGGCTCCCCCGCGCCCATCGCAAAGCCCAGGCTCTGCGCGAGCGCCACCTCCAGCGCCACGAGTGACGGCTCACCCTGCAGCCGCCCGCCCCAGCGCTCGCGCCCAGCGCAGCGCTCGCGCAGGGCATAGGCGCCCACCGGGTCCGCACCCAGATACGTGCGCAACCCGCCCTGCTCGTCGTAGATCACCAGCGCCGACTCACAACTCGCCAGCCACCGGGCCACCAGATCGTGGCTGACAGGCACATCCTCTTCGATGTTATCCGCAATCAGGTGCCGGTATTGGCCGCTCAGCGCAGCCTCGGCCTCGGGCAGGGGCAGCACATGGCGCGCAAAGACCTCGATCTGCAACGAAAAGTCGAGCAGGTTGTGCTCCAGGCAGAAAGCCCGGAAGGAACCGGCACACGCCTGCACCTGCTCGTACACGCGCAGGCGGCTCGACTCGCCGCTCCACGCCCTGGCCAGCCGCTCGCCAATCTCGCGATAGGAGAATCCGGCTATGGCGGCCTTGTTCAGGTTATCGAGGATCTGGCTGATCAGGCGCTGGCGGGCCAGGGTCACGTCGCCGAAGGCGCCGGCAGCGATGAACGGCTCGATCAGGCGGTCCATATAGTACTGGGCCGTCTCCAGCGTGAGGAAGACGGGCGGGCGATCGGGGTGGGCAAAGCCGGCCGGGCCGGCCACCAGCGGCCAGTAGAGCTCGACGGTGCGCCGCGCCAGCCCGCCGATGGTCACAACGTCGACGCTCGCCCCCGCTGGGGCCCAGGGGCCATGCAGCGCGTCCAGGTAGATGCGCCCCAGCGTACGCTGCGGCACCAATACCAACACCGCCTCGGCCGCCACGCCGGCCTCCAGCAGGCGCAGCAGACGGGCAACGCCGGCGGTCGTCTTGCCGGTGCCCGCCGGGCCCTCGAGGAAGAGGCTCCGCGGGCTGCCCACAGGCGCTGCGACCAGCGCTGCCTGCCGGCGGGTGAGTTGCGATGGGAGGAGACCCCGGCTGAATCGGGCGGACATGGAAGGCCTGCCTCAAATCATGGTGTTTCTGTATTATAGGGCGTGAAGGGTGAAAGGTAAAGCAGGGCGAAGTATCTCCCGGGCCGGCCCCAAAAAGGCGGGTGGCAACGGGCCTCACCGGGAGGGAGTCGGGGTGCCGAGCGCTTCTCCTCTGGTCAAGGCCAGGCCTCCAGCCGCTCGGCCTCCTCGGGGGCCTCTTCAGGGTCGAGCACAGCCACATGGAGGCGGTCATTCCAGAAGCGGTGCAGGGCGCGGGGCAGGACCTTGACCACCACCTCGAGCGTGGGCCCCACCGTGCCCGAGGCGAGGTGGCCGCTGTAGGTGCGCCAGGCGGCATCGCCCACCGTCACGTGGGCGTGGAGCACCGGCTCATCGTCCAGGGTCGAGATATTGCCGAGAAGGCTGGCCACTTCGAGAGGGCCCTCCAGGTCGACAACCCGTGGCTCGTACCGGCCCGCCACAGGCCGGTTGTGCTGCAGCCTGAGCCCACGGAAGGTGCCCCACGCCATGAAGCGGCCGGCGAGGATGTCGTGCTCCACCAGGAAGCGGCGCAGGGTCCACAGCACCTCCTCACCTTCATCCAACCGCACGACGTAGTGGTCACCCAACTGCTCATATTGCATCGCTGCCTCCCCCGGCCGTTGTGCCCGACCTCAGGGAATGGTGCAGCGCTCCACGCCGATGGTCTCGAGCACCTCCGGCGCCACCCCCGGTTCCAGGACGGCCAGGCTCGTGCGAGCACTGCGGATGCGGTGCAGCTCGCCGGGCAGCGGCGTCACAAAGACCTCGAGCATGGGCCGCACGGTGCCCTCGACCAGGTGGCCGCTGTAGGTGCGGAACTCGTCGTCTCCTGCGGTCAGGTGAGCATGGATCGCTGGTAAGCCGTTCAGGCAGGCGATATTGCCCAACAGGCTGGCGATCTCCAACTGTTGGTTGAAGGTGCGCTCCTTGTACTCGCCCACATCGGGCTGGTAGTAGGCGAGTTTCAGGCGGCTGAAGGCACCCCAGGCTACAAAGTAGCCGGCCATGATATCGCGGTCCACCAGGAAGCGGCGCAGGCTCTCGACCACCTCCTCACCCTCGTCGAGGCGAAGCACATAGTCGGCCCCGTATTTGGCGTACTGCACACTCCCCTCCAAGTCGGCCGGTATGCGGCGTGCAGAGCGATCCCCGATGCGTCGGCTGGAGATTGCTTCGCGTCGTTCCGCTGCACTGCGCGCCGCTGTTCAGAGACTTCTGCGGTCGCCGGAGCAGAGACCGGGCCACACGCTCCGCCCGCCCCCGGCCCAGCCCCTGGGTGGGGGCTGGGCTGGGGGCGGGCGGAGCGTACCAGCCGGCTGCCCCCCCTGTTCGCAGCCTGTTTCTTGACCCGCCTTAGGGCTGCGCCAGCCCTGGGATGCTCGCAATGACGGGCGCGGTTCAACCCGTTCCCGAAATCCGTTGACCGCTTGCCTCGCGCTGGGCACTAGGCAGGCACGCCCGCCAACTCGCGCTGGGCCTCGCTGACTCGAGCCGGCTCGTGCCGGCAACGCCCCAGGCCGGCCCCCGGGCCCACTTCGATCATGCCGTCCCGTATGCGCGTGGCCAGGCAGCGCTCAGGGTAGCTGGCCGGCCCATGGACAACGCTGCCGTTGTCGAGGGCGAAGCGCGAGCCGTGCCAGGGGCATTGCACTGTGCCGTCGACGATCGTCCCCTGGGCCAGGGGGCCACCCAGGTGCGTACAGGTGGCGTGCATAGCGTAGATGATGTCGCCTTGGCGCACCAGAAGCACCGGCGAGCCGCCCACATCCACCTGGCGCAGCTCGTTCTCTGGCAGATCGGCGTCGCGCAGCACCGGCACCCAGTTCGAGGGCACCTTCTCGTTCGCCGCGTGGTTGGTGCCGACCTGGTACTTGTCGATCAGGTCGCCGCCCAGGTACGCCGAAACGAGCAGCCCGCCAAAGGCCATGCTCGAGAGGCTGCGGGCGCTGCCCCGCTCGCCCCGCGCCCGCTGCACGAGCGAGGCCGTCTGCAGCATCGTCGCGACGATATTGATCATGCCGTGGACGATGCCGAGCCGCCGCGCCTCCCCCTTGGGATGCTGCGCGTCGGTCAGCCCCGAGGCCGCAGCGACCACAGCGCCGAGGGTGCCAATGGTCACCGCGGCATCGGCGCAGCGGGCGAAGAGGTCGCCTCCGGTAACGGCGTTGAGCAGGTCGAGGGCGAAGCCGGCCGTCCAACTGCCCACAACCACATCGGTGGCCGACGGGTGAAACGGATGGCCGAGCCAGGTGCCGTACATGATATCGGCCACCCGGTGGCCCACAGGCCCACCGGCACGGTAGATGTTCTTGACGATATCCTGGATCGTCTGCGAGACCGGGTCCAACACACTCTGTGCGGCAAGGAGATCAACGCCCTGTTGGAATCGCATCCTTCCCTCCATCGTGCAGTTCTGCCAGGCGCCGACCGGGCCCAGCGCCCGGCCCCATTCGTCAGGCCTTCCATTCCTCCCCAGCAATGGTCATGCCAGCCGTGGCGGGGGCGCACAGGGGCAGACCATCCGTGCCCACCGCCAGGGCCTCGATGGCGCCGTACTCGTCTTCGGTGACGTAGAGGCGGCCCTTGCCCGCAGGTCCGAAGGCCAGGTTGGTGGGGAGCGCCCCGGCCGTCCACAGGCGTTGCGCAACAGCGCCGCTGGGCGCGACGCGGGCCACATGGCCCTGGCCAAAGACGGCGACGTAGAGCGAGCCGTCGGCCGCGAACTTGCACCCATCAGGCCCCTGAAACCCTGCCGCTGCGCCAGGCTGCAGCACGTTGGCGAACTCGGCGCGGCGGGCCACGCTGCCATCCGAGTGCAGGGCGTAGCGGTAGATGCGGCCGCTGAGGGTCTCGGCCACATACAGGGCCCCGTCGGGGCCGAAGGCGATGCCGTTGGCAAAGCGCAGGCCCGAGTCGAGCTTGCGCACCTCGCCGCGGCCGACGTCGATGCGGTAGACGCGGCCATCCATGGGGAGCATCTCATAGTCCGGGCGAACCTTGCCGCCCTCGAGCAGGTCCTGCACGCGCACGCCAGAGTCGGTCATGTAGAGGGCGCCGTCGGGCGCAAAGGCGAGGTCATTGGGAAACAGAAAGGGCTCACCCTCACAGCCGGTGGCCACGGTCTCCGCACGGCCGTCCAGCGTCAGGCGCAGCAGGGCGGGCTGCCACGATTCGGCCACCCAGATGTGCCCTGACCCGTCGATCGCCAGGCCGTTGGGCCGGCCCGTGCGCGCCACGATGCGGCGCTCGCGGCCGTCGGCGCTGAGGTGCGTCACCGAGCCCCGGTCGGCGCCCATCTCGGCCACCAGCCAACTGCCATCGCTGAGCAGGACGGGCGCTTCCGGCAGGCTGAGGTCGGAGGCAAAGATCACGTGTGCCCCCTGGTACGACAGCGTCTGTCATTCTGAGGAGCGGAGCGACAGAGAATCCTTGCCGCCGGAGGCGGGCTCGCCGCTCCGCGGCGAGGATTCTTCGCTACGCTCAGAATGACAGCGCGAAAGTGACGTTGCAGTACTAGCTGCTGGAGTGTGTGATCTTCCACACGATACCGGTGCCCTCGGTCGCCTGCCACATACCGTCGCCCCACTCCATGACCCCGAAATCCACGACGTAGAGGTTGCCATCGGGGCCGAACTTGGCTTCCACAGGGCGCTCGAAGCCGCCGCGGTTTCCGTTGTGCGAGGGCGGGCCGGCGCGGTTGCTGGCGAAATCTTCGACGCTGCGGCGGGCCACATCCACGCGCACCACCTTGCGGCCTCCGGGCAGGTCAGGCGGCGCGCCGGCCATCACTGCCAGCAGCGGCCCGAACTCGGCGACAAAGGCCTGGTTCTGGAAGCCGAACTCGGGGTGCAGGCAGAAATCGAACTTGTCGGGCGAGACGTTGCGGCCCAGGCTGACAAGGGGCGCTGGTGGGCTCGCCCGGCCCCCGAGCAACTCCTCGTGGTTGGCAATCAGGAACTCTACAGGTGGCCCGCCGGGTGCCTGAAAATCGGGATCGGTAACCGGCCGGCCGGCAAAGAAATCCGGCCAACCGTACCACGCGCCTTCCTCGATCTGCCAGAACGTGTCGGGGTCGTTGGCCACCGGCCGCGGAGGCATGACATTGGCGCCGTTGTTGGTAGCGTGGAGCCGGCCCTCCGCGTCGAAGGCCAGGCCGAAGGGATTGCGCAGCCCCCAGGCGTAGACGCGCAGGTCCGAACCGTCGCGGTTGGCCCGCATGATGGCACCGGTGGCCGCCTGGCCGGGGCACGGCGCCTCGATGCGCTGGCCGCTGGCCGTGGGCACACCCCAGGGCGAGAAGGCGCCCGTGGCTCGTATCTCCTGGGTCAGGGGGTTGGTCACGTCATAGTTCCTGCCGGTGAGGACGATGGTGGCCCCGGGCACGTCGTGGTCGGCCAGGTGGTTGGTCTCCTGCAGCGCCCGCACCGTCAGGGAGTCGATCACGCCGGCGTTGCTGACCGTGCCCTGGCCAAAGTACATCCGCCCGGTGCGATCGAAGACGATGCAGTTGTTGTGGTGCATCCCCCAAGCCGGGAGGCCGTCGATGAGGTCGCGGATGCGCCCGTCTTCGAGCACCGAGATCTTGCCCCGGTGGGCGACGTAGAGCAGCCCGCCATAGTAGGTGATATCATTGATCAGGTCGCGGAACCCACGGGCGAGCGGCTCCAGCGTCCCGTCCCCGTTGCGTCGCAGGATGCGGGGCTCGCTCGGCCCCGACTTGCCATAGGGAAAGCGGCTCTCGGCGATGAGCAGCGAGCCATCGGGGTCCCAGGTGACCGAAGTGGGGTAGTTCAGGCCCTCGACCAGTGGCTCGATGGTGTACCCCGCAGGCACTTGGATATTCTCAGGCCCGGCAACTCGTGTGCCAGGCCGGATTCGCTCCATAACGCGCATAAAGCTCTCCCGTCGGCCAAGATCGTGCGTCAGTTGCAGGGGCCAGCAACTTCCATGCCATGCCGGGCAGCAGGCGTATCCGCCGCCTCATTGGCCCCGGGTCACGGCTTGGGTTGGGTGGGTGGGCATGCAGCCGCAGCCCCCCGTGGGGCATCGAGGCCGCGGGTGGTGAGGGCCAGGGCAGCCGTGACCAGCACCAGGAGCATCCCCGTCACCGGGAAGACGCCGCTCAGGCTCCAACCGGTGACCACAAAGGTGCCCAGCGCCGGGCCCAGGGCGTTGCCCAACGAGTTCAGGCTGGTAGATATGCCGTAGACTCCGCCCTGCTGGCCCTGAGGCGCACGCTCGGCAATGACGGCGTTGGCGATCGGCGAGACTGCGCCCATCGCCAGCCCGAGGATGAACCGCAGGGCAAGGAGCTGCGTGGGGGTGCGCGTGAGCGCCTGAGGCAGGTAGATCGCAGCGCTGACGCCCAGTGAAGCCAGCAAGCAGCGGCGCCGGCCCAGGCGGTCGGCCGAGCGGCCGATGCAGACCGCGCCGATGGCGTTGGCCACTGCAGTCGCGCCCAGGATCATGCCGGTCGCCTCCGAGGCCTCCTGCATGGTACGCACCAGCGACTGCACATAGAGGGGCAGTACGGGCCCGGTCACGGAGCCGCTCAGGTTGGTCAGCATCAGGAGCGCGACCATCGCCAGGAGGATGCGGTCGGTCGCGACAGCGCGCGCACTGGCCGCCAGCGCGCTGCCGTTGCGCTTTTGCGGTGGCGGGGGCACGAAATCCTCGTGGACCAGGAAGAGTACCGCCAGCCCGGCCCCCAGGAGCAGAACGCCGGAGATGACAAAGGCCGCCCTGTAGCCGAAGGTGCCGCCCACGATGCCGCCCAGCGATGGCCCCAGCGAGTTGCCGACAAAGACCGCCGTCTGCAACAGGCCCAGGCTGTAGCCACACTGCTCGCGGGGCACCTGCGTGGCCACCAGCGTCACCGCTGCCGCAATGGTGCCCGTGAGCGCCCCCTGCAGGATGCGCAGCGCAGCCAGTTGAGGCACGCTGGACACGGCCGCCTGCAGGCCGATGGTCAGGCTTCCGCCGATCATGGCCCGGATCAGCATGGGCTTGCGCCCGTAGCGATCGGCGAGGAGCCCCCAGATGGGCGAGGAGAGAGCCATCAGGATCGGCGCGCCCGAACTGATCAGACCAACCCAGAACGCCACCTGGTTGAGGTCGGTGACGCCCAGGTCTTCGATGTAGAAAGGCAGGAAGGGGCTGGAGACACTGAACCCCAGGATGGCGATGCCTTCCGCGATGACGATGGTCAGCAGGGTCCGTTGCCAGGGCTCGAGGCGGATCTGGCGCGGGCGGAGGATGCGTCTTGCGAGCATGGTGTCGGCGACCTCGAACACAGGGCATGGCCCGGAACGCCGGATCGGAAAACCGCCGGTCGCATTCACCGCCGGGCAGGCACGAAAGCGACCGCCGCCGCGCACGAAACGCCAAAAGAACGGCGCCAGGCACAGCCGCCGAGCGGCTGCCCGGCCGGTGTTGCGCTCTAGAGCTGCAGCCTGGCCGTCAGGCAATGCCGGCGGCGTCTGCAACCCACCGGTAGGCTGCCAGGGTCTCCTGGGCAGTGCGTCGCCAGGAAAAGCGGGCCGCGTGCTCCAGGCCCAGGGCGCGCAGTCGGGCGCGCAGCGCTTCGTCGGCAGCCAGGCACGCGATGGCCTCGGCCCAGCCGGCCACATCGTCGGGGCCGGCGAGGAGCGCCCCCGGCCCCGCCACCTCTGGCAGCGACGTGGCGGAGGCCACGGCCGCAGGCGTGCCACAGGCCAGCGCCTCCAGGACGGTCAGCCCGAACCCCTCATAGCGCGAGGGGAAGAGGAAGGCGAGGGCGCCGCTGTAGAGCGCCGGCTTGTCTTCCTCGGGCACACGGCCCAAAAAGCGCACCCCTTCCGCCACACCAGCCTCGGCTGCCAGGCGCCTGGGGTCGGGGGCGAACGCGGAATCCACTGCCGGCAGCGCGCCGGCCAGCGCCAGGGTCGGAAGGTTGGCATCGTGGCTGCGGGCCAGGGCCAGGGCACGGAAGAGCGTGGCCAGGTTGCGCCGCAGGTCGAACCCACCCAGGTAGAGGAAATAGCGCTCGGGCAGGCCATAGCGCGCCCGCAGCGCCGCCAGGGCCTCGCCCCGCACCGGACGGTAGGCGCTGCCGGCGGCCAGGGGGATGGCGCGCACGCGCCCCTCGGGCACCCCCAGGCGCTGCACGATCTCGCCCACCGTTGCCTCGGCGTCGGTCAGCACCAGGTCGGCGCGGCGCGCCGCCGCCGCCACCAGGCGCATGTAGCCCCGCACCAGGGCCGAGCTGCGGTAGCCGGGCAGGACGAGCGGGATCAGGTCGTGCACCGTCACCACCGTGGGCTGGGCCGGGAAGCGGGGCGACGCAAAGTAGGGCACGTGGGCCACCGCCACACCCGCCGCCCGCGCCGCCCGCGGGAACCCCACCTGTTCGAACCACACCTTCTCGGGGTTCTCGCCCAGCCTGCGCCAGGGCGAGGGCGGCACCGCCCGCCAGGTGGCGCCGGCAGGCAGAGGCCGGGCAGCGGCCGCCGGGCCCTGGCCCACGAGCACCACCTGCGGCCCATTCTCGAGCGCCACCAGAGCCTCCACCAGGTGGTGCAGGTATTGGCCGCTTCCCACCGTCTCCTGGCCCCAGAAAGCGGCATTGATGGCCACACGGAAGCGCCTGTCAGGCATAGACTCTCTCAGCCCGTAGCGTCGTAGAGGGCACGTAATGCGTAAGGGGCCGCGCCCGCCGTGTTGCACCTCTTGCGCAGTCCTGCGCACCCCCCAACCCCGCCCC
>Ga0078972_1009658_pt1 | contig 18835 bp, 17 predicted proteins | sample YelNatPaOPGAMG01_FD_67568 | JGI IMG/M metagenome (GOLD analysis project Ga0078972, IMG submission 67568) | Hot spring thermophilic microbial communities from Obsidian Pool, Yellowstone National Park, USA - OP-RAMG-01 (SPADES assembly) (version 2) | ecosystem: Environmental > Aquatic > Thermal...
GTGAAAGTGCTTGAATCAAAAGACATCCAACTTCTCGAAGGCAACCAGCTGATCGCCAAATACCTTGTTTTTCAAGATCCAAAGCAGAACTACACTCAATTAACGCTTTACTGGTATGAAAGGGCCACATTCAAAATTGGAGCCACGGTACAGCAAAAATATGTTAGAATCAATCTAATAATTTTATTGACAGCAAACCCTTCTGGCTACCAGCGCCATGAAGATCAACTCTTAGACTTCGGAAAGGCGATAGCCCACTATTGGGAGCCAATGAAAACTCAATTACTGTTCTCTTTGGGAATACCTGCTCAACAAACCATCCTAATAATGTCCATAGCTTTCATAATAATCGCGAAGATAACCCAATCCACAAGAGAGTGGCGAAAAAGAACAAACAACCTTAAAATTTTCAATAATTTCGCCTCCACAACAGACAAACTTGTACTCAAGGTCATCACCGAACTGAACAGAACGAAAAAGGCTATGACAACTGCTGAAATAAACGGCGCCATCAAAAACAAAGTTGGAAAAAGTATGGCGCTTAAAAAGCTTTTGGAAAGGCTGAACCGCCTACAGGAATACGGCTTCATAAAAATGGATGTGATATCAAACAATAACGAGCCAGTGCTGGTTTGGAAAAATTTAATAGTCATCTAAATCTAAATCTTGTAGCATGCCTCACCAAACAAAAACTTAAACAACTTCGTTAAATGCATAAAAGCCTTTTTAAACCGTTCTTTAATACAATTCTTGGCGTAAACCCCAATTTTTTCGAAGCTTTAGAGATATCAGCAACACTGTGCCTAACATCGCCTTCTCTGGCTTCACAGTGGACGATTTTCAGATCTCTTTTATTCGCTATCTCTAGAAGCGTGTCAGCCAACTGGTTGATGGAGGTTGCCACGCCAGTGCCAATGTTTAAGACTTCTCCGGCAATATTTTTACATTTTAAGGTAAGCAAATTCGCCTCAGCAACATCTTCAACATAAACGAAATCCCTTGTCTGTTCGCCGTCTCCAAAAATCACTAATGGAAGCCTTTCCTTTATGCGTTTTATAAATTGGGTTATAACCCCGCTATAATCGCTATGAGCTTGCCTTGGACCATAAACATTAAAATAACGTAGGCAAACGGTTTCTAACCCAAAATCCTCAAAGTACTTCCGAACGTAATTTTCGGCAGTTAACTTTGAAACGCCATAAGGCGACATGGGTTTAGCCGGGCAGTCTTCCTTAATTGGCTGTTTCTCCGCATTTCCATAAACGGCACATGAAGAGGCGTAAACGAAACGTCTAACACCCTGATGTAACGAAGCCTTCAACAAATTCAACGTCCCATTAACATTAATGTCATAGGTCAAAGCTGGATCCCGTAGCGATTCTGGAACACTAACTAAAGCTGCCAAATGAACAACGTAATCAACACGGCTAACCAAATCCTCCACAACATGAGCATCCCTAATATCTCCTCGAACAAACCTAAACCCCTTTCCGCCAAAGTGATGGCTAATGTTTTCAAGGCTTCCGCTGCGCAAACTGTCCAAAACAATGACATCGAAACCCTCAGCCAAAAGCCTGTCTACGGTGTGACTGCCAATAAAACCAGCCCCACCAGTAACCAAAACCCTCAAACCAACAACACCAAGCCCATAAAACCCCAAACAAAAACATAAACCTTTCACAACAAAAAGCAACAAAAACAATCAAATCAAAAAGAGGAAAACACCATGCAAAAAGCCATACAAATAGGGAAAAAATCAGCCACTGGCAGCTTCCACCATAATAATGGCTATAGGCACGATAATCTTGGGGAGACTAATGACCCCCGAAGAGTACGGATTATACTCCATAGCCCTAATCCCATCATACATGCGATTCTTTTCAGAGACTGGGGAGTCAACTCAGCCATAACAAGGTATATAGCCGGCTTAAGAGCTGAAAATAAAGAAGAACATGCATATGAAATTGTTGTCTCGGGCATGCTCTTCGAGGCTGCCACGGGAATTGTTTTGTCAGTAATTTTGATTTCTCTATCAATCATTGCTTCAACGGTTTTCCAAAGGCCAGAGATCTCGTTCCTAATCATAGTGGCCGCCACCACAATTTTCGCTGGGGGCCCCCCTTCTTACAGCTGCTCAGTCCAGCTTCATAGGCTTTGAAAGAATGGAGTTTAACAGCCTAACTAACATTTGTCAAGCTATAGTAAAAACTGTTGCATCCCCTCTTTTGGTCTTTGTAGGCTATGGTGCCCTTGGGGGCAACTTTGGGTTATACGATTTCATTTATAGCCGCGGCCATAATAGGCTTGGCTACACTATACTTAACAACAATTAGAAGGTTGAAAAGGCAGAGTCCCACAAAGCTCAGTATAACGCAAACCTTAAAGAGGATGCTCCATTACGGAGTTCCGCTTTCAATAGATTCCATCATAAGCGGTTTCCTCGTGCAATTCTACGCGTTTTTAATGGCTATTTACTGCACCGACGCCATGATAGGCAACTACCAAGTGGCAACCCAGTTCGCCACCTTACTAACGTTCTTCACAATTCCAATATCAACCGTCTTATTTCCAGCATTCTCAAAAATCAATCCCCCAGAAGAACGTAAACTGCTCCAAACAGTTTTTACATCTTCGGTCAAATACACAGCAATACTCCTCGTCCCAGCCACAACTGCTGTGATGGTCTTGTCAAAACCTATGATAGGCACGTTGTTCGGAGAAAAATGGGCGCATGCTCCTTTTTTCCTCACCCTTTACGTGATAAACTATCTTTTCACGATTTTCGGAAACCTAAGCCTGGGAAGCTTATTGACAGGCTTAGGAAAGACAAAAATCCAAATGAAACTTAGCTTAATAACCCTCATAGTCGTTGTGCCCTTCTCCCTATTGCTGATACCTGCCATGGGAATAGTTGGCTTAATAATAACAAGCATTACTGCTGGAATACCCAGCATTTGCCTGGGACTACATTGGATATGGAAAAGCTACAAAGCCAAAGCAGACATTAAGTCATTCATAAAAATACTTATAGATCATCCATTGCGGCAACGGCGGCATTCATAATTATAAACCTCCTAAAATGTGCAGATTGGATAGAGCTGACAGTTGGAGGCTTCACCTTCATAGCAATGTATTTAACAATGGCCCCAACCATAGGCGCAATTAACCAAGCTGACATCAGTAACCTCAAAACAATGTTTTCAGGCTTAGGAGTGACTTCAAAACTTCTGAACATCCCTCTGGCTACCATGGAAAAACTTTCAAAACTTTATGACAAAATTCCCCATTTTAGATTTTAGTTTTAGAGATAACCCTTTTAGGCTTCAAATGACATACAAATGTGAGGTTTAGAGTTTGAAATTAAAATTTCCGCCAGGTCCCATAGTTCAGTTTATAAGACGTTTCTGGAAGACGCTGCTGCTAATCACGCTTGTTTCTTTGGCAACATTAATTCTAAGCGCAGCGATCTCCATTTGGCTAAGCAGCTCCCATAACTTGCATCTACCAAGCCTAGGCACCATCCAAGTGATAGGCGTTGAAGCCTATGGAGGAGATATAAGCACCATGCAAGACGGAGAGCAGTTCATCGACTGGGGAACAGTTTACCCAGGGTCATTGACAAACCGTTCATTTTACGTCAAAAGCATAAGCAACGAGCCGATAACTCTCCAGCTGAACATCTCAAATTTGACATTCCAGAACTCTGAAGGAAATAATGTTACGGAACCTTTGCCCGTGAAAAATCCGTTAATTTTAACATGGAATTATAGCGGCGTACTTAACCCTAAAGAGCAGATTTTTGTGGTTCTAACTTTGGAAATATCTCCTGATCCTAGGTTCGTCGATTTTATAATAGACAATGATGTGAAACGATTCTATTTTGATATAGCTATAAAACCAGTTGAACAATGAATAGAACGCATATTCAATTAATAATCTGTAACAAATTGAAAATTTTCTATATCAATTCTACATATGGGTTTAATTTTCTGTTTTGACAGTTAAAAATGGAGAAAGGAGAACTCGAATGCCAAGCACAGTTGTTTCAGTGGTTATCCCAGCCTACAACGAAGAGAAAACCATAGGCAACGTCATCGAAGAAACAATCCAAATAATGGATAGTTTAGGACTGCCATACGAAATCATAGTTGTCGACGACGGCTCAACAGACCGCACAAGAGAAGTAGCAAGTAGATACAAGGCCACGGTACTATCCAACGGAAGAAACCGTGGAAAAGGCTACGCTTTGAGAAAGGGATTCCAACACGCTCAAGGCGACATAGTTGTAACAATCGATGCAGACGGCTCTCACAAACCAAAAGAAATTCCGGATTTGATTAATCCACTATTTAATGGAGCCGATATAGTGGCAGGCTCAAGATTTTTAGGTGATGGGAAAAATCACACATGCAAACTTCACATGTTAGGCAATCATCTCATTAATACGGCGATAATGGTGTTAACACGAAAATTGATCACAGATAGTCAAACAGGTCTAAGAGCCTTTAAGAGGGAATTTCTCCAGAAAATCCATTTGGAATCATATGGCTACGAAATTGAAACAGAAATAACCGTGAAAAGCTTGAAAAACGGATTCAAATTAAAAGAAGTGCCCATAAGCTGTGAAAAGAGAAAATATAACATCTCAAGGCTCAAAATATTGTCCGACGGCTTTAAAATTCTTAAAACAATACTTAAATCATCTATAAAAAACGGCACTTAAAAAGCCTATTTTATTTAAAAATTTAGTTCTAGTTCGCATATAGAAAACCATAAATTGATGTCAACATCCGAGCTAACCACTATAAGTATCCTTGTAGCATTTTCCAGGATGTTCTGCTGTAAACGCTGCGGTCTATGCTTTTAAAGCGACAGGAAAATGTTTTCAATCAAAAGGACAACATTTCTCACCGTCGGCTAAACATTAAAGTTCGGGTACAACTTTGTGAAGGATGAAACATGAATTTCCCGATGTCAATAGCTGACATAAGCCTATGGCTTGCCGTCATGGCCATCATCTTACTCATAACCTCTGAAATGTTATCCTCAGCCACCAGTTATTCTGGACATGTAGTTATTGATAAGAAACGCCTCCGACTGGTGGCCATAGCACTGGGGTTAGGGTTCATAGCAACAGTCATCATACGCATATTCCAACCCTTCTGAAGATCACAGTAAGAAAAAGGAACTGCTTATGAAGCGTTTTCCGTCCCTATTATAACTATATAAAATGAAAATTCTGTGATTTCTGTCTCTTTAACAGCTTCTAATACATTCAAGGTTAAGGCTGCGCTAATAGTTTGGTTCACGTTTAACACTTGCCCCGTACAGTTCCAGTTTAATTTCACGTAATTGGCGGCGTTTGTTGGATCCCAACTCTCTGTTGTCATGTTAAGTGTTAACTTCGTGTTTCCAATATTTTTTATCCAAATAATTTTTGTGCTGCTTGTTCCTGGCGTCAATAGCCCCCAATCGATGGATGTTAAGTTATTCTTGCAATCTTTATCGCTGTAAACTCCTACTTTGACGGCTTTGACGCTTCCGTAGTTTAACGTTCTGTGGTAAGCTGTGAGTGAAGTTGCGGCTAAGGCTGTTATAACCATTGCCGTTAACGCGATGGCAAAGATTGTAGCGATATTAAATTTTTGTGTTTCCATTTGGGGCACCGAGCGAAGAAGGGTATATTAAGTCTTAATAAACATTACTGTTTAAGTTAACAACACAAATACAGAACACTTAACGCAGTGTTGACGGCTATTCTGCCAGAACAGCGTAGGTCTGGCAGCTGTCAACACCTAGCGGATGCCATTAAATTTATTTACATAATTCGGCTGTTTTAGCCGAAGATAGGAGGAAAAGAAGTCGTTTGCGGTTGGACACTTTGCGTTGGGATACCTCGTCGCGAAGTTAACAGCACAAGCAACTGAGACTGGGATGAATATTCCTTTAGTGCTGACGCTTTCAGTTATCCCAGACATTGACATCCTACTTCCCTTCGTTGAGCACCGCGGTCCCTTCCATTCAATTGTAATGGCAACCGTTATCTTCGTTCCAATACTTGTTTTATATGGCAAAGGGGGTTTTCCCTACTATGCGGCCTTGGTTCAACATTCTCTTTTAGGCGATTACATTAGCGGAGGGAGGGTGCAACTTCTGTGGCCTTTAACACGGGGTTTCTTTGGAATAGAAATAAGCATCGCAAGCCCAACAAGCATAACCCTGGAATGGTTGACCTTCTTAACTGCAGTGGTGATCATGTTAAAAACCAAGGATATGCAAACGCTATTTCAACCCCACAACTCTAACTTGGTTCTTGCCATACCAACATTCACCGTGCTTCTGCCGACATTTTTTGCCTATCCTCTAGAAGTCCCCGTTGCCCTAGTGCCACCGCATCTTGTATTCCTAATCGTATTTCTTGCATCCATGCTCATGGATATAAGGAAAATCTTAAGCTCAAGTCCTAAATGAACATTTTTAAAATATTGTGTTGTGCGTTAATATGCCAAAATTGCACAAAAAAGTTTATTAGTTAGCTGTGTAGTCTTACGTGTTTAGCTTCAATATATTGGAGACTTTTTAAACTGGATGATCCAAAGCTCAGGAGGAAATTGAAAGTTTGAAAGAACCCGCATCACGCAGCTTCTATCCATGTTTAGTTAAATGTGAAAGTTTTCGGGGTGTTTTGAATGGCTGAGTTTTCAAAGGAAGATGCTAATCTTCTGTTGAACGCCTTTTTTAAAGAAAAGGGGTTGGTTCGTCAGCATTTAGACTCCTACAATGAGTTCATAGATCATGGCCTACAAGAAGTTATAGACGAAGTTGGCGAAATTCCCATAGAAGTTCCAGAATGCCCATACAAAGTGAAGCTTGGCCAAGTTTGGATAATAGACCCGCAGACAAGGATAAGCGGCCCATACGTGACGGAGGTTGACGGGACAAAACATGAAATCTACCCAATTGAGGCTAGACTCCGCAACCTAACCTATGCGGCTCCAATAGCCCTTGAAATGACTCCAGTGGTGGATGGCCGAGAACAAGACACGGAGCTTGTCTACATTGGCAACATTCCCGTAATGTTGAAGTCTAAACTTTGCTTTTTGTCGCAGCTTTCCCGTGAGGAGCTGATAGCATGTGGAGAAGACCCAGATGACCCTGGCGGATACTTCATTGTTAACGGCTCCGAACGTGTAATAGTTGCCATGGAGGATTTGGCTCCAAACCGCATCATTGTTGACATAGACGAGAAAGGCGCCACGCCGGTTTATCAGGCTAAACTGTTCTCCACAACAGTGGGCTTCAGGGCTAGAATAGAGCTGAAACTGAAGTCTGATGGCGCCCTATACGTTACCATGCCCGGAGTGCCCACCGATATACCCTTTGTCATCGTCATGCGTGCCTTGGGACTGGAGTCCGACAAGGAGATTGCAGAGGCTGTGTCGCTTGACGAAGAAATACAAGGCGAGCTGGAACCTTCCTTTGAAAAAGCTGCTGGAGTCGACACCGTTAAAGAAGCCATTCTATACATTGGAAATCGAGTAGCCCATGGGCAAGTTGAAGAATATCGTATACAAAAGGCTGAAGCAGCCATAGACAAAAACTTTCTACCCCACTTGGGGAGGACAAGTCAAAGCCGAAGGGATAAAGCCCTATTTTTGGGCGAGATGGCGTGTAGAGTTATTGAACTGAAACTTGGAAGAAGGCAGCCGGACGACAAAGATCACTTTAAGAATAAGCGTTTAAGGCTGGCAGGCCCACTTCTGGCTGATTTATTCCGTGTGGCCTTCAGAAACCTTGTCAGAGACATAAAATATCAGCTTGAAAGGATAGGTGTAAAGGGTCCAATAATAACTGTTTCTGCCGCCGTGCGTCCAGGAATTATCACCGAAAGGCTTCAACATGCGCTTGCAACTGGAAACTGGGGGAGGGGACGGGTCGGTGTAACGCAGCTTTTAGACAGAACAAACTATCTTTCCACGCTTAGCCATCTGCGGAGACTTCAGTCTCCACTAAGCAGAAGCCAGCCGAACTTTGAAGCCAGAGACTTGCATCCAACCCACTGGGGTCGCCTGTGCCCCAATGAAACCCCTGAAGGGTCAAACTGCGGACTTGTTAAGAACCTAGCCCTGTCAGCGTGCATTTCTGTTGGAGTTAACCCGGAAAAAATTAAACAAGTGTTGTTTAGCATGGGTGTGGTTCCGGTTTATGAGGCAAACGAGACGCTTAAGCGTTTTGGCGCTAAGGTTTTCGTTGATGGAAACATTGTGGGATATTGTGTTTCGCCTGAAAAACTTGTGCAGGAATTTAGGCAACGGCGAAGGATGGGAGAAATCTCCACCGAAGTAAACATAGCCTATTTCTCTAAGGTTTACGGCGAAAGGGAAGAAGTTTACGTGAACTGTGATGAGGGAAGGGTGAGGCGTCCATTAATAATAGTTGAAGATGGTGTTCCCAAACTTCAGCCAGAACACGTTGAAAAAGTAGCCCATGGAGAATGGACGTGGGAAGACCTTGTTAAAAACGGCATAATAGAATATCTGGACGCAGAAGAAGAGGAAAACGCCTACGTAGCCATAAGCCTAGGAGAATTAACCCATGAACACACACATTTAGAAATTGCAACGCACACTATCCTCGGCATATGTGCATCCACAATTCCATATGCCGAGCACAACCAATCACCCCGTAATTCCTATCAGGCGGCAATGGCCAAACAAGCTTTAGGCATTTTCGCTACAAACTTTCCTCTGCGCGTAGACTCAAGGGCCCATATACTTCATTACCCACAGACACCTCTGGTTGAAACCGCCCTCATGGAAACCATGGGTTATAAGCTTCGGCCATCCGGGCAAAACTGCATAGTGGCGGTTCTATCTTTTGAAGGCTACAACATGGAGGACGCCCTAATATTCAACAAAGCCTCAATAGAGAGAGGCTTGGGCCGCTCAACCTTCTACCGAATATATGAGGCTGAATGCCGCCAATACATGGGTGGGTTAAAAGACAAGTTCACCATCCCTGAACCGGGAACAAGAGGCTTTAGAGGAGAGCAATATTATAGGCTGCTGGAGCCGGATGGGATAATCAGTTTAGAAGCACAAGTAGCCGGTGGAGACGTTTTAATAGGAAGGACAAGTCCGCCGAGGTTCCTTGAAGAATACAAGGAGTTTGAAGTTAAAGGCCCCTCTATGCGTGATACATCAGTGGACATGAGGCCTTCAGAAACGGGTATCGTTGACGCCGTTTTCATAACAGAATCTGGTGAGGGAAGCAAACTTGTAAAAGTTAGAGTTCGAGACCAGAGAATTCCAGAACTAGGCGACAAGTTTGCATCTCGCCACGGCCAGAAGGGAGTTATTGGGCTCATTGTTCCTCAAGAAGATATGCCCTTCACAGAGGACGGCATTGTTCCAGACGTGATAATAAACCCCCACGCGATTCCCTCGAGAATGACCATTGGCCAATTTGTTGAGTCAATAGCAGGCAAAGTTGCAGCTATGAGGGGAAAACCCGTGGATGGAACGCCATTTTCGAATGAAAAGCCAGAAGAGCTTAGAAAAGCCTTAATAAAGCTTGGTTTCAGTCACACTGGTAGAGAGGTCTTCTATAACGGTGTTACTGGTGAAAAGTTTGTTGCAGACATTTTTGTTGGAGTTGTGTATTATCAGAAGCTGCATCACATGGTTGCAGATAAAATACACGCGAGGGCAAGGGGCCAAGTGCAGATGCTAACGCGTCAGCCAACAGAGGGAAGAGCGAGAGGTGGCGGTCTAAGGTTCGGAGAGATGGAGCGGGATTGCCTCATCGGACATGGGGCGGCAATGCTCCTTCACGATAGGCTGCTGGAAGAGTCGGATAAGTATACATTATATGTTTGTGAAAACTGCGGCCATATAGCCTACTATGACATGAAACAGAGGAAACATGTTTGCAGGCTGTGCGAAGACGAGGCAAAAATTTCACCAGTTACGGTGTCCTATGCCTTTAAGCTTCTTTTGCAAGAGTTGATGAGTCTCTGCATAGCTCCGAGGTTAAAGCTTAAGGAGAGGGCATGATATGGCAGTGGAAGAAGTTGCCCATAAAGTTGTTGATGAAATCCGCTTCGGATTATTGTCGCCACAAGAAATACGCAAACTGTCGGTTGTTGAAATTCAAACTCCAGACACGTATGACGAAGACGGAGCCCCGATAACCGCTGGACTTATGGATGGAAGACTGGGCACTCTTGAGCCTAGGCAGAGGTGTAAAACATGTGGAAACACGGCGATACGCTGTCCCGGACACTTCGGCCACATAGAGCTTGCAGTCCCAATAATCCACATAGAATTTGCAAGGATAATTTATGACCTTTTGAGGACAACCTGCAGAAACTGTGGGCGAATTCTCCTTCCAGACGACTCAATTAAAAAACTGCGGGCCAGAATTGAAAGAACACGCCAGCTTTTTGGAACAGTTCCCGACGAAATGTTTAAGAGGATAATTCAAGAAACCAAAGCCAAAACTTGCCCTCATTGTAATGCTCCCCAATACAAGATAACCTTCGAAAAACCAACAAAATTCAGCGAAGAAATCCCGGAAAGCGGCTCTCAACTTTTGACGCCAAGCATGGTTAGGGAGAGGCTTGAACGCATACCAAACGAAGACCTTGAACTTTTAGGCTTCGACCCAAAGACCGCACGTCCAGAATGGATGGTTCTGCAAGTTCTGCCCGTCCCACCGGTTTATGTACGGCCATCCATCACCTTAGAAACTGGCATACGCTCAGAAGACGATTTAACCCACAAGCTTGTGGACATAATACGCATTAACCAAAGGCTAAAGGAAAACATGGATGCTGGAGCCCCAACGCTTATAATTCAAGACCTTTCAGAGCTTCTCCAATACCATGTTACAACATACTTCAACAATGAAGCTTCAGGAATACCGCCAGCAAGACATCGCTCGGGCAGAGCCTTAAAAACGCTTTCACAAAGGCTTAAGGGAAAAGAGGGAAGATTCAGAAGCAACCTTTCTGGCAAGAGGGTGGATTTTTCAGCCCGAACGGTGATATCTCCAGACCCTAACCTAGACATTAACGAGGTTGGCGTCCCCCTCGAAGTTGCCATGAGGCTTTCAGTACCTGAAAAAGTAACTCCATGGAACATTGAAGAGATGCGAAAACTCGTAATAAACGGGCCAGCAAAATATCCCGGGGCTCTGTACATCATTCGTCCAGACGGCAAACGAATTAGACTTGAATTTGTGGCTGACAGAGAGAAAATTGCTGAGGCTCTGGAGCCCGGATTTATTGTTGAAAGGCATCTTAGGAACGGCGACATAGCCATATTCAACCGTCAGCCATCCCTCCATAGAATGTCCATAATGGCTCATTATGTACGTGTTCTCCCATACAAAACTTTTAGGCTCCACCTATGCGTCTGTCCGCCGTATAACGCGGACTTTGATGGAGATGAGATGAACCTTCACATACCACAGAGCGAGGAAGCCCAAACTGAAGCCCGTTTGTTAATGCAGGTTCAAGACCAAATACTTTCTCCGAGGTTTGGAGGCCCGATAATAGGGGCTATCCGAGACTTCATAACCGCTGCCTATATATTTACAAGAAAATCTAACTACCTAACAAAAGACGAGGTTAGCCGACTACTAATAGCAGCTGGGTATGAAGGGCCTTTGCCTGAACCCCAGATTAAAGAACCGCAGCCCATGTGGAGCGGCAAGCAAATCTTTAGCTTATTCCTTCCAAAGGATTTAAACTACGTTTTGAAAGCGAGTGTTTGTCGTGGATGCCAAAAATGCCTAAAGGAAGATTGTCCCTATGACGCTTATGTTGTTGTTAAAAATGGTGAACTTAAGTGTGGCGTAATTGATAGGCGCTCTATAGGCGCCGAACAGTCGGAAAGCCTCCTCCATAGAATAATAAAGGATTATGGAACAGAAGCGGGAAGAGAGTTCATTAATAAAATTTCACGGCTTTTAAAGCTCTTCCTAACCATGCGGGGTTTCACATACTCCTATGAAGAACTTGTTCTTTCGCCGCAAGCCGAAAACAAGATAAAAAGAATTATGGAGAGGGTTGAGAAAAAAATAGGAGAGCTTGTGGAAAGCTATCGCAACGGCACACTACAAAGGCTTCCAGGGCAAACTCTTGAAGAATCATTTGAAATCTACGTTATGAACGAGCTGGCTAAGGCGAGGGATGAAGCTGGAAAAATCGCTGAAGAAGATTTCACTCTTGAAAATTCGGGCATAATCATGACACGCACAGGAGCTAGAGGCTCAGCCTTAAACATTGGTCAAATGAGTGCATGCGTAGGACAACAATCGGTGCGTGGAAAACGCATAATGAGGGGATATATAGGCCGAGCCTTATCCCACTTCAAGCAAGGGGATCCAGCACCCAAGGCGAGGGGTTTCGTTTACTCTTCATACCAGAAAGGGTTAGACCCTATTGAATTCTTTTTCCACGCCATGGGTGGAAGGGAAGGTCTCGTGGATACAGCTGTTAGGACGCAGCAAAGCGGTTACATGCAGAGGCGGCTAATCAATGCACTTGAACATCTTCGCTTAGAATATGATGGAACTGTGAGAAGCTCAGCAGGAGACATCATTCAGTTTAAATATGGGGAGGATGGTGTTGACCCCGCCAAAAGCGACCATGGAAAGGCTGTAAATGTGAGTCGTCTGATTGAGCAGATAAGAATTGGAATGGAAAAAGGTAAGCCGGCCTCTCCAGAATACATTAAAAACAAACTGGAAGAGGTTAAAGATCAACTGACCCCATTACTTATAAGCGAACTTAAGCAAGGCTTGACGGAGGCCAAATTAAGCAAGGAAGGAGTCGATAAAGCCATAGAACTAACAGTGGAACATTATAAGAGAGCCCTAATGGAGCCCGGTGAAGCAGTCGGCATTGTCTCCGCCCAGTCCATAGGCGAGCCAGGCACTCAGATGACTCTCCGAACTTTTCATTATGCTGGTGTTAGAGAGCAGAACGTAACCCTTGGCTTGCCTAGGCTTATAGAAATAGTAGACGCGAGAAGGATTCCGTCAACTCCGATAATGGTCATCTACCTAGACGAGAAGCATAGAAAAAGTAGGGAATCCGCTGTTAAAATCGCGCGGAACATAGTTTACACAACCTTGGAGAACATAGCACAAGCAATCTATCAAGATCCAGTACGTGAGGAAATAGTTGTAGAACTGAACAGGGCTATGATGGAAGATAGGGGAGTAACCATTCAAGAGTTAAAGGATAAATTGAAAATAGCAAACTGCACCGTGAAAATAAGTAGAAATCGCATTCACATAAAGCCGAAAAAAGCCGAAGCTCTCAAAAAGCTCTTGGATAAGGTTTCCGCCTTCTACATTAAAGGAGTTCCTGGCATTAAGCGTGTTCTGGTTACAGAGGAGCACGGTGAGTGGGTTATTCGAACCGACGGCTCAAACCTTCCCAAAGTTTTGGAGGTTTACGGTGTGGACACCACCAGAACAACAACCAACAACATCCATGAGATAGCCAAAACTCTTGGAATAGAGGCTGCACGAAACGTCCTAATACAGGAGGCTAAAAGCGTGTTGGAAGAACAAGGACTTGACGTTGACATACGCCACGTCATGCTTGTGGCAGACATGATGACCGCCACCGGTGAAGTGCAACAAATTGGAAGACACGGCATAAGCGGCAAAAAGGCAAGCGTCTTAGCCAGAGCAGCCTTCGAAATAACTGTTCCACACATCGTGGACGCTGCCATCCGAGGGGAAAGCGATCCGTTGGAAGGCGTGACTGAAAACGTTATAGTAGGTCAATCCATTCCAGTCGGCACGGGCTTAGTGGAACTGTTTATGTCCACATCGGAGTTAAAGAGGGATAATAAATGATAGACATAGACAAGGCAATAGCCACTGCGGTTAAAACTGGCAAAGTCTATTTTGGAGCAAACTTCGCCGTACAAAGCGCGAAGACCGGAAAAGCCAAAATAATAATAGTTGCCTCCAACTGCCCAGCTGAAATCCGCAACGACATAGAATATTACTGCAAGCTTTCCGGCATCCCTCTAATAGTTTATAAGGGTTCTTCAACAGATTTGGCCATGACTTGTGGAAAACCCTTTATTGTTTCAGCGTTAACTATAAGAGAGCCCGGTGATTCAGAAATTCTTAAGTTAGTAGAAACCGGTGAAACAGAGGAAGCCAGCGGAGGAAGCGAATGAGCAGCGGTATAAAATTCACAAGCACGGAAATGAAGTATATAGCCCTTTTCGAAAGCATAAGCGGCGCCACAGTTAAAGACTGCATAGTGGACGAGGAGCAGGGACGCGTAATCTTCGTTGTTAAAGAAGGCGACCTTGGCGCGGCTATAGGAAAAGGCGGAAGAAACATAAGGCTCCTGGAACGCATGACAGGGAAAAAACATGAAATAATTGAACATTCAGAAGACCCAGTCCAGTTTATTAAGAACGCCTTAAAACCCGCCATGGTTCAAGAAGTTAGAATAACCGAGAGGCCCGACGGCAAAACAATGGCAGTTGTAACAGTTCATCCAAGAGACAAAGGTGTCGCTATAGGGAAAAATGGGAGAAACGCCGAGCGCCTTCGTATGCTGGTGAAACGCTATTTCCAAATCCAAAACGTCAGCATAGTCTAAACCAGTAAAAAGGGGCGAAACCAAATATGAAGAAAAATTTGGCTACAATTGTTTGCATTTTTCTTCTTTTAGTTTTCACCCTCATAAACCGCGTTTATGCTGCGGAAGACTCGCTTTTAAACCAGTTTTTAGGAAGCCCGCTCTTGGCGTTGACAACAATAATAGTGATTGACGTAATTGCCTTCTTATATAGAAAAGTCAGAAAGTAACGGCGAATTTAAGCCTTTTAAAAAGCAAAATTTGGTTTGGATAAGAGCATACACTATTTTGATGAACCGGGACCACAAAACACCGTTGCTTTGATTGACGCTGTTAAGGAAAGAATCAAAGGTTCAGAAATAGAATATGTTGTTGCATCCGAGAGCGGAGCCACCGCATTGAAGGTTGCTGAAGCATTAAAAGAGTTCAAAGTTAAAGTTGTATGCGTAAGCGCCTATGCCGGAATTAGACTTGCATATCCAGAAAGCGGAAAATGGCCAAGCATAAGAGGCGTTACTAGGAAGAAGCTGGAAGATTTGTGAGTTAAAATCGTTGAGGAGACTCCATACATATTTAAGGGAGTAACCTTTGACGCACAGTTTTTAGGAAGGGCTGCCCCCTCATGGGCGATTCGCGAATTTTTAGGGAGAACATGAGTTACGGTTTTAAAACAGCGGTGGAAGTAACCATGATCGCAGCTGAAGCTGGCGCAGTTCCCCTTGATAGAGAGATTGTAGCGATAGCCGGAACCGGCTGGCTTGGCGGAGGAGCCGACTGCGCCATAGTGGTTAAGCCCTCGGCCGTTATAAAAGTCACTGATGTTGAAAAGGGCTTGGAGGTGAGGGAAATAATAGCTATTCCGAGAATAAAGTTCAGTGAAAAACTGGTTGATAGACTTAAGAAGGAATAAGGAGACTGTCTAGATTCTATTTGGAGAGAATTAAGTCTATCAACGCTTTTTGGTCTATTTCTGCGCGTGTACGCCAGTCCAGATACAACTGTTCATTTTCGTCTTGGGTTAGGTATCCATAACGTATGTAACGGTCTATATTAAGACCGACTTTCCATCCGGGCAATTTTTCCCGCAGTAATTCCTCTACTTCTTTGCGGGGAGCTTTTCCCTTTTTTGATATTATGTAGGCTATTGTCATGGCTAGTCCTGCCAAATCGTCTATTCGCCAACCAATCATTTTAGCCTCTTTTGGTGTTAGTTCGCCGCGAAGCGTTATATAGAATCTTGCCTTGTCCAATTCTTCCAGCGTCGGCTTTTCCGAAGAGGGCTTTTCCTCCTCAAAAACCGTTTTTACCTGCAAGTCTAGGGGTTTGAGATATTCATCCAATATGCTTAAAACCTTGGGGTAGTCAGCGCCCAAGGCCTTTCGGAGCTCCCAACCCTTAACTCCAGGCTTTTTGTGTCTGCGGTAGAACAGCATGTGAACGGCGCGTTTTATCTTGCTGGCGTAGACTGCTTTTCGCTTACTCATTTAGGCTTTTCCACCTTCCTTTCTCCATTTCATCCACTCTTCAAGGGTTATGGCTATTGGTATCGAGACCAGCTGTTTTTTGGCTATGCGCTTCTGCTGCTTTTCAAAAGGCTTAATGAAGATTTCTTCCTCTAACGGGTGAACTTCAAGAGTTGCATAGCCATATGTGACAAGAAAGCTTGTCATGAAAGCCTTGTGGATTGTCTCCTCATAGGTTTCAGCGCCCACAAAATCCCAGTATCTTATTCTTCCATCCTCACCCTTTTCGGCAACAAGCTTTTTAAGCTTGTTCCAAAAGCTTTCCAACTCCTCTGTGAAGGCTTTATCCCGCAGAATTTTAAGCCTTATAAGCTCCTCGCGTGAAGCAGCCCCGCCAGCCTCTTCCGGCATAGGAAACTCTTTCCATCTGTCCTTTAGCGGTGGGAGGCTTTCCCAGTACCGCAGCGCCTCTTTTAGGCTGTGGAGCGAAATCTGCTCAAACTCGACCGTCGGGTGCCAAGCTCCGAGAAAAGCCTCTACAATAGCCTCTTTCTCTAAGCGTTTAATCTTCTCTTCCAAGAGAAATGGGTCTGTGTAAAGGGACGTGGAACGGTGTTTAACCCATTCGCTTTGAAGCCTAATAACTGATGCTAGGCGGTTTATTGCTTCAGCATCTAGGCATAGGTCTTCGGGCTGCTCCCAATCTGGAAAAAACTCCCTAACAACCCTAATTATTTCATCCACATCAACAAGAAACGGGTCTAGGGAGCGCTCCTCAACAGTTTTGCACATTTCAATTACTCGTTGGAGCCTTTCCCGCCCGATTTTGACGTGTTCCCGCTTTGACTGCATTAGGCAACCTCTTTGATTATGGATTTGCCCTCAACATTCTGGACTGTAATAATGTTTATGTCGTTTTGTGCGAAGGTAACTTGGCTTGGGGTAATCACAACATACTGGACATCTGCATTCTTAACCGTTGAAATAAGCATCTGAGCTATTATTTCACGGTTCTTCGGATCCATATGAACGTCATATTCGTCCACTGCGCGGAAGGGTGAACGCACATGCTGCTGCAAAGCCAGTAGAAAGCTCATGGTGGCTGTTGTTCTTTCGCCCCCGCTTTGGGTGTAGGCGTTAAGCGGCACTGGTTTTCCACCCTTAAAGCCCACCAAAATCTCAAGTCCAGCTGCCTCAATGTCATGCTCGTTTACAAGTTTAACTTCGCCAACTGCCTGAGACTGCGCCAAAATCTTCTGATACTCTAGGTTTACACGGTCTAAAAGGCTTTGAATTACTGTCCGCCAAGTTTGCATCCGCGCCTTAACCTCTTCCAAGGCTTTTTCTCGGTTTTCAGCCACAAGCCGCGCCTTCTCCTTAAGTTCCAAATAAAGCTGCGAATAAGACTCATACATGCGTTCCACATCTTCAGAAACTCCAGCTAAAGCGGCTAAGTGCCCATCTGTTATGCGAATTTCATCCAAAATTTCGCTAAAACTTTTGACAACAGCAATTCTTGGTCCAGTTTCCCCAGCCTTCTTAACAGCCATGTCCAGCTGGGCTTTTGCATCTTTCAGCGCCCTCTCTAATTCTTCTATGTTGGCTTTGGCGTTTTCCATGCGATAGTTTAACAGCGCAAGCCTAACCTGAGCTTCAAGGATTTGGCCTCCTATCTTTTCAACTTGTTCCTCCAGAATCTTCGTCTCCGTCTGTTTTCTTTTTAACTCCTCATCAAGCTTTGAAACTTTCAGCCTCGAGTTTTCTATCAGCTCTTTAAGGCTTTCTGTTTTCAAAAGTTTTAGGTGTTTTCTACCTTTTTGAGCTTCATTTTCTATTAAGGATGTCTCTGTAATTAGCTGCTCGCACAGCGATATTGTGGCTTGGCTTCCAGCTTTCTCCCTTTCAAGGCTTATGGTTTCGTTTAGGCTTTTCTTCCATTCGCCCTTCAGCCTTTCAAGCTGGCTCTGCTGGGCTTGAAGCTGTTCCTCGGCTGTTTTGGCTTCTCCTTCAATCTGCCTTAAGATGGCTAGCTCCTTAACGCGCTTATCTTCCAAATCTTTCAATATGCTTTCTCTGCGGTTCACCTCAGCCCAAGCCAGTTCCCGCTCTAGAAAACGCCTTTTTGCCGTCAACTGCTTCTTCTCTTGAAACCTTTCGTACTGTTCTCTCCAATAGTTAAGCGTCTGCTCCGCCGACTCCAAAAGCTTGTTTATGGACTCTTCTTGGCTTAATATTCGCGTAAGCTTTTTCTGGGCTTCAAGAACATTTTCACGGTAAGCCTCAAGCCCAACAGCCGCCTCAACCATCCGCAACTTTTCCTGAGGCGAAAGCACAGTGAACTGCTCCACCATGTTCTGATGCATAATAATAAGCATGTTGTCCGGGTCAATACCCAGCTTTGCCAAAAGCCTTTCTACGTCCTGCTTTGAAGCAGCCCGATTCTCAAGCTCAAACCAGTATTTGCCATCCCGCCTCAAAACCCGCGTCAAAAAAATCTGGTCCTTATTAAACTTTGGAACTGGGCGTTTCCCACCCCGCTTAGAATTGTCCAGTATAAGTGTGACACGGGCTTGATCCTTACCCCAACGAATCAAGTCGCTGAGCTTCCTAGAACGTTCAGTGTAAGACTGGCCGAGGGCTACGGAAATAGCCAGCAAAAGCGAAGACTTTCCAGCACCGTTGGGACCGCAGACCACGTTTATGCCGGGTTTAAAGGGCACCCTAGCATACTCGTAGCTCATGAAGTTTT
>Ga0078972_1009659_pt1 | contig 18834 bp, 14 predicted proteins | sample YelNatPaOPGAMG01_FD_67568 | JGI IMG/M metagenome (GOLD analysis project Ga0078972, IMG submission 67568) | Hot spring thermophilic microbial communities from Obsidian Pool, Yellowstone National Park, USA - OP-RAMG-01 (SPADES assembly) (version 2) | ecosystem: Environmental > Aquatic > Thermal...
TCTTGCTCGATGCTTCCTGCCAGATATGTCTATACCAACAAATATATCCTGCTTCATCGTCAATTCTATCTTCTCTTTCTTTATCATCTGTCCCCCTTTGTTAGATCTTATATTCTACCTTCAGAGGACAGATTTACTAAGAGATCTTTCCCCAATTTTCAAAGAAACTTCTTTATTATAGTAATCTTGAGGGGAGAGGGTGAAAGGTGAGGTCGAAATCCCCCTCAATCCCCCTGTCCCCCTTGCTCTCCCTCCTTTTCTAAAGGAGGGCTGGGGTGGATTTAAATCCCCCTCAATCCCCCTTTGGAAAATGGGGAAGTTGGAAGAGATGGGTTACAAAAGGGGGAAAATGGAGAAGGAATTTGAAAAAGGGGAAGAATAGAGAGAGAATTTATAAAAGGGGGAATTGAAGGGGGATTTGGGAGGGAATGCAAGGGAAGGTTGAAAAACCCCCAGCATACTTTTTACAAAAATCTCAACAGTGTATTCAGACAAATATATTTTGAATTTACATCCATATTTTTCTTTTGCCAATCTGACCAGTCATACTCACCAAATTTTATTGTTCCAGAACCAATTTTTATGTAAACATTTTTTTGAAAGATAAAATTGAAATCAATATTTCCGCCTAAAAATTTCTCTGTGTTTCCAATAACAGTGTTATTTTCAAATATTACACGAAGATGGTTTTCCGGTCGGCTGAGAGTAATTTGCACATCCCTTCCAAAAGCAAATATATTTTTTCTGACAATGTTATTTTTTCCATAATGCTGATGAAACCCGCCATGGGTTGTAAAAAACACAATATTGTTTTCTGCAACAATATCAGTTGAACCCTCATCAAAGTATATTCCCCACCCACCATATTTAATTGCTGCAATATGATAAAAAATATTGTTTCTTATTACTGTGCCTGGCTGAATACCAAGTGTATAAATCCCACCCATATCAGAAAGAATTGGACCAGAACCATTCTGCTTTTTCCCGATGTGGTGGACTGTGTTATTTTCAACCTTGTTTCCAAAAGCACCTGATTTCTTATAACCCCATGTCCATCCAATTGATATCCCAGTATAGTAGAGATTGCTGATTTCATTGCTGGAAATTTTATTATTGTAACTATGCCCAATCCATATGCCAACTGCCTGATGGAAAATTATCCCGCCATCATCAATGACACAATTTTTCACAATGTTTGAGTGGGTTTTTTCTTCTGATTTTCTTCTTATTATTGTCTCACCAATTTTTATTCCTCCGCCGCCAAGATCATAAAATGTGCAGTTTATCACCTGATTTTTCTGGCAACCCTTACCAAATTCCAGTCCATACTGACCAAGATGAGAAAATTCGCATTTTTCAAAAACAATGTTTCTTGCATTTTCACAATAAATAGCCCCGGGAAGACCATTTGCAGCCTGATTAAAACCTCTTTCAGGAAAACCTTCGTCATAATACCAGTCAGAATGAGAAAAACAAATATTTTTAAAATCAAGATCCTTGCAATTTTTTATTCTTATTATCTCGGGCAAAAATCCAGCAATAATTTCTGCTTCGTCAATTTTTTCAGTTTCCAGTGGACAATAATAAATCTTTTTTTCCTGATTGTCATAATACCAGGAATTTGGCTCAAGAAACTCAAAAAGATTTTCAACATAATAAAGGTCATCAGGATCAGGTTTATAGATGCTTTTATATGTAAAATATATGTGGCAATTTTCTTCATCAATTTCCTTAACAGGCCTTCTACATTCAATCCATCTTGTCATCAAGACAACTTCACTGTTTTTGAAACTTTTCCATTTTCTTATTGAACCAGGATAAAAAACAAAACCATCCACTGGCTCATTCCATTTTTTCTCTGAGTCCTGTTGAATAACTCCTTTTACTTTCAGAAACGAATTTTTGGGATATCTTGACCTTAATACCCTTTTTCCATTAATCCAGAGATTGTGGGTGCTTTTCTCACATTCAAAAACCCATAGTTTCAACCCATTCATTTCTTTTTGAACAACATCTTTTATTTTTCTACCACCACTTATTGTAACTTTACCTTTTCCGGTAAACGTAACATTTTTGATTCCTGTAATTTCTAATGGTTCAGAAAGAAAATATGTTCCCGAAGAAAGAATAATTTCAAATTTTTTCTGCTTTTCCTTTTTTTGCATCTTTTTGACCATGTTCAAAACATTCTTCAATTCCTTCACATCTGACACTGAAAATGAAGTTTTTTTCATACTATCTCCTTGTATGAATTTCAGAATCCCTGATTAAAATAATTGAGTCATTTAACACTCTGACCATCATAGAAAGGTTCTTTTCTATTTCTTCTTATCAGAATATTTCTCTCCAAGGGCATCTGTTTGTGCAATTAAATTTCTGTAATCAGGTAAATGCCCGTTTGCATCTTTGAGAATAAGTTTCCATGCCTTTTCAATTATTTTTTTAACTGGTTTTTCAGCAACAATATTTTTCTGACATCCGGGGTCGTTTTTAAGGTCAAAAACACTTCTTGCTTCGCCTTTTACATCCATAATAACCCAGTATCTTTCATCCCTGAACCAGACAGAATCGCCATAACGACAGGTAAGATATTCCCTACCCTGCCATTGATTCTTGTTTATGATACCCATAATGTCTTTTCCATCCAGCATAATTTTTTTATCAATACCTGCCAGATTATACAATGTTGCGGTGACATCTAAATTATAAAGTAATTGACTGAACCTCCTGTTGCCTTTCACACCAGGAATATGTATCAAAAGTGGCAATCTCATTACGCCTGGATAAAGGGCATAATGGGGTTTCCCGATAATTCTTTCAGGATTGTCTGCAAAGTTTGTACCATGGTCACTCAAAACTATTACAACTGAATTTTCCCACATTCCCAATCTCTTCAATTTCTGAATAAAATAACCAAACCATGTATCAACCATTGAAATAAGACCACAGTAATGAGCAACAGTATGCCTGAATTCTTCTTCTGTCATCTGATTATCAATAGGGCCATACGACGCATGAAGAATTGTTCTACCTTTATAATCAGGATTTTTGTAATACATTTCAAGATATGAATCAGGTGCTTTCCATGGTTCATGAGGAATGAAACTGTCTATAAAAAGAAAAAGTGGCTGAAAGATTCTGTTTTCTTCAATAAATCTCATTGCCTTCAAAAAAAGTTGCGCAGTGGTTGTATCCTCTTCTGAATAAACTTCTGAAAGATTTGCAATGGCATTAAGTGTGTAATACCTGGGATAAGGTTTTCTAATTCTTTTAATATCTCCACCGTATTTTTCAAATGTTTCTGGTATTACTCTTGATGGAGAATGATAAATACTTCCTTCTATCCCCCTTATAAATTCCCATTGCAAAAAACCGCGGGTAAAATTCATTCCTGGTGTGAAATAAGCAGATGTATCACTGAAAAATCCTGTATAATAGCCATTTTGTACAAGATTTTCTGCAATAGTTTGTTCATTATTATCAATTGGCTGCCATCCAGGAAGACGAATTGGACACCATTTCATTATGTAATAATTATTAAATGGATATGCCCTTTTGCCTGTGTGAAGTGCGCGGCGAACTGGAATTGTTGGCAATGACTCAGGATACACATTATCAAAAATTATTGATTCTCTTGCAAATGCATCAAAATTTGGTGTATAAATTTTTTTATTTCCATAACAACCAAGATAATCAGCCCTCAATGTGTCAAAAACAACAAATATCAGATTCAATTTTTCCATCATCGTTTCCTTTCATAAAACAATTTGTTTTTGTTCAACCGGGTTATAAAACTTTATTTCAGGAAATCTTTTTTCCAGTAATTTTATCATTTTTAAAACATCTTTGTTGCAGGAAAAATCCCCTGGAGAAAATTTTTCAAAGTGATGTAAATAAACGGAAACTGGTTGCAAATTTTCTATGATTTCTTCTGTATCTTCACACCATAAACAGGCGAGGTCTATTTTACCCCTGTATTTACCCCATGTATTTGAATATCCATGAGAATCCCCTGAATGAAAAATTTTTTTACCTCCTGCCTCTATAACAAAACTCAATCGTGTGCATTGATGTTCTTGTTCGCTTCCTTTGTTTGGTAAACAAATGATTTTTATGTCTTTAATTTTCACTGTAACATTTTTATCACCAATAATCGCCTGGCTTCTATTAAAACCTTTACCAATGCACACATTGATGACATCAAAAGGCGCAATCAAAAATGAATTATCTCCTTTTTCAATGTTAAAAATTGTTTCAATTTCAAAATGGTCTGCATGAATATGCGTACACAAAATTGCATCAATATGTGGCAAATCTTCCAATCTAATATCGGGCTTATTGACCTGCTTTTCTATATGACCCTGCCAGAAAAATTCACCTGAAAAAAATGGGTCAATGACAATAGATGTTTTTTTATAAATAATCAGAAATGATGCATGATTCAGGTGCTTTACCAGAATTTTATTTTCTTCTTCCAATCATCACCTCTTGAAGTATTTTTTGAATACTTCTCTGATTTCAAAAGTTCTTAATACATCATTCAAACTATAAACAAAAACATTATTACAGCCGTGTTCTAGTATTGTTTTCAGTTCTAATTCAACCCTGTCTGCACTTTTCAGAGGATACGAATCAGGCCTATTGTAGTATCCAATCATTGCTACTGCTGTTACTTCTGGATGATATTTCTTTTCATTTGCCATTATAAACTCAGTATCTCGTGTGATTTCCATTATATCCCGCGGGAAATATTATGCAATTGTCTGAACCCAGTAATCAAGATACATAATTTCTGCTTCAAACCTGTACCATTCAGGCATAACTTTTTCTTTCTTGGGGTTGGTCATCCTGAATACAAGTTCTTCTGGAACTTCACTGTCCCTGTATCCCATTCTTGCCCAGATATCAGGGTCTTCACACTCAAAGCCAACATAAAGGTAATCATCATCCCACACCATCTTTGCCTTTGTATTTAGCACTGGCTTACTACCATCAACCATATCCTGCAAACTTACTTCCATTGCATTTTTCCAGCATGTCTCATTCAATTTCCCATCTATTACTACTTTTTCCTTTGTCTTATAGCATTGATATTCAGGTCTATTCGTTTGAGCCATCAATACACTGAAGAAACTCAATAAAAAAATACACACAATGACCAGAAACCTATTTTTGACCATCCTGCCACCTTTCAAATAGAAACAGGTTTTTTTCTTCTTGCAGAACTTTTAATTGCACGACATACTTTTAATGCATAAAGCCCATCATTTCCACCAACAACAGGTATTGAATTATTTTTTATACAATCAACAAAATGTTTTATTTCTCCTGAAAAACCATCTGCATCATCAAATTTTTCTTCAAAAACCTGTGATGGATTATTACGGTAGATGTACTGTAAATTCTGCGGTTTATCAAAAGGACCTTTTACCTCGCACACTGCTTTTTCACTTGTAAAAGTTACTTCTTCTTTCGCAAAAATCCATTCAGATGCATAACCAGCGCCAATTCCTGCTATTGCACCATTTTTGAATCTCATGGTAAAGATTGCAGAATCTATTTGCGGAGCAAATTCTGGCATAAAAAGATTACCACCCTCTGCATAAACAGTCCTTACCTCGCCGAGCAAAAAATGAAGGAGGTCTATCATATGTACTGTGTTTTCAACAATTGGACCACCTCCATCATTTTCATCCCAGAACCATTGTCTCTCAACTCTTCCAAGGGCAAATTTTGCAAAAACCCATTTCGGTAATCCAAATTCATTTTCAAACTTATTCTTTAAAAATAGATATGTGGGAGAAAACCTTTTTTTGAAACCAATCATCAGAAAAACCTCATTTTTCTCGCACACCTCAATCATTTTTTCGCAATCAGATACTCTGGGAGCCATTGGTTTTTCGCAAAGAATATGAACATGTTTTTTGGCAAAAATTTGAGTTAATTTCAAATGAGACGAAGGTGGTGTGCAGATACTCACTCCATCAGGTATATCTGATTTTAGCAATTCTTCTACAGAAGAAAACGGTCTGACATTATATTTTTCTGCCGCATCTTTCAAAACATCAGGATTTGTATCTACAACGCCAATGATTTCAACATCAGGTATTTGCTGATAATAATAAATATGTGCCTTCCCGATTCCAAGACCAACAACAGCAATTTTTATTTTCATAGTGCCTCCTCAAATTTTTTAAGGTTATCAAAACATTTTTTTGCAACTGTAAATGGATCTTCGTTCCACAGTTTTTCATCAAAAAGTTCAAGGCAGTAATATCCATTGTATTTTATTTTCTTCAATCTTTTTACAATTTCCTTCAGTGGCATTATTCCCTGTCCAGGTAATACCCTGTCTTTATCTGTGAGAATTTCCCTTGGTTTGTCTGAAACATCATTGATATGAACAAAGAAAATCTCTTCACCTTTTACTTCATCAATATCCTCCATTTTGCTGATGCCCCTGAAAAAATGAAAGGTGTCAAATAAGATTCCGACATTTTTATGCTGGGTTTTCTCAACAAGCAATTTTGCTGTTGAAAGACAACCAATAAACTTTGCACCGGCAATGAATTCAATGGCTAAACGTACTCCGTATTTTTCAGCGAGATTGCCTGCTTCAAATAAATTGTTGCTGGCAACCTGATAATCTTTTTCACTAACATTTTCTGGAAAATCTCCTACCACAACAAGTACTGGAATTTCAAGGGCATTACAGATTTTTAGTTTTTCAACAAATTGCTTCATCGCATTTTCTCTTTTCTCTCCTTCTGATAGCATCAAATCACCCTGAAAACAGGAGCCAACCGGTTTGATTTTGTTTTCCTTTAATAAATTTTTCGCTTCATTCAATGTGGAATTTTTCAAAAATTCCTGTAATTTCGGCAACCATATTTCAACTGCCTCAAGTCCTGCCTTTCCATATGCTCTGATATCAGTAGCAAAATCTGACTTCATTGTTGTTGCCTCATTCATTGCAAATTTCATATTTCCTCCTGGTTATAAAACAAAAATTTCTATTCCAGAAATTGTTATTTCTTTATTCGATTCATTGCGCAATATGATTTTGTTCCACCCATTAACAATGGTCCTTGCAGGCACTTCAAATTCTGCTATTTTTAAATTTTCAATAGTTTTTGTTCCTGAAATCTTTTTTGAACACATTAATCCAGTTGAAGTTCCGCTGATGTCTTTTATTCCCTCAGGATGTCCAAGCGGCAGTGAATTCAATGATGCCAATAATTTTTCAGCGAGAATTTCACCTGAAAATAATACTTTTAATAAAACTCTGGAATGATTTGGTTCTTTTCCCATCAAAACAAAAAATTCCTTTGTCATGCGTGGTCCAGCAGAAACAGGAATCTGTTTTGGTAAATCAGTATCAGGCACATGATCGATGTTTGAGGAAATAAGATAAACCTTTGGACATCCCTTTAACTTTGATTGATTTTTTATCTTTTTGAAAACATCAAACCTCAAATTGTGTCCATTATTATTTTTTCCCCTCAATGTAAAAAAGTTAAAAAAATAAATTCCATCTGCTCCTGAACTCAAATAAGCATAAGCAAAACCCTCTAACAAAAGTTCATTGTATGGCATATATCTTACTGGTAATCCTGGACGCCTGTCTGCTGAAACATCAGCACCAGCAAAAAGTGCAATTCTATCCCCGACAAGATTGCGAAATTCCTCCACTGGCATTTCCCAGCCCGTATCAAGAAATTCTGAAAAAGTAATTCCATCAATAAGATTTTTCTTTGACAACGTTGACAGGTCAAACCCAAGTTCATAACACAACACAGGCACAGAGGCAACCCTGATAAATAATTGTGTCCTGCTATTTTTCTTTAACATAATCTGTCGCACCTGCCCGATAAAATCAGTCATAATTTTACAATGATATTTGGAATTACACCTTGGAAAATAATTCGGGAAACGGAGAAAATCAAGTTCAAGAACATCAAAATCATATTTTTCGACAATTTCTGCAATCAAATTCAGATAATGTTGTCTAACCTGACTGTGTTCGTAGTTAAGCCCTATTCTTCCCCACCCTTCACTTGCTTTACCAGGCAAACGATATTGAGGATTCTGTTTATAAAAATTGCTGTTTAATGGAGATGTATCAGGTTCGAGTGCTCCATGCATGTCATTCATTCTTATACTAACACCAGGTGCAATTCCTCTTTCCCTGCATCTTTCGATACAGAGTGAAAGATAGTCATATCCCAGTTCTGCCAGTCTTTTCATCTGACGCACATAATGAGGCAAATTTTCAGTATAACAATCCCAGAATTTTTCCCATGCAGAGCCAGGATAATTTATTTTTTGTGCATTTGGATTGATTAACATCAAATCAGCACCACCATCAGCAATTTCATCAACCATCTTATAGATATGACCAGGTTGGATTGGCTCCTGTGTAATAATGAATATATTTGTGCAGTCCTGATTGTAAATCAATCGGTATTTCTTATTGAAAACCTTTTTCTTCTTCATCAACATCGCTTTCCTCTCCACAATATCCTTTGTGTTTTCTGGGGTCAAGTTCCATACCATCAGTTCTCAATTGTTGCCTGAGTTTCTCTATTGAAATATCCCTGATGTTTTTCACATGATCTTCAATTGCCATTGAAACAGCAGTACCTGCAGATTGTCCCATCCCGCAACAGGTAGGAGTCATACGACAACTGCTGTGAACAACCTGGTCAACACTGATGCATTTACCCGCCATCAAAAGATTGTTAAAATCCTTCGCAATTATACAGCGAAAAGGAATTGCATAAGGTAGTACACGTTGTCTCCATCCTCTGTGACCTGGCTTTGTAAGGCTGTGAAAATCAATCTGAGATGTTGCCACACATATACCATCAGGACAATCAAATGGTTCTTCACCCAGGATATCCTGTTTTTTTAAAATATAATCACCTATAATTCTTCTTCCTTCACGAATTCCTATCTTTGATCCTGAGGAACAAATCATATATGTTGGATAATATTTCCTTTGAAGAAAATGCACAATTCTAATCATCTGACGCCTTGCTTCGCATTCAGCATCAGTCAAGGAAAATGGGTCAGTCGGGTCATGGTCAACCACCTTTGTCATATTACAATAAATCCTGTTATCAATCCACTTTACATGGCAATGGAGCCCTGGCAATTCCTGTTCACTGTTAATCGGTTCAAGCCCAGGGGGAAGATAAACTTTTACAGGTTTTCCTGTATCACAGAGAAAGAAAACAAGTGTCATATGAAGGGTACGTCCCTTTAATGGGTCTCCCTGCATAAACTGTGCACCCGCAAGAAAACCAAGGTCTCCTTCACCTGAAGCATCAATGAAAAATTTTGCTGAAACATCAATGGTTTGTGAACAGGAAACCAATCTTACCCCTTTAATAATTTTGCCTCTGGTAATTACATCCTGCAATGTTGTATGAAATAAAATTTCAACTCCTGCATCCTGAGCAAGAAGTTGCCATGCAATTTTCAAATATTCAGGGCTGTATGGATTATAGGAAACATTTGTTCTTGCACCAAAATTGTCCATGATTCTGATGATACTACTAAAAATATCACCCATCCCATCCAGCCCAGCATACCACTGTGCAACATTTCCCCCAGAAGAAACCCCTCCAAGGCAATTACCTTCTTCTACAAGAAGAACACTATGACCCCTTCTCGCAGCAGCAACCGCAGCAGCAGAACCTGCTGTCCCACCACCAATGACAACAATATCCCTCTCAATTTTTTTTGTTTCCACCAGAAATCCTTTTTATTAAATTACCTCAAGAAGAAATCCTGAAAGCCAGACAGTGTCATTTCCTCCAGAAACAAACCTGATGGAAAATTTGAAAATTTCCGTTTTTGTATCAATAACTCCTTCCTGAGAAAAATATGTCCATTGCCCTACAGGAATTTTTGGATGAATATCAAGTGTTGTACCAATTACCTGCCCCCCACAGAATTGTATTCCTGTGATGAAAAATTCTTTTGATGTTGGTTCTTTTTCCCTGTAAGCATAAAAACTGAGTTTCAGTTTTTTCCCCCTCAGATCTGTCTTGCTCATACTGATTTCCTGATAAAGTTCCAGATAAACCTCTTCTTCTGATTGTCCAATACTTAATTTAACGGATGGCTTTCCCTGAAACAAAACATTTTTGTCTTCTTCTATGCGAACCAATTTGCTGTAAATGTCAGGTGCTTTATAAACATTCTTCCAACTACGCAAACTTCCGTACCATCCCGGTGGTAATTTTTCTGGTGACTGATCTTTTGGCGATGCAGGAGAAACAAAGTTTGGATTAATCAGGATGCTTTTACTCAGGTCAAATGAAATTTGAGAAGATTGCGGCTGAAAATTTTCTCTCGGTGGTCTTTTTGTTTCTCCCCACACATTGTCCTTTTGTTTTTCATTTCCACTGGCAAAACAAAAAATCTGCAACAGCAATAACATTAAAATGATGTTTTTCCCCATCGTCCCTCCCTGTTTTATATTTTTACTTCAAATTCTTTAACCTTTTTTACCCCTGATGGAATATCCTTCACTATGATTTTCCACGTACCTGTTAAAGCATTCAAAGGTAGATTAATTCTGTAGGATGCTTTACCTTTTGAAGAAACAAGGTTTGTTGAATACCAGTAAATGTTCTCGCCTGATGGGTTGTAAATATCTACCCTTATCACATGGTCTTCTGGCAATCCTTCGGCTGTCTTTAGCGAAAAGGACATTATCATCATTTCACCTGCTTTTACTTCAGAAGGAACTTTTGTTTCAATATCCTCAACTGAATATGGAAGCAAACTATAAAAATGAGCAATGCCAGGCACAAGAACAATTTGCTCTGGGTTAACTGGTTTTTCATTTCTCATATCAAAAATCCTGTAACCAGAAGGCACAATAAGTTTTCCATTTTTCTTTTCAGAGCCATCCTGAAAAGAAATATCTGGAAGCAATCCTACAAAATATGCTGAACCCTGTTTATAAACAAAAACCTGGCATTCATCAACTGGCTCACCTTTTTCATCAACAACGTTAACATACGGCTTTACTCCACTACGAGCCATAACTTCTTTTACAAAATCCAGTAAAATTTTGTGCTGAGATTTTTTTCGAAGTGTTTCAAACTTTGAAAAATTAAAATTGAAATACCATGCTTTTCCCTTACCGTAAGAATTCACAATGATACCAGGAATATTGCCTGCCTGATAAAGTGGTTTGCCACCTGAAACTGCGATACCTGTTTCCTGCAATTGAACAGGGAAGTTGTCAGGCATAAAATTCCAGATATTTGTTTTATTCCAGTTACCCTGTTCAACCACAGGCGAAATATTGAAATTTCCACGACTGATTCCAAAAATATCATCAATTGCTCCCTTTGAACGGAATCTGCAATGCTGGTCCATAATTCCTGTTTGTATGTCTGCAATAACTGTTCCACCATCAGAAACAAATTTTCTTATTGCTTCAGCTTCTTTATCTGTAAGAGATATCGAGTAAGGAAGAATTAAAACTCTTATTTCAGGATATTTCAACTGTCCTTCTTCTATTTGTTCGTAAGAAATAAATAAAGGGCAGATATGATTTCTTTTGAGTATTTCAACCCATGCATCCCTGTTTGCATCAAAAGTTGAACTTGCATCAAGTGCATATGCAGCATGAATGCTTGACTGTGAATAATGAATTGCCACACCATAATTTTCAAGTTGAGAAGTAAAAATTGTTTTTCCTATTCCATTGAGTAAATCGGCTACTGCCTCTTCCCATGCCTGACTGGATGGATTGAGTTTGAAATCAGGATCAAGGTTAACAGGGAACCACCAGAAACCATTTCCATTGCCACCTTCAAGAACATTTTCCCACAACTTGTGTTTTAATGCTGGTCCGCTTGAACCATATCCACCCCAGGGAAATTGTTTCAAATCAGGATTAAAAGAACGGTGCATAATAATTTGATTCCCACTTCCATATGCCCAGAGATTATCAAAAACCTGACACCGAAGCCATACATCATGTCCATTGTATGGTCCTGGAACCTGTGTTCCAGAAAGGCTGATTGTTGCATCAGGATTTATCTTCCTGATTTCTCCTCTAATCCATCTCACAAATTCAGCAAGACACAATTCATTGAATCTTCTATGGTCTGCCCAGCCCGACCATTTACCTTTTTCTCTTGCTTCTTTTACAGTCAATGGTCTTACTTCATCCCAGTTTTTAAAATCAGTACCATAGGCATCATTCAGTTCTTTTAAATCCCTGTACTGGGATTTAACCCAGTCGCGAAATTTTTTGATACAGTGTTCACAGAAACAAAAATCATAAGCATCACCAAAATGAGTTATTGACAGTTCATCAGTAAGTGTATAATCAATTTTTCCATAGCCCTTTGTCAATCCTGCTACCAGTTGAATTCGTTTAACAACCTCTTCCCTGTATTTCGGGTCATTAAAACAAACTGGCCGTATCAAATATTTCAAATCACCTGTTTTAAAATACTGTGTTTTAAGTTCCTGGTATATTTTCTGTTTGTCATGCAATAAAAATGTGTCAATAATCCTGCTTGTATCAGCAATCTTCAAACCCGAATCAATACAATACCCTGATGTTCCTGAGATGCTTGTTATTTTCAGCATATTGACACCATGTTTTCTCAATTCTTCAATCCAGTATGGCTGATAATAACTCATAAAACCAGCAGACACTTCAAGGGCATAAGTGTAATCATCCGGTTCATTATTCTGTGCTACAATAGCCCTTATTTTTTTCTCGTCAATAATATCTTGTCCATCAAGTATTTGAACGTGTACATAAAAAGCCATTGTGGGAATTTTTCTCAATGGAATTTCACACTGGACTTTTTCTGAATTGTCCTGAGGTTTTACCTGTATTTTTTCCCACAAATAATTTCTGCTATCATAAAGAAGTACCTGAACATTCAAATTCTGATTTGAAGACCACGGTTTGGTTAAAGAAATTTCAATTTTCGCATTTTCTGTTTTTTGATAAGATTCTTTTTCAAGTTTCACACTTTTTATTGAATTTGCCTGAGGCAAATACAAAGTTGTTGTTGCCCAGTTAACAACAAGATTTCCTGCCTTGACAATAACATCAATAAAATGTAAACCACCACCTGAAATTTCGTTTAGTGGAATTACTACCTGATTTTTTCCCTTTTCTATGAATTGTGAAATTGATTTTTCCAGTTTAACATTTGAAAACTCATCCCTGACAGCAATATCAATATTGAATTTCGCACCATCTCTCTGATTATCTAAATTCAAAACAACTTTTTTCCCATCTGAATAAATTTTCTCAAATAAAAGTTCGGGTTCTCTTCCTGATGACCACAATGTTGATTTTATAACAAGTGACCACACATATTCCCACCATTGAAATGAAGGACAATAGTCGCTAAAAGGATTGAGATTTGGCAAGAATGCCATTGCCCTTAATTGATAATCAGAAAAATTATAGTTCAGGGCAACAATCCTTCCTTTCCCATATTCACCAACAACAATCAAGGGTTTACCATTGACTTCTGCAAGGACATCAGCATTTTCACCAATTGCGTGTACTGAGTACTGTGATTTCATTACTTCAAAAGGAATGCCTGTGGTAATAAAATGGTCTTTGAGTTTCTTCCACTGCCCGGGCACCTCTACAAAAGAACTTGCAAGTGATTCCGGAAATTTTTTCATCTCCTCTGAAAGCACAAAATCATAGTCATAACCATATCTAATGGATCCGGATACCCTTGGAGAAATTATCACCAGCCCAGTACCATTTTCAACCCTTTTCAAAATAAGTTTCTGGACTTCTGGGTCAAGAGAATTCCATGGAGCACTGATTAAAATTGCGTCAAGCGGCTGTTGCTGAAGTATTTTTTTCTGGTGTAATGCTGCAAGTGATGGAGTCCAGTATGAAACAAGTTTCCATGGAACCTTCCAGCCAACATTCCCATGGGTTACACGATAGTATTCAATACTAAATCTTTCAGCCATTTCAATGACTTCTCTTTCCCTGCTTGTGTGAGTGATAAAAAATACCTTTGTCTTTCCAAGATAATATGGATTCGCCCAATTAATGTGGGGTGTTTGAATTCTGTCAGACAATTCAATATCAGGAAGCCCTTCCTGAAGTGGAATATCCTTTTTTGTCTCTGAAATCACTGGACGAGGAATTGTTTTTGATACCTGACTTTTGTCTTCCTTCTGTTTTGGTACAAGTGGTTTAAGTGAATATTCCTGCGATACCTCTCCAATTTTGACTGGTTTTTCAAATTCTCCGGCTATTTTGTTTGCCTGGTAAACAATAGCCCTGACAACATATAAACCCTGTTGCTGTGGAATAAAATCTGCTTTGAATGTGTAAATTCCATCTTTCAGTTTACTGGCAACAATATCATCAAGAAATCTTTCTTTACCATCAGGTAAAATCAAAGATATTTTCACAACCGGTTCAACATCTGCACCAGATAATATCACCTGTAAAGAAGTTTTATTTCCTTCTTTCAGCAGTCCATCAATCCTGATTGTACCTGCATAGTTTTTTACTACGCCATCAACCTGCAAAAGCATATTATATGGCAGCATTGTAAAATTTGTTTCAAAGGAACCACCTGATTCAATCTTTTTTGTAAGAAATGAAATAGCGAAAGAACGCAAACTTGTTTTATGCCATTCATAAAAATTTTTCAGATTTGCATAATCAAGATTAAAGGCAATGCCATTTCCATTTTCGGATGAAATTGCAACCCATCCCCTTGTAATATTTTCAAAATTCTGACCAGTACCACTCTTTGCCAGTGGTGTCAGTGTTTTATAAAGAACACCATTTGATAGAGGAATTGAAAATACAAGTTCCTGTCCATTATCAAATTCATTATGAATACAAAATCCTAAATAATAATCCTCCATTGATGCCTGTTCATTATATACCTGATATTTCACATCTATTTCTGGCTGGTCAGAAAAAACAGTGATTGTTTTTGTAATTGTAATCCATTTCAATAAATCTGTAGTTCCACGTCTCCAGAGTTTAACAACCGCCCTTGTATCTGAATTTTCAATTATTTCAAATGAATAGGGCTGGTTCATATAATCACCAAAACTACCCTGTTGTTCAATGTAATCACCAAGCAACATTCCCCTGTTTTTCCCTCCTTCACTGTCCCTCAATAATTCATTTCCAGATGGTTTAATAACAAATGAATTTATGGCACCAATGGAAGGTTTTATAACAAACTTACAGAACTTATTTTCTAAAACAAGTTCCTGCTCATTATCCTGGTCAACATCTAATTGAGAAACAATTTTTGCGGAACACTGAATTTGGAAAAACAAAAAAAACATTGCCAGCAGCAAATATCTCGTCGCAGGATATCTCATTTTCCCTCCAATTTCCTGAATTTTACCAGCTAATCCCTGTTTTAGTTGCCCAGTCCCTTGACCTGAATGCTTTTACCGAACCATCAACAAGTAGAAAATTTCCAAATCCATTGTGTCTGAAACAAAGCCCATAGTGAGCCCAGGTTGGCAGAATTGCGCTATAACTATCTTTGACACCATCACCATCAATATCTGTGTCCATATTCGAAAACTGCAATGGTGTATTTGTGTAATAATTTGTAGCATCAGCAACCAGCCACAGATTCTTTGGAAGTCGGTCAAGTTTCAACATGTAGTTTCCAGAATAGCAAAATCTTGTATCAGGTGCACCGTTGTTACAATAGTTAACTCCATAAGAATAGTTCTGCGTTGCACCATAATATTTAACTCCTGGTTTAAATGTCGGGCATTTCAAAATTGTCTGACCAATAATTCCTGATGGAACACCGATATACGGAAGCAGAATATGATACCAGTATACTGAAGAAGGTGCAGCCGAAGTCCCTGTATTAAAAGGCACAAGATAGCCATTGTTGTCATTGGCATACATAAATATCGCAAGCCCTATTTGTTTGAGATTGCCCATGCACACTCCCTGCCTCGCCTTTTCCCTTGCCTTGCTGAGTGCTGGTAGTAGCATCGCTGCAAGAATCGCTATAATCGCAATGACCACAAGTAATTCTATGAGAGTAAATCCCTTTTTCATTTTTCTCACCTCCTCTGTTATTTTTCAATTTCAAGAACAACCTTTTCTTTTATCACAAATTCAGGTTCAATAGCAATTCTTGTAATTCCCGCCTTCCCTTTAACAATATCTTCTATTTTTTCAATCGCAATTTTACTCATCTCAGCAAATGGTTGTATTATTTCATGAATTGATTTTTTCTCTTCAACATCATCTGGTATTTCATCAAATGTCACAATTTCAATGTCATCAGGAATTCTCATTCCTTCAGCCCTTAAAACAGGCAACACTACATTTAAAAGCACTGCAATACCTGAAACAAAAATTGCTTTTGGATTGCAAAAAGAAAGCATATTGAAAAAATCTTTCTGCGATTTTTGCCAGTCAACATCAGACCCTTCAAAAACCATTTTCACAACATCTTTTTTTTCTGGATATACACCTGATTCAATGCAGGCATTATAAAAACCATTGTATCTTTGCATAATATGGCTTGCTTCAATATAACCAGCAAATCCAATTTTTTTGTGACCTTTCTTCAATAGATACTGTGTTGCTTTATATGCACCTGCCTGGTGGTCTGTACTCACATAACTGAACTTCGAAACAGGGAAAATCCTGTTGATTGCCATTACAGGTATTCCATTTTTAAATATTTCCTCCATCGCAGGTACATCTTTTTCCCATGGTACCAGCCAGATACAACCAGCAAATTTCTTCAAGTCAATGTTTCTAAAAATTTCATGGTGATTTTTTCTTAATGGAAATATGTGCAATTGAAAATTTCTCTGCAAACTTTCATCAACAAATTTTTCCATAAATGGCGCACTGATAGAAAAATCTTTTTTCCAGTTTGAGCGCACAACAACAAGAATTTGAATTGATGAATTGAGATGATTTTTTTTCCTTACAAATGTCCCTTTACCCTGAATCCTGTATATCAAACCCTGTTGTTCAAGTTCATCAAGCGCTTTTCTCACTGTAAGATGGCAAACATTGAATCTTCTTACAAGATAGTTCTGGCTTGGAAGGACTGTATCTTCTTTGTTCTTTTCTATCTCTGCCAGAAGATACTGTTTAACCTGCTGATAAAGTGTCATATTTACTCCACTTATAAGTGCTTATAAGTTTATACCATTGGATTGTTTTGGTGTCAAATCAATGAAAATTTTTTCACACCTCAGGTCTTTTATTCTGCAAGACCATATTTTCTATCAATCAATTCTGATATTGCCTCAATTCTTTCAATCTCACCCGGAGGTGAAATTTCATCAGAAACACCGAGGATTAAGCGTGGAATAAACATTTCAATAACCTTTTCTGTGAAAGAAAGAAGTTCTTTCAGTGGATAAGAAGGAAGGAAGAAAATCGCTGGAATTAAGTCAAGCACAACCATCCCTTTTGTTGACTCATATATTTCATCAAGTGTCATATCACACATTGGTACTGGTGTTAATGCCTCAACACCATGCAAACCTGATTCTTTTAAATATGGAAGAATCAATCTTGCATTTCCATCCCAGTGTGTGTGTACAAATCTATTATTCTCACCAAGTTTTTTTGCAATCTTTCTCCATCGTGGTAACACATATTTTTTTAGAATGGGTGGTGGAGTGAATTCATTGGTGACATGGTCTCCAAGATTAAAAATCCTGCACGGCAACTTCAATGCTGCATCAACAACCCTTATATCACGGTAAAGACACGCCTCAAGATATTCCTCAAATTCAACTGGATGATCATTCAACAAATAATAAGTGTTCAATAACCCTGCACCAATTTTTATTAATTCTGTAAAGCCGGTACTTGTGAGAAAAACAGTTGGCTCTGCCCTTTGTCCAACTCTATTTGCTGCCTCATTAAATAATTCAGGAACAGCAACTGCACTGGTGTGATTAACAATAAAGGTATAAATTTTCAGATCTTCCAGTGTTTTTACTGGAAACTCAACGATTCTCTTGTTATCAGTATAACCAAGTCCACCGGGAACAATTTGATAAACTGTTTTCAGGGTTCCTTTTTCAGTTTTTGTGATGACTTCAATGTGATTATCATCAATTTTTCTTTCAAATGTTTCAATCACCGTTGTATGATAGTAAACAAGACCTGCTGAAGCAGCATATCTTACTGAGCAACCAAGTTTGTCATAGATTTCAAGATGTGTGAGATTTGAAAATTTTTCAGGTAGTGTTCCCTTTGCCCTGTGATAATAAATCCATGTCTCCAGTCGCGGTTGCCACAATACAGATTGTGCTTTGCCTTCAAAAATTGCCAGATTCAATTGCTTCCTTGTCATATTTTTCTCCTGTGTCTCAACTTATTCTACAACAATTTCCTCCATTAAAAAAATTCCCCTCAATGCCAGTTACTCTCCTTCCTTTCAATCCCCCTAGTCCCCACCGGTCTCCCTCCTTTTTTAAAAGGAGGGTTGGGGTGGATTTTTCATAAAGATAAAAATCCCTCTTGCATCTCCCTTTGAAAAAGGGAGAAACTACTTTGAATCCCCTTGTGTCCTCGTTGCTCTCCCTCCTTTTCTAAAGGAGGGTTGGGGTGGATTTTGAGGATTAAAATCCCCCTCGGTCCCCCTTTTACAACCCTAACTCCGCAAATCTTTAGGGAATAAGTTAAGTTTGAGTTTTTCTGTCAATACTTCAACTTTCTTGGGTATTTCTGTTAATCTTTTTTTCCCATCTTTGTAGTAGACCAGATAAACTTTTGATAGCTCAAACAAGAGTTCTTTAACGGAAATTTTCTCATGCAAATCATTT
>Ga0078972_1001897_pt1 | contig 18832 bp, 18 predicted proteins | sample YelNatPaOPGAMG01_FD_67568 | JGI IMG/M metagenome (GOLD analysis project Ga0078972, IMG submission 67568) | Hot spring thermophilic microbial communities from Obsidian Pool, Yellowstone National Park, USA - OP-RAMG-01 (SPADES assembly) (version 2) | ecosystem: Environmental > Aquatic > Thermal...
AAAAATAAAAAAATTGGGAGAGGGCGGGGGAGAAGGAAAGAAAAAAGGGCGGGTGGCCCTTAAATTTCATTTTTCTCTTTTTGGAATTCTTCTTCAGCAGCTGTCGGTCCATTTTTCACTCCAGCGCTTTCTACGGGGCAGTATGTGGAGCATCTCGTGATAAGTCAGAAAGAAAATTTTTGAATCCGCCCAAGCGTGGTTGTGAGAGAGATGTCCTGTTTTATCTTCGAGAATAATTTTTTCGGTTATGGCTTCACGGAGAACTTCCCAAAGTTCTTCCACGGATTGAGATTCCTCCGCCCGAAAGCAGAGTTGGCTTACTTTTTCTTTGCACCGTTTTCGATAAAGTCGGACAATTCTGGTTAAAACTCCTCGCTTCCTCTTTAATCCCTTCGGGGCATAAGGAGCAATATCTATCCAGATTTCTGGTCCTGCTTTTTCGCCGTTTTTGCCTCCCCAAAGAGCCCACCAAAGATCAAAATTTTTCCGCAACAACTTGTCTTCTTTGATTGCTTCCAAGATTTTGTCAACGACCAAACCTAAACAGACAGATAGATGAAAGGATTGAGAGGAGAAAGGGGGATTGAGAAGGCATTCTAACTCTTCATTTGTCATTACTCCGCTTTTAACGAGGTTGTTTAAGCAACAATCAATCTCTTTTTCAAGGCGCTCGAGATGATTCTGAACTTCTGCGCTCCCAATGGAGGACTTTTGCATCTTCATCACCTCCTTAGCTGTGGTTCGCTCAACCTTCTTGGATTCCCCATTCACTGGCTCGCTTTTCTCTCGGCTTTCTTCCTGTGCCTGGCTCGCTCCGCATCCCTGGATTCCGCTATCTATTTGACTTCTCTCGGCGAAGGACTTTTGGTGAATTACAGCTTTCTGTTAAAGAACCCAGCGTGGATATTTTGGTCATAACGAAAACCATAAATGCCAAGATTCATCAGTCAGACTGAAAGCAAAATGGACCCAAGGAGATTCGAACTCCTGACCTCCTGTGTGCAAAACAGGCGCTCTACCACTGAGCTATGGGCCCGGTTTATCCTGCTTTTATACCGATTCATTTTCTAACTGGGCAATCCGCTTGATGATTTCAGCAAGATGAAGAAGCAACTCCTCAAATCCTTTGCTTTGAAGAATCTCCTCCTTTAATCTGTTAAGGTTCATCTTCTCCGCCTCCTGACCTTTAATTATAGTCAATTTATTGGGGAAGTCAAACGACCCTTGTTGGCATTGACAAAATATGATATTTTATAAACAGAATGTTTCAAATCAAGAGTTTAAAAAGGGTGCAACCAGCTTTGGCATTAGAGATTCTTTCTTGGTTGATTATTCTTTCGGCGATTATTTTTGTTCGCGCCACCCCATACCGCGAAAATCTTGACCCGGTTGATTTTAATCTGCTTGTTGGCGGGGTGCTCGGTTTTTTGGCTCTTTTATATTATCTTCTCTGGAGAAAACTCTCCCAAACCAAACGGCTTTATCTTCTTAATATTGCCCAGGTGGTGGTGATTGGACTTTTGTTTCTTTTTGTGAAGGAGATGGGCCCGTATTTTTTCTCTCTCTTTTTGATTCCCATTGTCACCACTGCTTTGACCCTGGAAGCCCTACCCTCGATTTTATTGGTCGCTTTGGCTTGTTTTTTTGTCGCTTTAGAAACAGTTTTGGCTCCCCAGATTAATATCTTTGGTCTTTTCCAGTTTGGTTTGATTATTTTGGTGACCATTTTTTGTCGTTTTTTGGCTTTGGCCTTAAAGGAAGAGCGACAAAAGACAATCCAAGCAGAATTAAGAGCGAAAGAGTTAGAGGAGACCGAGCGGGTCAGCCGCGAGTTCATCACCCTTACCTCCCACCAACTTTTGACACCACTTTCGATTATTCGCAGTTTTGCCTCTTTGTTTAAATCCGGTGATTTGGGTCGACTCAACGAGCGTCAACAAGAAGCAATGAATCAAATCCACGCCAATTCTGTAAGAATGGTTCATTTGGTTGAGGAGTTGTTGACAGTTTCTCGGTTGGAAGAAGGCAAACTGCCTTTTTATCCCAAACAAGAAGATTTGGTCGCGCTGGTGGAGAATGTGGTCGCAAGCTTTAAACAAAAGACAGAAGAGAAGGGACTTTATCTTCGTTTCAAAAAACCAGCGGTGAAAAAGATTGTTGTGAATATCGACCCGGGAAAAATTGAAAATGTCCTCTTTAATTTTTTGGACAATGCGGTAAAATATACCCAAAAGGGTGGTATTGTGGTAGAATTAAAAATTGAGGAAACTCCCAAAAGGCAAGAAGCGGTTTGTTCTGTTACTGACACGGGTGTGGGAATTCCGCCAGAATACCTTGACCGCTGCTTTCAACCTTTCTTGCGTGGACCGAACATTCTGGAACTGGACAAGAAGGGCGTGGGTTTGGGTCTGTTCGTCGCCAGGCTATTCGTGGAAAAGCAGGGCGGTCGGGTCGGTGTAGAAAGTAAATTAAATCAAGGTTCAACCTTTTACTTTAGTCTGCCCATTTTACACATTGATAAGGAGGAAAAGTGAGCGATAAACCAAATGTTTTGATTGTTGATGATGAAGAAGGGGTCTTGGCGATGTACAAAATCAAGTTGGAGATGGAAGGTTTTTCTGTTTTCACCGCTTTGGACGGTCAAACTGCCTTAGAGATGATTAGCAAAAACAAGCCTGATGTCATTCTGCTGGACATTATTATGCCCAAGTTGAATGGTTTTGATATCCTCAAGATTTTGAAATCCGACAAAGAGACAGCCAATATCCCGGTTTTTTTGTTGACCAATTTGCCTCAGGAATCAGGTGGGGAGAAAGGAAAGGAGTTGGGTGCGGCGGGTTATCTGGTTAAGGCAGACTATGAACCAGCTGTTTTGGCAGGGATGATCAAAGAAGTGATTAAACGCCCAGCCTCATAAAACTGATAAATTAAAAACACCGCGTGCGGGATTCGAACCCGCGATTTCCAGCCTGAGAAGCTGGCGTCCTGGACCACTAGACGAACGCGGCTTTTTTATTCCTGAAGAAGTTGGACAATTTTTTGGGCGAATTCCGAGGCTGCTTCCGGACCGCTGGCTGTGACAATCCGACCATCCACGACCACTGGTTGCTTGAGATAAAGAGCGCCGGCTTGTCTGAGGTTTTCTGCTTCAGTGGGAAAGGCGGTCGCTTGTTTGCCTTTGAGGATTTGGGCGTTGGCTAAAATTGAGGGAGCGATGCAGATAGCGGCGACCACCTTGTTTTGTTCAAAGGCGGTTTTGGCTAAACCAAGGGCAGTTGGGGAATGGAAGTATTCCACTGCGCCCGGACCGCCGACAAAAACAATCGCCTCAAACTGACTGGGATCAACATCTTTTAGTTGCATTTCTGCCTCAGCCCGACCATTCAATTTACCGATAATCTCGCCTACTTTGGAGGAAGCGGTTTGGACCTCAAAACCAGCCGTTTCAAAGATCTCCTTGGGTTGGGAATACTCTTCGTCGCGGAAGCCTTGAGAAGCAACGATTAATAAAATTTTTCTGCCCATACCTTCTTCAAAATAACAGAAGAAGACCTTTTCATCAAGGTCTTCTTCTGTTTTGGTTGAGCAATTTTTTACTTGCCCAGGATTTTGTACATTCCGGTTCCGCAGTCAGGACAGTGGCCTTTGATGGCTCTCCGTCCGTTTTTCATTCTCACTTCAGTGGCATCAGCGATTTCCTTTTTGCTCTTGCACTTAACACAGTATCCTTCTGCCATAAATACTCTCCTCTGCCGCCAAAGCTTTACTTTGACGGGTGTCGCTGCGTTTATCGCCCTGAGGGTTCGACCCTCCCCTCGTACTTATCCACACCTATCATCAATATATACAAGCCTCTTCGCTTAGTCAAGCACATTTTTAATTTCTAAATAAAAGAGGGTGATTAAGGCTGAGTTGAAAGCGGCACTAAAGGCAAAAAGAACGATCGGTAAAAGACAAAGGGGAAGGTAAAAGGGGAGGAGGAGCAAAAGAGTAGCAAAGGAGCCGAATTTGAGCATCAGCGCGCTTCCCAGTCCGGCAAAAAGAGCGTCATTAAGCGCATAGCAAAGACTCATCAAGAGAAAAAGACCAAATCCAATCCCCGAAACCAAAAGTAAAAGCAAAAGAGTTTCTTTAAAAAATCGATCTACCAGCTGGGTTGCTTTTTTGATGCCTTCCCAGAAGCTTTCTCCCTTTTCCACAAAAAGACGGAAGGCGCACCAGGAAAGAGGAAGAAGATAAAGCAGAGAGTAAAGAAAGGCAAAGCCAAAAAGCAGGATTAAAACCAAATTCACGCTTCCTGCGCTTTGGGAAAGATAAAAAGAAGCAAGATAAAAAGGAAGGAAAGATAAAAAGAAGAACCAAAGACCCATCAAGGCGCGTAATCCCAAAATCCGCCAAATGACCCTTAACCCTTGATTGAGCGCTTCTGGCAAAGAGACTGTTTTACCTTTTTGGAGCTTTAAAACAGCCGCAATCAATCCGCCTTCAGAAGCAACAGAGAGGATAAGCAAGGAAAGCGAGACCATCAAAAAGAGGATGAAACAGAGCAAGGTAAGACCAAGATGCTGGCTAACCCACTGAGCCGCTCTTTCTGGATTTTGAAAAGAAAGGTTCAGGTGTTGGTTCAGTTGTTGGGAATCAATGGGTAGATTGAGACCAAAACCAAAAACGCCCACAAAAAATCCCAAAATCCAAAGAAGGCGGTTTTTTAATGTAAGAGAAAAGGCCCTCTTGATTAGTTTGGAATAATCCATCTTCTTTAAGATACCATCTTCAAAATTTCTGTCAATTTTTGGAATCAGAGTGGCGGTTTTTGTTATACTTAAAAAGTAAGATGAGCGATTTTGTCCACCTTCATGTCCACTCAATGTATTCCCTTTTGGATGGTTTGGCCAAGATTGAGCAGTTGGTCAGCCGGGCGAAGGAATTAGAGATGCCTGCCTTGGCCCTCACTGACCACGGTGTTTTGTACGGAGCGATTGAGTTTTATAAACAGTGCTTGGAAGCGCAAATCAAGCCGATTATTGGTTTAGAGATTTATCTTGCTCCTCGGTCGATGACCGACAAACAGCCCAAAATCGACACCAATCCCTACCATCTTGTTCTTTTAGCCAAAAACAAGACCGGTTATCAAAATCTGATTCAGATTACCACCGCGGCGCACCTTCTGGGTTACTATTACAAGCCCCGCGTTGACCTGGCCTTTTTGAAAAATCATGCCGAGGGATTGATTGCTTTAACCGCTTGTTTGAGAGGGGAAATTCCTTCGGCTCTTCTTTCTGGTGAATTTGAAAGAGCCAAGGAGCTGGTTTTTCGTTATCAAGAGATTTTTGGGCGGGAAAATTTTTATTTGGAAATTCAGGACCATCCCAATATGGCGGAGCAAAGATTGGCTAATCAAAGGATAATCGAATTAGCCCAAAAGACCAAAGCGCCCCTGGTGGCCACCAATGACATCCATTATCTTCGGCCGACTGACCAAGAAGCGCACGAAATTCTACTTTGCGTCCAAACTGGCAAGACAATCCAAGAGAGCAATCGTCTTTCGATGAGGGCAGATGATTTCAGTTTTAAGACCGTTGAGCAGATGAAAGAGGCTTTTAAAGAGGTGCCGGAGGCGATTGAGAACACATTAAAAATTGCTCAATCGATCAACCTGGAGATCTCTTTGGGTCAATTCATCCTGCCGCGTTATCCCTTAAAAGAAGGATTAACCGAGGATGAATATCTCAGACAACTCTGTGAAGAAGGTCTCGTTTATCGTTATGGCAAGCGGGTTCCTGAGGAGGTGAGAAGGCGGATGGAGGAGGAGTTAAGCGTAATTAAGGCCACGGGTTTCTCCGCCTATTTTCTGATTGTCAGCGATTTTGTCAATTGGGCGAAAAGGAAGGGTATTTCGGTTGGTCCGGGTCGTGGTTCAGCCGCTGGTTCCTTGGTCTCCTATCTTTTGAGAATCACCGAGGTGGAGCCTTTAAAATATGATTTGCTCTTTGAGCGTTTTCTTTCCAAGGAGGGCAAGCGGGTTGCTCCACCAGATATTGACCTTGATTTTGCCGAGGACAGGCGCGATGAGGTGATTGAATATCTGGTGAAAAAATATGGTCAAGACCATGTCGCTCAAATTGTCACTTTCGGAACAATGGCGGCACGAGCAGCGGTGCGGGATGTTGCCCGCGCTTTAGGGATGAGTTATGCCCAGGGGGATGAGATCGCCAAGTTAATTCCTTTTGGCACTTCGCTGGAACAGGCTTTTGTGGAATCTCCGCTTTTGGCTGAGCGGTACCAAAACGAGTCTGAGGTGCGGCGGTTGATTGATATTGCCAGACAGTTGGAGGGGGTGGCTCGTCACGCTTCCACTCATGCTGCGGGAGTGGTCATTAGCCGGGAACCCTTGACCAACTATGTTCCGCTCCAAAAAGAACCAGGCAAAGAGGAGAATGTCATTACCCAGTACTCGATGTATGATTTGGAATCGTTGGGGCTTTTGAAGATTGATGTTTTGGGTTTGGCTAATTTAACCATCATTGAAAATACCTTAAAGATTGTCGAAAAGACGAAAGGGACCCATCTTGAGCCCAGTCAAATTCCGCTGGATGACCCCGAAACCTTCGAACTTTTGTCGAAAGGCGAAACCCATGGCGTTTTCCAACTGGAATCGGAGGGGATGAGGAAATGGTTAAAACAGTTAAGACCCACCGAATTCAAAGACATTATCGCGATGGTCGCGCTCTATCGACCAGGACCGATGGCTTGGATTGGCGATTATATCGCCGCAAAGCATGCCCGCAAAAAACCGACCTACCTTCATCCTAAATTAGAACCAATTTTGAAGGAAACCTATGGGGTGCCGGTTTATCAGGAGCAGATTATGCAGATCGCCCGTTCCTTGGCTGGTTTTACCTATAGCGAGGCGGATGTCTTGAGAAAGGCGATTGGTAAAAAAATTAAACATCTGCTTGCTGGTCAACGGGAAAAGTTTATCCAAGGATGCGTTCAAAATGGGATTGATGAAAAGACCGCCAACCAGATTTTTGATTTCTTTGAGCCTTTTGCTCGGTATAGTTTTAACAAAAGTCACTCCACCTGTTATGCCTTGGTTGCCTACTGGACCGCTTACTTAAAAGCCCATTTTCCCTCGGAGTTTATGGCTGCCCTTTTGACCAATGAACAGGACGATCTGGATAAGTTAAGTTTGGCGATGAAAGAGTGTGAAAGGGTGAAGATTAAGGTTTTACCGCCCGATATTAACGAAAGTTGGCCTGGTTTTGCAGTGGCGCCGCAAACAGGCGATATTCGTTTTGGTTTAGGAGCGATTAAAAATGTGGGAGACAAAGCCGCCCATTTGATTGTTGAAGAACGAAAGAAAAATGGTCCTTATCAAAGTTTGGAGGATTTTTTGAGGAGGTTTGATTCCTCAGTCTTAAATAAAAAGGTTTTAGAGAGTTTGATTAAGGGGGGCGCTTTGGATCGTTTCGGCGAGAGAAATGCTCTTTTGGCCAGTTTGGAGCAGATTCTCAAATTCATCCAAACCGCGCAAAAGAAAAAGAGTCAAGCCCAACTTGGTCTTTTCGGTCAAACAGAGGAGCTATTGCCTTCTTTGACTCCTTCCTTGTCTAAGGTGGCGCCGGCTTCCAAAAACCAAAAACTGATTTGGGAAAAAGAGCTTTTAGGGATGTATCTTTCCGAACATCCTTTGGCTGAGTTCAACCATCTTTGGCAGCAGAGTTATTTAGATCAGATTAGTCAACTTTCTCCGGAGAGAGAAGGGGAGAGGGTCAGATTGGTCGGTCTCATTACCAAGATTCAAAGGGTGAAGACCAAAAATGGTGCTGAAATGGCCTTTTTACAATTAGAAGATGTCAGCGGTAGTTTAGAGGTGATTGTTTTTCCTAAGGTTTTGGAGAAAGCAGAGAATCTGCTGTGTAAAGAGGCGACTGTTTTGGTGACGGGTCGCCTTTCCGAGAAGGAAGGAGCGGTTAAGTTAATCGCCGACGAGATTTCTGAAATTAGGGCGGTTTTATCTCAAAAACCTGCTTTGCCACCCACCCTTTATTTGACCCTCCCGCCAAATAGCAAACGGAGTATTTTAGAGGAAATTCGCCAATTGGTTCTGGAAAACCCCGGTGAAAGTCCGCTCGTCTTAAGGATTATTCAAGACCATCACTTAAAGACCGTTCGGGTGAAGTCAAAGGTGAAGGTTACCAAGAGCCTGCTTCTTCACTTGACGGAATTGCTTGGTCGTGATAGAGTAGAGGTCAGGCGTGAAGATGAAAAGAAGCATTGAAGTAATTACGGACCGAACCATAATTCAGCCCGGCGATACCCTGAACATCTATCAAAAGGGCTATTCCAAATTTTCGGGCGTTGTTTTGGCAAAAAGAGGCAAAAAGAACCCCTCAGCCAGTTTTACGGTGCGGGCGATTCTTTCTGGCGTGGCAGTGGAGAAGATTTATCCGCTTTTTTCTCCCTTAATCACCAAAATCGAACGCTTAAAAAAGGCAAAAACCCGACGGGCCAAACTTTATTATTTGAGAGAAAAGATTGGTAAAGAACTTAAACTCAAAGAAAAAATCGAAACCAAACCCATTTCAACCAAGAAAAAGACCGACTCTTGAATATGAGCAAGGGCTGAAAAAGGAGGGTTTTGCGAAGATTGCTGGTTTGGATGAGGTGGGTCGTGGCGCCTTGGCCGGACCAGTGATGGCCGCGGTTTGTGTATTACGCGATGGTCGACTGTTGGAAGAAGTGCGGGATTCTAAGATGCTTTCTGAGAAGAAACGAAAGGAGCTGGCTCGAGTGATTAAAAGCAGGGCCAAGGGTTGGGCGCTCGCTTCTGCCTCTCCTGCGGAGATTGAAAAATTGGGCATTCAAAAGGCGACCTATTTGGCTTTTCGGCGAGCGATTCAAAAATTGGTTCAACCGATTGATTATCTTTTGGTCGATGCCTATCAAGTTCCTCAAATTGATATCCCGCAAAAAGCGTTGAAAAAAGGAGATCAAATCTGTCTTTCGATCGCCGCTGCTTCGATTTTGGCCAAGGTTGCCCGCGATGAATTGATGAAAAAGATGGCCCAGAAATATCCAGGCTATCATTTTGAAGAAAACAAGGGTTATGGAACAAAGGAGCATCTTCGGGCTTTAGAAACATTGGGTCCTTCACCGATTCATCGCCAAAACTTTCAGCCAGTTAAGGAGAAAAAATGAGTCACCAGGGTCAGGATTTGGGTCGAAAGGGGGAAGAGCTGGCGACCCGGTTTTTAAAAGAGAAAGGCTGGAAAATCCTGCTTCGCAATGTCCGGCTTAGTTTTGGCGAGATTGATATTTTGGCTGAAGATGGGGAGGATTTGGTCGTTGTGGAGGTGAAGACGAGGGCATCTTTGGAGTTTGGCCAGCCGGCTGAGGCAGTGGATTATGAGAAAAAGCGCAAGTTGTGGCAACTGGCTCAACTTTTAAGCCAGCAGAATCCGACAAAGAACATTCGGATTGATGTGGTAGCGATAAAAATCGGCAAAAAACCTCAAATTGAACACATCAAAAATGCCATTGAGTGGGGTTAGTCAAGAGACAAGATCAAAACCCAAAGGCTGGTCTTGTTTTTTGAATGGAAAGGGGCTATTTTAAAAAGTAAATGATTCGCGTGCGTTTAGCCCCTTCTCCCACTGGTCCGTTCCATTTGGGCACTGCCCGGACAGCTTTATTCAATTTCCTTTTTGCGCGACATAACCAGGGTCGCTTTATTTTACGTTTTGAAGACACGGACCGCACCCGCTCCACCCTTGCTTCAGAAGAGGACATTTTGGAAGGGTTGCGTTGGTTGGGATTGGACTGGGATGAAGGACCGTTTCGCCAGACCGAACGACTCCCTCTTTACCAAGAGTTTGCCCAAAAGCTTTTGAAAAACGGTCAGGCTTACCTTTGTTATTGCACCCCCAAAGAGTTGGAAGAGGAGAGGAAGAGGCAGCGGCAAAAAGGCGAGCCGCCCTGTTATAGCGGTCGTTGTCGCAATTTAACCAAAAAGAAAATTGAGCAGTTTGAGGCCGAAGGACGACGACCAACGGTTCGTTTTCGGATTCCGCCCACCTCTTTAAGTTTTTCTGATCTAATCCATGGCTTAGTTCACTTCGACTTAAAATTAGAGGGGGATTTTGTTATTTTAAAGTCCGATGGCATCCCGACCTTTCACTTGGCGGTGGTGGTTGATGACGCCTTAATGAAAATTAGCCATATTATCCGCGGGGAAGACCACTTGTCTAATACCCCCAAGCAAATTCTCCTTCAGAAAGCACTCGGCTTTCCGCAGCCGCAATACGCCCACCTTCCGCTCATTTTCAATCCTGACAAAACAAAGATGTCGAAAAGAGCCGGGGCAGTGGAGGTGTCAGAATACCGCAAGATGGGTTATCTGCCTGAAGCAATGGTTAATTATTTAGCCCTTTTGGGTTGGACACCCAAAAAAGAGGTTCTCAGCTTGAGCGAGTTGGTCAAAGAGTTTTCTTTAGATGCTCTCCAAAAAAGTCCGGCTATCTTTTATCGCCAAAAGTTGGATTGGTTGAATGGGGCCTGGATTCGGCGTTTGGGAGTTAAAGAGATGACCAAGAGGATTCAGGCTTTTGGTTACCCTCAGGTGAATGAGGCGATGGTTGAGATTATCTATGAAAGAATTAAAAGACTGGATGAGGTGCCTTTTTGGACCGATTTTTTCTTTAAAAAAATCGATTATTCCTTAACCGAACTGGTGCCGGCTGGTTCGAGTCAAAAAGGAGCGAAAGAGATTCTTTTTGCTTTTTTAAAGGAGCTTCAGGGTGTTGCTTGGCAAAAAGAAGCATTAAAAAATAAGGCTTTTGCTCTTGCCCAGAAGATGAATCTAAAAATGAAAGACTTGCTTGTGCCGGTGCGCGTTGCTTTAACCGGTCGCTCAATTTCTCCGCCTCTTTTTGAATCAATGGAGATTCTGGGTCAAAAAGAGTCAATAAAGCGGATTTCTGAGGCATTGCAAAAATTAAATGGAGGGGGAAGTGAAAAAAATTAGGGTTTTGGAGATTATTGGCGACGCCAGCCTTTTTGGTGGGGCTGTTTCGTTTCTTTCTTTGGTTAAGGGGCTGAATAAGGAGCGGTTTCGGGTCTTTTGCATTTGTCCACCCGGGCCGCTCTTTTTGCGATTACAAAAGATTCCAGAGGTAGAGAGCAAGGCAGTGGTGATGCGTTCTGGTTTTGATTTGCAGGCAGTGAAAGAGATTCGGCGGATTGTTGATGGATTTGCGCCTGATATTGTTCATACTCATGGGACGCGTGGTGGTTGGTTGGGTCGTCTCGCGTGTATTATGGAAAGAGATTATGCGCCGCAGGTGATTTATACTGAGCATCTTTGGACTGAAGAATATAAATTAGACAATCCGCTCAATCATTTTCTGCAACTTTCTGGTTTGTATTTTTTGGAACTTTTTACCAATTGCACAGTAGCGGTTTCTCAGGCAGTGGCTGACTTTTTAATCCGACATAACATCTGTCGAGCAGAAAAAGTGGTGGTGATTTACAATGGGGTGAAAGCACCGAAAATAAGTGAAATCAAAAAAGACAAAGGTAAAGAAAAGGTGATTGGGTTTGTTGGCAGCTTGACCAAACGAAAAGGGGTGAATTATTTGCTTCAAGCCGTGGCAGAGTTAAAAGAGGGGGTGCGGTTGGTTTTGGTGGGTGATGGTCCGGAAAAAGAGCGTCTTTTGGCCTTGACCAAGCGCCTGAAAATTGATAAGATGGTTTCGTTTGAAGGATTGGTTGACGATCCTTTCCAATATTATCCGACATTTGACATCTATGTTCAGCCTTCTTTAGATGAAGCTTTTGGAATCGCTACCTTGGAGGCGATGGCTTCTGGTCGACCAGTGATTGCTTCTTGGGTGGGCGGTTTGGGGGAGTTGTTAGGGGTTTCGTCGGACAAAATAGCAAAACAGGATTGGAAAAAGACTTATCTTTTGGCGCCTTATGGTCTTGTGGTCCCGCCCGCCAATCCCAAGGCATTGGCTGAAGCGATGAGGCGGTTATTGAAAGATGAGGAACTGGCGATGAAATTAGGAGAAAAGGCAAGAAAGAGAGCGAAGGAGTTTTCGGCGGAGCGGATGGTTTCTGAGACAGAGAATCTCTATCTTGCTTTAGCCGATTGATTGCCGGGTCGTCTAGCGGTAGGACGCCTGCCTCTGGAGCAGGAAGTCGTAGGTTCGAATCCTACCCCGGCAGCAAGATTGTTTGTTTTAAACCCAATATTTTTCGAAGAAACTAAGTTTTTCTCATCAGTTCGAAGCACCGATGAGAAATATTAATCCTTAATTAAAGAAAATCAGTTCAAAACGAACAATATAGCTCCACAAACGGAATCCCTTCAAGCCTTCACTCTCACCTCATTAACTTAATAGCTTTAAAATCTAAGGGGTACCAAGAACCTTCATCTTTCCATCATCACTTCCAATCACTACCTTGTCTCCTTCCGGAGAAAAATTAGCTGCTTGAATCCATCCTCCTGCTTGATACTCTGCTAAAACCCGAGGTATGATATTTCCTTTTTCATCTTTTTTCGCCAAAGAGATAACTTGCATTTTATCACCAGTCCCAATCACTACCTTGTCTCCTTCGGGAGAAAAATTAGCTGCAAAAACAGCTCTTCCTGCCTGATACTCTGCTAAAACCCGAGGTATGATATTTCCTTTTTTATCTTTTTCTGTTAGAGAGATAACTCTCACCATTTTATCATCATCACTTCCAATCACTACCTTGTCTCCTTTCGGAGAAAAAACAGCTGCTTGAACATATCCTCCTGCCCGATACTCTGCTAAAACCTTTGGTTCCCCTCGCTCATCTTTTTCTGTTAAAGAGATAACTTGCATTTTACCACCAGTCCCAATCACTACCTTGTCTCCTTCGGGAGAAAAATTAGCTGCATAAACAAATCCTCCTGCCTGATACTCTGCTAAAACCCGAGGTATGATATTTCCTTTTTTATCTTTTTCTGTTAAAGAGATAACTTGCATTCCAGCACTCCTACGTCCAATCACTACCCTATCTCCTTCCGGAGAAAAATTAGCTGCAGTAATCCATCCTCCTGCCTGATACTCCGCCTGATACTCTGCTAAAACCTTTGGTTTCAGTAAAATATTTTTTTCTGTTAAAGAGATAACACGCATCATTTTATCATCACCTCCAATCACTACTTTGTCTCCTTCGGGAGAAAAATCAGCTGCATAAACAGCTCCTCCTGCTTGATACTCTAATAAAACCTTTGGTCTCCCTCGCCTATCTTTTTCTGTTAAAGAGATAACTCTCACCATTTTATCAAGCTCAGTCCCAATCACTACCTTATCTCCTTCGGGAGAAAAATTAGCTGCAAGAATCCTGTCTCCCGTCTGATACTCTGCTAAAACCTTTGGTTCCCCTCGCTCATCTTTTTCTGTTAAAGAGATAACACGCATCATTTTATCATCACCTCCAATCACTACTTTGTCTCCTTCGGGAGAAAAATTAGCTGCATGAATCCATCTTTCTGCCCGATACTCTAATAAAACATTTTCCTCGGTTAACCTTCCTTCTAATTGCCAGCCAATGATTTCCTTTTTTTCTTTTTCGTCAAGCTTTTTTATCTCATTAGCGAGTGCAGTTATTCTTTGATAACCTTCAATCGCTTTTTCCCCTGTAAGCTCTCCTCTTTCAATTTTTTCCTGAATTTCCCTTATTTCTTCTCTCAATGCTAAAACCCTCTCTTCTTTGATTTCCTCAAGAGACTTTGGTTTTTCTTCTGGTGTTTGAGCAAAATGTTGTTCAAAAGTTTCGGACATCTTCCTCTAAAAGTTTCTTAATTTTCTCTGAAACGTTGGGGTCTGTTAAGATAGATTCTAATGCATCTTTGGCATCACGTCTAGCTTGTTCTACTCTCTTTTCCAGGTCTTCTTCCAGTCTTCTTCTTTCTTCTTCAGTCATCGAGGCGCGTTCAGCCAGAATATCAAGAACTTCTTTGCAAGACATTATCTTTCCTTCAAACATAACTGCTCCCGGAGGCAAAACCCGACCGCCTGTTTTGAGCGTTTCTTCAGATTTTTTAATTACTTCTATATTACTTGGCTCCATAACATTTCTAAAAAATACTTGCATTGCTTCTTTTCTTTCCGGATCAGCGAGACGATCAAGATAATATCTTTCAAAAGCATTTTTTAAGGTTTTGGGAATGTCTACTAATCCTGTTTCAGGATTTCTAACCTGAAAGTGGTCTAAATAACTAAATAATCTGAGGGGATTTCTACCGGAGAACTCAAATTGTTGTGTTCTCCTTCTTTTTTCACCTCTAATTTCAATATTGTCACCAACTTCTTGATAATATTTAGTAAATTGATTATCTAATAAATCAACGAAATCAGCGATTTGTTTGCCGAGTTCTTCATCTAATACCTTATCCCACTCTAACCCTTTTTCAACAGGTATGAATGCTATTTCTGGTAGGAGTCGAGTTAGTTCTTTTTGTCTTGTCTTCAATCTACCGCCAGCAGTTTTTCTGATTATTTGTTTTTTTGTTTCTGCCTCTTCAGAACTTATCGCTTTCCACGCCAAACGATCAGTCACTGGCGCCACTACTTCACTTCTGCCAGGAGTTTTTTCTGGATAATTAGAAGCAAAACAAATCCAGGTATCTTTGCCTCGACGATAAATTGTTTTTCCAGTATTGCCCCAATAACTAATTGAATCTGAAAGAGCGCCTTTTTCTCCACCGATTTGTAAAAATATCTGCTGATAATTTGAGGGAATAAGATTAAATTCATCAACAATCAAAACATATCCTCTGCTTTCTTTGCCTAAATAAGCTTGAAGCAAAGCTCCTTCTTTAAATTCCCATTCTACTTTGCCCGTTAGAGTAGTTCTTTGGACCAAACTTTGAAGTTCAGAAGTATATCTTTCTTGTAAAGGATTAAACCACTTCACCAATTCTTGTATTCGTTGATCGGCAATCTCTTTTGAAATATCACCGTTATTGAATTGATTTCTAATCTCTTTGTGTTTTTTGTCAAACTCATCGGTTATTTGTCTGTATTCGGTTTCTAATTGGTCGTATCGTCTGAGTGTATCTAAAACTACTGGATCTTTCAATTCTTTTTGATGGGCAGCTGGCGCCCAATGACCTAAAATTTCAAGTTCTGATGTCCGAGGAGTACCCACCAATTCTAAAATAGGCGCCTCTTTCCCATGGATAAGCTGAACAAATTTTTTCATCAAAAAAGTTTTACCAACACCAGGATCACCTTCAACCATTAAAGGTTGACGTAATTTATAACATTCAACTATTGTTCGAAGTAATGTCTGATCTAACTTTGAAAAAACTATCTCTTCTTTGATTTTTTCTATATCTTCTCGGGAAGCATAGGTTTCTACTTCCACTCCCAGGATATTAACAAATCGTTTTTTCTCACTGGTTTCAGGATCTGTTTCTTCGCGATAAAAAATACCACCTTCTTTTTTAAGATTTTCAGCAATTTCTTGCTCTTTTTTTTCTTCAGGTGATTGAAATTTTATTCTTTCTAGCATAGTTTTAAATTCTTATTACTGGACCAAAAAGATTTATAAAAAACGGGTATGTAATTTTTGTTTCTAAGAAATCCGAGTTAACGCAAATGATAATGCGAGTCTTTGGATTAAGCTCCATTCGGAAAAGCTCTTTTTCTTCAAAATGTGAAACAGTAAACGAATTATCCTCACTTAATTGCTTCAAAATTCCAATAATACCGGGAGCAGGATCTGCTTGACAATCGACCAAAAGCCATTGACCTTCCCGGTTGGCAATGACCAACGCTTTCAAGAAGTTCTCGACATCATAACGGTCTTTTAATCCAAAAAATCGTGCCTTACCTTCTGGAAGTAAAGTGAAAACATCCTCGGCCTTTAGAGAAGAAGTGGGTTCGAAAATTACTAATCCTAAATCAAAAATCAGTTTTCGTGAAGACGGATCTTCCGGAATACTAACTTTCTCTAAAACTTCAAAAAATTCCTTCAATTTCTCCTTTGTTGTTTGCGATATTTCGCTCATAATTTTATTTTAAGATATTGTTTTCAAATTTTCAATACTTCTCGGGATTCCTGATAATATCTTCTAAAAGGTCTGCTAAAGCTTCTGAAAAACCCTTACCTTTTTCTGGTTTAACCGTTTGCATTACTAACCCGAAATCGTAACCATATTCCCTTACAAGTTCTTGTAATGTTTGCCCGTTTTCTTCCTCGCCTAACCATATTAACCCTATTTTAATTTTTAACCTCTCCCGTTCCGCTTTAGTTTCCTTTAATAATTCTTTCAAATTGTCGCGGATATCGTAGTTTGGCCCCCCGTCAGAAAAAGTAAGTAAAAAATTGGCTGTTTCACCCAGATTTTGCTTTAATGCCTCCAGAGCGAAAAGAGTTGCTGAATAAGTGTTCGTTCCAGCGTCATCATCTTGGGTTCTTTCTGGGATTGTAGAAAGTTTATCCTCAACTTCTTTTGTAAATCTTTCTTGAATTTCTTTAAAAGGAAAAATCCTATTGTGAAATCCAGTGATCCCTTGATGGATAGTCAAAGTATCTGAGTTTAAGTCTTCAATACGGTCAATGGCTTCCCCGGCAACAATAAAACCCTTAAACGTTTCTTCGATTTTTCCCCCAGCCATTGAACCCGAAAGATCTACCAGATGCCAGAACCGGTAATCTTTTCGCTCTGGTGCTGTTTCCCGAATCCAAAGCTTATATTTCTGTTCAACATCTGCTTTTGCCTGCATCGCCCGCGATATGTCCAAACGTTGACCAGCAGGGTAACCCGCTTCCTCGCCTCCATATTCTTCTGGCTTTAAAATGCGTCTTAGTCTGTAATACAAATCATCAATTAATCCAATAACCTTTGCTCTTGTTCTTTCATAAGGTGTCATTTTTTCTTTTCGCATTTGTTCCAATTCTTCTTCGATGCGTTGTTTCTCAATTTCAGTCTTCCGGCTCCTCTGTGCCGCCTCTCTTTCTATTGCTTCTCTTTCCCGCCTCTCTCTATGGCTTTCTGGTTTATCTGGATTAAGCTTCCCCTCTGATTCCTCGTTTATTTTATCTTCAAAATCTTCTAATTGTTCTCTGGCTTTGTCTTTTAATTCCTCGCGTTTTTGACGAGGCAATTTATTAAATAATTTTTCTAATTCTTGCTTTGTTCCTTCAGAAAGCTTATCTTCCGGATATGGCATTTCCTCGCCAGATTGAGTATCCTCTAAAGCATCTTGAATATCTTTCAATTCCTTTTCTGCTTGTTTTTGCTTCATTTCTTGTTCTAATTTTTCTACTTTTTTCTTTTCAATTTGTTTTTCCGATTCCTCTTTTTCTTTTCCTTGGGCTGATTTAGCTTTTTCTTCTAATTCTTGGATTTCTCTTTCTAATTCTTCTTGTTTTCTTTTTGCTTCTTCTATTTGTCTTTGGTCTTCTTCAATTTCTTGATTTAATTTTTCAGCTGCTTCCCGCACGGCTCTATCAATTTGCTCCTGTAGTTCTTTTTTAACATCCTCGGGCAATCCATTAAATGGGCTCAACTCTTTCTCTAATTCTTCAATTTCTCTTTGGAGTTCTTCTTGCCGTTCTTTATTGCCTTCTTTTTGGGCTTGTTTCATTTCATTTCTTTTTTGCTTTAGTTTTTTTTGTTTTTGTCTAAAATCTTTAAGCATCTGCCTTTGTTCTTCGGTATGTAAATCCATCTCTACCAGTTTTTTTACTTCTGGCCAGATATACTCTGTGTTTATCCTAAATCTTTCTTGAGCTGTTTGGATAATTTCTTTTTTCTCTGGGTTTTCGGAATCGGGATTTGGAATAGTAGATCGACTTCTTCTGGCGTCATCAATCGTTCTTTGTAATGCTTTTTCTACTGCAGGATCAAGTTTTTGACTAAACCTTCCTTGATGCCAATCGCGGATTATTTCTGAACCATAATAAGCAAACTTTGGCTGATATCCAAGCTGGGTAGCAATTATTTGCACTTCAGGGGTACCCAAAACTACACCTTCTTCTTTTAATTGTTCGTTATAAAATTTTTCAGTATATCTTTTCAGCCCCGGAAAACGTTTTCCCATCCAATCATTGACAGCCGGATCTTCTATCACATTTTGGAGATAATCAAAGCCGATTTGAGAATAAAGTTCCCCGATCTTTTCCTGAGAAAGCCCTAATTCTTTGAGATGGGGAGTAATCGCCCGATGACTACCTTCGTGTCCAGCAATAAACTTTGCTTGCTCAAGATTTTCTTTAATATATAAAGGATCAAAAGTAATGGAGCCGTCTTCAGTATCAAAAAAGCTTCCGCCTCCGGGATCGCCTAATTTTACTTCCATCCCAAAATCTCCCCCTACTCTTTTGGCAATAATTTCTAGGAGGCGCCACTCTTCTTCGGGAATCTCTATTTTCTCGGTCTCTCCCCGCGTTGGTTTTTCTTCTTCCGGGAAGTATTGTCTTGCTTCAAATATTCCCATAACTGCTTTCTATGTTAGGAAACTTTTGTTAAAATGTAAAGTAAAAGAATTAATATCTGATATTCATGTCCGAAACTTTTGAACAACATTTTGCTCAAACACCAGAAGAAAAACCAAAGTCTCTTGAGGAAATCAAGGAAGAGAAGGTTTTAGCACTAAAAGAAGAAATAAGGGGAATTAAAGAAAAAATTGAAAGAGGAGAGCTTACAGGAGGAAAAGCGATTGAAGGTTATCAAAGAATAACTGCACTCGTTAATAAGATAAAAAAGCTTGACGGAAGAGTTGGCTGGCAATTAGAAGGAAGGTTAACCGAGGAAAATGTTTTATTAGAGTATCAGGCAGGA
>Ga0078972_1009662_pt1 | contig 18822 bp, 12 predicted proteins | sample YelNatPaOPGAMG01_FD_67568 | JGI IMG/M metagenome (GOLD analysis project Ga0078972, IMG submission 67568) | Hot spring thermophilic microbial communities from Obsidian Pool, Yellowstone National Park, USA - OP-RAMG-01 (SPADES assembly) (version 2) | ecosystem: Environmental > Aquatic > Thermal...
AATGAACATGCCTGAAAAATCCATGGTTTCGCGGGAAAGAACGCCGCAACGAACAAGCTCTTCTCCTGCTGTTTCTGCCCCCTTCAAAATCTTTTCAATTAATTCTGGGAAGATTTCTCGGTAACCGAGGAGCGGGCCGTGCGGCCGCAAGAGATGCCCCACATATTCGCTCCCAAAATTGAGGCACATTTTTCTGCAGTGCAAGATCAGGGCGTCGAAGTTGTCCATCTCGTGGAAGCCACAGTTGCTGATGAGTACGAATTTCCACTTCCGTTCGTTGTCAACCGGATGTCGGCAATGATCCTGCACGAGGACAAATTCGGGCTTTGCAAGTGGGACCAGGCGATCGAGGAAAATCTTTGTCTGGCCCGTCACGCCGTCAACATAGACCGGAGTCGCCAGCACAAAAACGTCCGCCCGCTTGCACATGTCGAGGAGAGCGGCCTGGTCGTCCTTTTGGATGCATACCCCCGGGGTCTTTATCCAGCAATTCAAACACCCTAGACATGGTTTTATCTTGAGTTTGTTCAGGAAGACTTCCTCGACCTGAGCCCCCGCATTGATTGCGCCCTTTACGAATGCCTCTTGCAACAGATAGGTGTTGCCTTTACGCCCGCGGGGACTGCCGTTCACCACCAAGATGTTCATTTTCTCCCTCCGCATACGTCCTCGTGGTATTATCATAACATAAGCTGCAAAAAAACCGTGAAAGGCAATGCCTAAAAGGCGCCTGTGATGCCATGAATCTTGAGATATTGCAGTATGTGGGCCACGAGCTCAACGAAATTCTCGCGGGTGGGTTCATCAACAAGATATATCAACCTTTGCCGCGGGAGATCGTCTTGAGGGCCCGCGTCAAAGGAGCCTCCGAGGTGAAGGTCATGGTCAGTGCAGACCCTAAATTCGGTAGAATACATCTGACCCAGCTCAAGATCCCAAACCCGCCAGCCCCTCCAAGGTTTTGCGCCTTTCTCAGGGCTCATCTGCAAGGGGCAGTTATCGATTCAGTCTCTGTGGCAGACGATGATCGGGTCTTGACCATGACGTGCCTCAAGAAAGCAGGCCAGACATTGACCACACGGCTTTTTATACTCGAGCTGCTGGGGAGGGATTCAAACATGCTCCTCGTGGACGGCGAGTCTCACATGATAATGGACTGCTTGCACGCTATTCCCGAAAAAGAGACGGCGACTCGTGCGGTGCGGCCGGGCATACCTTACGTCCCTCCGCCGAAAAGAGGCCAGCAGCGTGAGCCAGTCAATACAGCGCCTGAAATGCGTGCCATCCGACCGGCGATCGTCCGAACCCATAATGGGAAGCGCGAGCTGCGAACTCATCCAATATCCCCGCACGACGAAACATTCGAGACAATGAATGAGGCTGCCGATGCCTTTTATGGGCCATTGATCTCTGCAATGATCGTGGAAAGTCTCCGCAGGACTTTCACAGCGCCTCTACGGACTCGTCTTGCGAGCCTGTCGAGACGGATGCAAAAAATATCCCAGGACAAAGAAAGGCTCGAAAGGCTTGCCAGCGGTATGGAGATGGGTGAATTGCTCAAGGCAAATCTGCATAAAGTAACGAAGGGCATGGACCGGCTGGAGGTGATGGACTGGTCCGGCCAACGAAAGGTTGCCATCCCTTTGGAGCCGGCGCTCGACGCCGTCGCCAATATGCAGAGGATCTTCGCCAAGGCTTCTAAAGGGAAACGGGGGAGGGGTTACGTCGAGCAGAGGATGGTGGACACGATCGCAGAAAAAAGAGCGCTGGAGGACCTCTTGTTTCTCCTCCAGGAGGCCGAGACCTTGGAGGAGTTAAGCGCCATCGTTGAAGGGGCCTCGATTCCTCATGAAGAAAGATCGACTGCAGGCAAACACGAGCAGTTCATGCCTCGCAGGAAGGCAGAAACCTTTCCGGCCTATCGGCGGTATCTATCGGCCTCGGGCTTTACAATCCTGGTCGGAAAGACCGGCAAGGGCAATGACAGCATTGTCAGGCAAAAGGCGCGAGACAGCGATTTGTGGTTTCACGCAAAAGACGCCGCCGGCGCGCATGTGGTGATGCAAGTGGCGCCAGGAAAAGCTCCGACTGAGGATGATATAAGGAAGGCCGCAGCTTTAGCGGGCTACTTTTCTAGGCTGCGCTCGGCAGGAAAAGGCGAGATCATGATGGCCAGGCTGAAAAACGTTCGCACGATGCGGGGCTCAACGCCTGGCAAGGTTGTGGTCGCCGCATACGAAACCCTGGTTGCGCAGTGGCCAGTCCACGGCGACCTTCACCATAAAGCGCTTCTCGACGAAAACCTTGAATTCGAAGGTGATTCTCCCCTTGCTTGACGGGAGGCGAAATTGCGTAGTCGCGATCGGCTCGCTGCCATGACAAGACATTTATCGAATATCAATGGGAAAGACGCCAAGAAATGTCATGCTAACGAGAAGTCGTCTATAGCAGTTGTCTAAAGTTTTGTCCCATTGGCAGGCTTTGTTCCATAGGCGTAAACATTTGACGATGACTATTATCCTCTATGTCATTTCGAGGCGCGTAGCGCCGAGAAATCTTAGACCTGTTCTCAAAAGTAATCACAAATTCAATGAGGCCCCGGTCATTTCGAATGCATGGTCCCTGTCATTTCGAGCGAAGCGAGAAATCCTGGTCAGAAAACCAAGATTTCTCAGTCGCAGCCTCTCACTTCGTTCGAGACTCGCTCCTTCGAAATGACAAAGGTGACCTTTGGCGGCTGTCAGGGGGGGGCCGAAAGCGGCAACACGCTCGACTAGGCGGCCCTCATTCCGACAGAAATTTCGAGAACCCGTATATTTGGTGATTGCGAGGCGCCAAAAGGGACAACGCAGTCTCAGCTGACCCAATCGAACAGACAGGCATCTGACCATCTCGTAATTCACTTCGAGGACCGTTGCATATTATTTTTTTTGAATGCTGCACGGCGCCGCATTGTGCGAGCCGTTTTTATTGTTTGATCATCTCCACTGCCAACATCGCAAACTGTGCTTGACGGGATCGCTCCTGACCGCTTAAAATATTTTGTTTATGTACAGCGGCGCAGAGCGCGTGATACGAGAGACTACATGATTCAACTTATCAAAGGATTCCATGATGTCCTGCCGCCAGAAACGGCAAAATGGCGCTTCGTGATCGAAACGGCGCGGGAGAATCTCGTCAGATGCGGTTTCCGGGAGATCATCATTCCGGTTATGGAAAAGACGGAATTGTTCCGGCGCGGCATCGGTGAAGTCACCGACATTGTTGAAAAGGAAATGTACACATTCACCGATCGGTCTGGCGAATCCCTCAGCCTGAGGCCCGAGGCTACCGCAGGCATATTGCGAGCTGTGGTGGAACATTCCCTCCTCCGTCGCGACCCTGTACTGAAACTCTTTTCCATAGGGCCGATGTTTCGAAGGGAACGGCCATCCAAGGGAAGGTATCGGCAATTCTACCAAATCAATGCAGAGGTTCTTGGAGACGATCACCCATTGACCGATGCCGACACTATTGCAGCGGCGTACCAGATCATGGCCGATATAGGCGCAAAGTCAGTTATCATGGAAATCAACTCAGTGGGGTGTCGCTCGTGCAGGACGGCATATCGCGAGGCCCTCAGGTCATACCTCGCCCCCCATCTCCCGCGGCTATGCGCGGACTGCCGACGGCGCTACGACCTCAATCCACTAAGGGTGCTGGATTGCAAGCAGGAGGAATGTCGAGAGATTTGCGCAACTGCCCCTCTGATTATCGATCACCTTGACGCATCGTGCCGTGAGCATTTCGTCCAGGTCCAGCAGGCCCTTTCAGCGCTTGAAGTTCCCTACCGTGTGGAGCCTCGTCTTGTAAGGGGACTCGATTACTACACGCGAACAGCCTTCGAAATCATCCATGACGAACTGGGCAGGTCAAAAGCGGTTGGGGGCGGCGGCAGGTATGACTCGCTGCTGCGAGAATTGGGGGGCGACGATGTGTCCGGCATAGGGTTTGCCATAGGGATAGACAGGATCGCCATGGGCATCGACGGCGGCGGTTCTTATGAACCCCACGTTGATGTGTATGTGGCAATGCTTGGAGATAATGCTCGTGAGCAAGGCATAAAACTCGTCCACTCCATAAGAAGGAGCGGGCTCTCTGTGGAAACGAGGTACTCGCCCATGAGTCTCAAGTCCCAAATGAAGCTCGCTGACAAATTGGGCTGCAAGAAAGTGGTCATGCTGGGGGAGGACGAGCTTGCCAAAGGTGAAGCGACGGTACGAAACATGGAAACCAAAGAGCAATTCTCTGTAAGGATTGAAGATATTATACGTTATTTGCAAGGAGAACATTCGTGAAACTGGATGGCCTGGATGGGTGGGCGCGTTCCCACCTATGCGCTGAAATTACCGAGTCTAATGTTGATCAACGCGTCCGTCTTTTCGGCTGGGTGCTGAGAAGACGAGACCACGGCGGCGTCATTTTCATCGATTTGCGGGACCGATCCGGTTTCGTCCAATTGGTCTTCAATCCCGAGTATTCGGAAGAATGCCACCAAAGGGCTCATGTTCTCAGGCCGGAATGGGTCATTGCGATCAGCGGAGTCGTCTTGCGCCGCCCCGAGGAGTCGGTCAATCCAGATATACCAACCGGCAGAATCGAAGTCTTTGTGGATCAACTGAAAATCCTCAACAGATCTGAAGTACCGCCGTTTCCTTTGGATCAGGACGACCCGCCTACGGATGCGGTACGGTATCGGTACCGGTACCTGGATTTGAGGCGTATGACTGGGCCGCGTCAAAATCTCCTCCTGCGACACAAATGCTTTACGCTCATGCGCAATTTTCTCAACAAAGAAGGTTTTGTCGATATTGAAACGCCTTTCCTGACCACCAGCACGCCCGAAGGCGCCAGAGACTACCTTGTGCCGAGCCGCGTCAACCCAGGAGCTTTTTACGCGCTTCCCCAATCTCCTCAAATATTCAAGCAGCTCCTTATGGTAGCCGGTTTCGAACGATACTATCAGATTGTGCGCTGTTTCAGGGACGAGGACCTGAGGGCAGACCGCCAGCCTGAATTCACTCAACTCGACATAGAAACCTCGTTTCTCCAAGAGGAACAACTCTTCGAGATCATCGAACGAATGATCCGAATGATATTTACCGAGCTGCTGAGCATTCCGCTGGCGTTGCCGTTCCCGCGATTGACGTATCAAGAAGCCCTTGAAAAATATGGGCTTGACAAACCTGACACGAGATTTGGCATGGAGCTTGCCGATGTGACAGACCTTCTACGAAGCGCTCAGTTTGGCGTGTTTCGATCGGCTGTTGACAGCGGCGGCTTGGTGAAAGCGCTCAAGGTGGAACAGGGAGACCGACTCTCGCGCAAGGATCTCGATGATCTCAGAGACTTCGCCCCTATTTATGGAGGCAAAGGCGTCGCCTACACCAGAATCCGTGAAGGAGGCGACTGGCAGTCTCCAATTGCCAAGTTTCTGACCATGGAAGAGCGCGTCGCCATCAATGAGCGCGTGGGCGCAAAAAAAGGCGACGTCGTGCTTTTCGCCGCAGACAGCCCTCGGGTGGTGAACGATGTGCTGGGAAATCTACGAAACGTTCTCGCCGAAAGGCTTGGAGAAATACCCACCGGTGCATATTCTTTCGTGTGGGTCACTGATTTTCCCATGTTCGAATATAACGAAGACGAAGGCAGATACCAGGCAATGCACCATCCTTTCACTTCCCCCCGCGATGAGGACCTTGCGCTTCTCGAGAAAGAGCCCGCTGCGGTGAGGGCCCGCGCCTACGACCTCGTGCTTAATGGCACTGAGATTGGCGGCGGGAGCATGAGAATCTACCGGAGCGACATCCAGGAGAAGGTGTTCGCGGCGCTCGGCATCGATCAGGAGCAGGCGCACGAAAAGTTCGGTTTCCTGCTAGAAGCACTCAAATACGGGGCGCCGCCTCATGGCGGCATAGCCCTTGGACTCGATCGATTTCTGGCTATCCTCACGGGATCGGAGTCAATTCGCGATGTCATCGCCTTTCCCAAAACGCAAAAGGCGGTATGTCTTCTCACTGGGGCCCCCACGGAGGTCACCAAGGAACAGCTCAAAGAATTAGGAATCAAGATAGTAGGGAAGAAATAAAGGAGGTTATTTATGGCAAGCTGGGACCCCAAAAAAGGCGTTTTGTACCATGAATACAACAAATTTAATAAAGAACGATTCCTCAGAGAAGTGGACAAACCAAACCTCCTGAGAAACATATTCCCCTATACGGAAGTCCCCAAGGTAGATTTCGATTTTGCCATCCTCCCCATCAATCCCGCTCGCAATTTTCTGATTACAGATACGACGTTTCGCGACGGACAGCAGGCGAGACCGCCCTTCACGGTGGAACAGGTGAGCCGGCTCTTTGATTTCCTGCACAAAATGGGCGGCCCCCGTGGAATTATACGACAATCCGAATTCTTCGTGTACACCAAAAAAGATCGCGAATGCTTGGATGCGTGTCGAGAGAAAGGTTATCAGTATCCCATTATTACAGGATGGATCCGAGCCCAAAAAAAAGATCTCGCCAATATCCGTGCAGCCGGTCTGACTGAAACAGGCATACTCACCTCTGTATCAGACTATCATATTTTCCTGAAAATGGGGCTGGATCGCCGAAAGGCCATGGACAAGTATCTTGATATGGTGAGGGCTACCCTGGAAAAGGGGATTACGCCCCGCTGTCATTTCGAGGACGTGACCAGGGCCGACATCTATGGATTTTGCGTGCCGCTCGCTCAGGCCCTCATGGATATCAGAGAAGAAGCAGGGACGGACATCAAGATACGGCTGTGCGACACGATGGGGTTCGGCGTGACATATCCTGGCGCGGCGCTGCCCCGGAGCGTTCCCAAATTGATTCGAGCCATGATAGACGATGCCAACGTACCAGAAGACCTCCTGGAATGGCATGGGCACAACGATTTCCACAAGGGACTCGAAAATGCCGTAAGCGCATGGCTGTACGGCTGTAGCGCGGTCAATGGCACGCTCTTGGGGATTGGGGAAAGAACCGGCAATACGCCGATAGAGGCTTTAATGATCGAATACATCTCCCTCAGGGGACAGAGTGACGGGATGAACACTCTGGCGATAACAGAAATGGCTGAGTACTTTGAAAAAGAGCTGGGGCATCACATTCCCGACAACTACCCGCTTGTGGGGAAATCATTTAACACTACCAGCGCGGGGGTTCACGTGGATGGCGTACTGAAAAACGAAGAAATCTACAACATCTTTGACACCACGAAAATCCTCGGTCGGCCGCCGCAAGTAAATATTACGGACAAATCAGGCATGGCAGGTATCGCACACTGGATAAATACCAAGATAGACCTGGCCAAAGAGGAAAAGGTGGAAAAAAGCCATCCCGCCATCGCCAAGATTTATGACATCATCACTGAACAGTACGACAAAGGACGCGTTACCGCGATGTCTGACAAGGAGATGATGGCCCTGGTCAAACGCTATTTGCCTGAACTCTTCATCTCCGATTGGGACCGCATGAAACTCATTGCACGAGAAATGGCCTTCAAGATCGTGGAACGTTTCACTACCACCCCTCCCATGCGTTCAGGCAAGACGGAAATCATGGAAAAGGCCATGACCGAGTTTATTGCGAAGTATCCCTTCATCCAGTACTGCTACGTGGCCAACATGGAAGGGAAGAAAATCACCGCCAACATCACCGACATTACCGAAAAAGCTCGATACCAGGAGGAATTTAAGCCGAACGAAGATTTCTCGGATCGCTCTTGGTTTATCAAACCCGTGAAGGACGGAAAAATCCATGTGGTCGGTCCATTCCAGTCGCGAATCACAGGAGCCCTCTGCATCACCGTGTCCGCCCCTCTGAGGGACAAGAAGGAAAAAATGATCGGAGTTTTTGGCGCTGATATAAGGCTCGAAGAGCTGCTCAAAGTGGAAAATGAACTCATGGAGGAACATGGAGTTGAGTTCACAGCCAAGGACATCCAGAAGTTGACGAAAAAGTACGGCGTCTGATCGAACAACCCTGGTCACTCCCAGAATCGACTGGCCACAATTAATGCGCGTGCGAGGACTGACGAGAGCGCCCTGACCAACATCAAATTGTAGGAGCAGCATGATGACCGACGATCCGCAGACCCTGACAACCTCTGACCTCCAGGCCAAACCGCGCCACAAGAACGAAAATTCCCCTCATCTGCTCATGTTTCAAGACAACCTTGTCAAACTCGAGAACATGAGACAAGAGGCCTATGAAGGCGGCGGCGCTTCAAAAATTAGACTCCAGCATGAAAGGGGTAAACTGACTGCTCGAGAGCGGCTCGAGCTTCTTCTCGATGAAGGCTCTTTCGAGGAATTTGACCTTCTAAAATCAGGAAGAGAGGGGCATCTCGGACAACACAAAAGCTATTTAAGCGACGGCGTAATTACAGGTCATGGCACCATCGACGGCCGAGAAGTCTTTGTTTTCAGTCAAGATTTTACCGTCATAGGGGGCTCGCTCGGAGAAGCCCACTCTGAAAAAATAAGTAAAGTAATGGATCACGCTGTTCAAGTGGGAGCGCCCATTATTGGTCTGAACGACTCGGGTGGCGCTCGCATACAGGAGGGCGTGGACGCATTGGCTGCATACGGTCAGATATTCAACCGTAATGTCATGGCAAGCGGCGTCATACCTCAGATCTCGTGCATCATGGGGCCTTGCGCTGGGGGCGCTGTGTACAGCCCTGCAATAACTGACTTCACCTTCATGGTTGAGAGAACGTCTCACATGTTCGTCACGGGACCGAGCGTGGTGCGCAGCGTCATCCATCAACAAATCAGTTTTGACGAACTCGGGGGCGCTCAAGTCCATTCGACCAAAAGCGGCGTTGCACACTTTGTGGCCCCAAATGACATACTGTGCTTGAGACAAGTGAGACAACTCGTGAATTATCTGCCATCAAATAACCGCCAAAAACCGCCAATTTTGGATTTGCGAGACCCCGTAGAACGAGAGGATCGCGCCCTCGACTATCTGGTTCCAGCGAACCCGAACCAAGCATACGACATGAGGGTGCTTATTAACAGCATTCTGGATGGCGCAGAGTTCCTCGAGGTGCATGCTCACTTCGCAAGAAATATTATTGTGGGATTTGGACGTCTCGGCGGAGAAACCATCGGTCTCATCGCAAACCAGCCCGCCTTTCTTGCAGGCGTGCTTGACAACAACGCGTCAATAAAAGGGGCGCGCTTTGTTCGATTCTGCGATGCTTTCAACATACCTCTGGTTTGTCTGGTCGATGTTCCAGGCTTTATGCCAGGTCCTGAGCAGGAGCATGGCGGCATTATACGACATGGCGCGAAACTGCTCTATGCTTTCGTTGAGGCCACTGTCCCCAGGATAACGGTAATCGTCCGGAAAGCGTACGGTGGGGCTTACATCGTGATGAATTCTAAGCATATAGGTGCAGATATCATTTACGCCTGGCCGACGGCAGAAATAGCCGTGCTCGGACCGCGTGGCGCCGCCGAGGTGATCTACAGAAAAGAAATCGAGTCCTCGGCAGACCCGGATCAAACCCTGCTGCAGAAAGAGGCGGAATATCGAAAAACATTCGTTAATCCCTTCTTGGCGGCGAAGAGGGGTTATCTCGATGACGTCATTTTTCCACGAGAAACCAGAAGCAGACTAATCAGAAGCCTCCAATTTTTAGAAGGCAAGATAAAAGAAACGCCGCAGAAAAAGCATGGCAATATACCGCTCTAAGGGGAAAGCGTGTTTGAGAAAATTCTGATTGCCAACAGGGGAGAGATTGCCGTACGTATCATTCGCACATGCCATACCATGGGCATAAGGACGGTGGCGGTATACTCGGATGTGGATTTTCGGTCGCTTCATGTGGAAGCGAGCGATGAAGCGGTCCACATAGGACCTCCTGCAGCAGCCGATTCATACCTATGTAAAGAAAAATTGATTGAAGCAGCCCTGTCTCGAGGGTGCCAGGCCATCCATCCTGGATACGGATTCTTGTCTGAAAATCACGAGTTTGCGCGTATGGTGGTACAAGCAGGGCTTGTTTTTATTGGTCCCTCTGCGGAGGCTATCGCACAGCTTGGAGACAAGATAGCAGCGAAGGCTTTAGCCATAAGCGTCGGCGCGCCCGTCGTTCCTGGGCATCATCAATCGCTGTCTAGTGTTGAGGAAGCGGTGGCTACGGCCGAAAAAATTGGCTATCCCCTCCTGCTCAAGCCTGCCTCCGGCGGTGGAGGTCGCGGCATGAGGATCGTTTATTCGCAATCTGAAATCGAGGACGCATTTACATCAAGTCAGACGGAGACTACGAAAGCCTTCGCTGACAACAGAATGTTTATGGAGCGGTATATCCCTCGCCCTCGTCATATTGAAATTCAAATCATGGCGGACAAGCACGGAAACGTCGTTCACTTTCCCGAGCGAGAGTGCTCTATCCAGAGGCGTTACCAAAAGATAGTGGAGGAGAGTCCCTCTCTTGCAATTAATGAGCCTATACGGAGAACCATGGGGGAGCTGGCGTGCCGTCTAGCTCGAAAGGCCGGATACACAGGCGCCGGCACGGTTGAATTCATCACGGATGAAAACAAAAATTTCTATTTTCTAGAAATGAATACCCGACTTCAGGTTGAGCATCCTGTCTCTGAAATGGTCACGTCCCTCGATCTTGTCGAGTGGCAACTCAGAATAGCGGCCGGGGAGCCCCTGCCCCTCATGCAGTCTGAGATTAACGCGCATGGGTGGGCGATGGAGGCCCGTATCTGCGCTGAAGATCCACGGAGAGGCTTCCTTCCTACGGTGGGCATGATCACTCGGTATGCAACACCAAGAGGAAAAGGCGTGAGGGTTGACAGCGGGGTCAGAGCCGGCAGCGTTGTCACCATTTACTATGATTCACTGTTGGCGAAAGTAATAACTCACGGAGAAAACAGAGAGGAGGCGAGAGAAAGGCTTGTCCAGAGCCTCAATGGCTTCCATCTGGAAGGATTAATTACTAACGTTGATTTTGTGAACGCCGTCGTAAATCACCGTCACTTCGTGGGTGGGGATATCTCGACCAATTTCGTGGAAGAAAACTTCCCAAATGGTCAGCCCGTTGACGAACCGGCCCTAGAGAAGCATCACTACATGGCAATAGCAGCCATTTTGATCTATCATGTGAGAAAAGGGTTGGTGGTGGAATCTCTTAAGCCCATGGCCGCAAAAATAGGGAGAAGACCCCCGGCGCCCACTGCTACCGAATACGTCCTCAAAGGTGAAGGATGTTTGTTCAACGTGCGGCTTGAAGGAGACCAGGTCTCACGTAGTTGGAAAATAGCTGTGGACGATACGTCGTACTATGTCGAAACGCCGGAATTCGAGTTTTATCGGCGAAGACTTAAGTTGAAAATCAATGGGCGATACCAAATGTTCAGGAGTCGCTACCAAGAACAACATATCCAAATATTCTTCTGTGGACTAATAGTTACCTTTGAAATTTATACGCGACGTGAATGGGAACTAAGCGCATACATGCCTGTCGAGCGTACGCCAGTGCGTGAAAATGTACTCCGATGTCCCATGCCAGGTCTTGTGACTCATGTTTGCGTGCAGCCCGGTCAATTGCTACGCAAAGGAGATGAGGTCTTGAGAATCGAATCCATGAAGATGGAAAGCGCGATAGCCGTCCCGTTTGACGGAGAAGTCGAAGCAGTCTTGGTCGCGCCTGGTAAGACGGTTGATACCGATGAGGTTCTGGTACGTTTCAGGAGTATCGCTAACGTCAGTTTGGAATAGCAGATCTTTGCAACATATTTTCAATGGGGCAAGGGATTCGGCAAAGGGAAATACTCGAACTGCTTTGGGGATGAGAGGTCGTTTGCGAAGTACTTTTCACTTGAAAGCGTACACAAATTATTTTGCTGATAATCCATGTAAACGTTATACTATCAACTGACGTCTCAAAGAACTACCCTGCTCAAGGCTACATAGCCATGGACAATATGCGTGATCCGTTCCAGCGTGACGCCGCCTTGATGGAGCAGCTCTTCCGCAAATTCGGGAGATGGGGGAGATTTTCCGTGTATCGGCAGCGCTTCAACCTTGCAGGGAAGAGACTCCTTTGGCGCCTTGTCGTTGAAGGCGCTCGCGGATTGAAACGTCTGATCGATATTATTGGTTCCCTGGCTGGAATTGTAATCTTGTCTCCTGTATTTGTGTTGACAATGTTGGCGATAAAGTTGGAAGATGGGGGGCCGATTTTCTTTGTGCAGGATAGGGTTGGCAAGTGGGGAAAAATCTTTAGAATGTACAAGTTTCGATCCATGGTGATCGGAGCTGACAAACTCAAAGAGACGCTTCAAGATAAGAACGAGGCGGGGGACGTTATGTTCAAGATCCGACGGGACCCGCGGATAACCAGGGTAGGGAGGATCATCCGAAAACTCAGTATCGATGAACTGCCTCAACTGTTTAACGTCTTGAAAGGTGATATGTCTCTTGTGGGGCCGAGGCCTCCCCTACCAAACGAGGCGGCGAAATATACGTTGCATGATCGCGGGAGACTAGAAGTTATCCCGGGTTTAACGGGCTTGTGGCAGGTAAAAGGGAGAAGCGATATCGACTTTCATGGACAAGTGAGGCTTGACCTCCAATATATCGAGAGTCAATCTCTCAAAGGAGACTTAATCCTCCTCCTCAAAACCATTCCCGCGGTTCTCAGTGGAAGAGGGGCGTATTAGTCTCTCCCTTTTTTCTGTTATGTCGGCATACTCGATCCGCGGGGAGTCCTCTGCGGCCGTAGTTCACTATGGGGAACGTTGGGGTGGCGATGATCGTAGTACTCACCTGCTTCCAGGATGGTAAGCCTTTCTTACCGCTCACGCGCAACCGCCCTGTCGCTATGCTGCCCTTCATGAACGTTCCGATTATCCAATCGCACATCGAGCACTTTGTAGAGGCCGGTTTTTCGCGGTTTATCGTGGTTGCCGTGGATTATCCCCTGCCGCTCCAAGAATTCCTCGGAGACGGGTCTCGATGGGGAGCGCACATCGAAGTGGTCGTCCTTAAGGACCCGTGCGAAGATTTTTCGGTTCTGGATCGTCTCTCTTTCAAACTTCAGGGTGAAACCGCCATACTGATGCCGGCCGAGATCATCCTCAACCTCAACATCCCCAACCTTGTCGCGTTTCAAAGTGCTGGGAATGACCCTTATGTCAAGGTTTTTGCACGAAATATCTTGGAAGTCTTACACGGCGCGAATCTGCCCAAGCCAACTTTCAAAAAAAAGCGTCTTGACCCCCTTGTATATACCGGCGTCATGGTTGCCTCCGCGGACGCACGTCCTGAACAGGCCGGCGCGTCCTATTTGTACGAAGACAATTTCATGACCATAAACAACCCAGTGGCCCTGTGGGCGGCAAACATGGCGGGATTGGGCGGATTTTTCTCTGCTATTGGCAGCCGTTATTTCTCAGGTCAAGCAGGCGATATCCGAATCGGCCACCATTTCCGCCGAGGTACTGAGACAGAAATCGTCGCGCCCGCCCTTATTGGGCACCACGTGCGGATCAATCCTCGTGCTTCTCTCTACGGGTGGACAGTTCTCGGCAACGGAGTATTCGTCGATAAAGGGGCGCACGTCGGTCGGAGTGTTATTGCGGACCACACCTACATAGGCTCAGAGACCAGCGTCGAGCATGCCGTCGTTGAGGGAAAACTCATATATAATCTTGAAATTGGCGAGTGGGTCGAAGTGACTGATTCTTTCATCATCTCGGACATTCGAGAAGAGATCCTCACATCTGTGCTTCAAAGCGCTTTCTGGCGGCTGACAGCCCTTGCGTGTCTTACCCTGGCCATGCCTTTGATCCTATGCGGGGCGATCGTGCGTAAAATACGAGGAAAAGACTTCTTCGAGACCCGTCGTTGGTATGTCACCGCAGCATCCTTCCTCGGGGCGAAGCCGCCGCAGCCTGCGACAGTGTCATGCATCAGCTTTCACGAGTGGAACTCTCTTATAGGGAGATTGCCAGCCTTGTTTCATGTCGTCCTTGGCCGAATTCGACTCGTCGGAGTCAGACCGCTGGAAGACAACAAGCCCCCGCTCTATGAAGAGGAATGGACTCTCCTTCGTGAAGAAGCCCCTTGTGGATTGTTTACTCCGGTGGATGCAGAAGGCATACATGATGGTTCAGAAGAGGCAAAAATTGTTGCCGAAAATTACTATGCTGCAACGAGGTCTTTGTCGGGCGATGTAAAAATCTTTTTCCTCGGCGTACTCAAATTGTTCCGGTTATCAATAATGAACGTACGAAACAAGCTAGTCGGCAACGCTGGACGCAAGTCCCGGAAAGAACTGGAAACGAGCTGATGTCGTGCGAATAATCATCGAGGACGTCAAAAAAGGACAAGTTGAGTATGCATCTACCATTTCGATCATCAAATATACTGCGCGTCCGTAATGGATTCTAAAGAGGAGAGTGAGCTCATGGAAGTAGAAAGAATGGACGGCGTGACCATTGTTCACGCGGACGAGAGGCTCGATGCCTCTATGGCGCCTAAACTAAAGTCTTTAATAAAGGAACTTGCTCAAGAGCAGGGCGTCAAGCTCGTCCTCAATCTCCAAAAAACCCGTCTCATCGACAGTTCCGGGTGCGGGGAGCTCGTGGCAGCGTTGAAAACTGTTTTCAAAAATCATGGAGATATGAAGATAGCCAACCCCACACCCCAGGCAAATGCGCTCTTTCAGCTCACACGACTCCACAGGATTTTGGATATTCATGAATCACTCGAAAGCGCAGTCAAATCGTTCCAGTGATGGCAGGCCAGACAAAAATAGTCAACGTCCTCTGACTATTGGCTTTATGACGGTGAAAGGGATTTCTCTGGGGGGCGGCATAGAATCGGTGACTGAACGGCTAGGCAGCCGACTGGTTCAGCGTGGACACCGCGTCGTCGTCTTCTCCGCTTCTCAGTTTGGTTCCAAGACAGGCTACTATAAAGGAATGGAAATAAGAGTATGCCCATCCATCCTACAAAAACACCTCCATAAGATTACGCTGTTCAGCTCTGCCATGTTTCCCCTCATTTTCAAGACCGCTCTGAGATCTATTTCCATGCGTTTCGCCGCGAGTTCATCCCCTCATGCCGAATTCGACATCCTCCATATCCATGAATTTTCGCTCTTTTCGTTCTTCCCTCGCCTCGTGGGCATACCTACCGTCGTTCAAATGCATGCATTACTCTGGAAGCGCGCGAAATGGGGACCTTTGTCACGACTGTTTCTGAAGGTGAATGACTATACCCTAGGGACGTTCCCATGCGCCGTGACCTGTGTATCGAAAACGATGAAGGAACATTTTGAGAAGACATTGGGCAGGGAAGTAACATACATTCCTAATGGCGTGGAGCCTCCAACGCCCAAAGCGCCAGACCACATTAAGACGCTGGGGCTGAATGGCGACGACTATGTCCTTTTCGCGGCAAGACTTGTGCCCGAGAAAGGGGCGCATTACCTCATCGAGGCGTTTCTCAAGGTCAATCCGCCGCTGAAACTGGTGGTCGCCGGCGATGATCCATTCGAGAAAGACTATATCCGTACTTTGCACCGCCTCGGACAGAAAAACGAGAAAATCCTCTTTCCGGGGTATGTGTCCGGCGATGCTTATTTAGAACTTATCACCAATGCCGCTCTCTTTGTATTGCCGTCAGAGATCGAGGGTATGCCAGTGGCCCTTTTGGAAGCTATGAGTTATGGCAAGTGCTGTATTGTGAGCGACATACCAGAGAATGTGGAGGCGCTTAATGGAAACGGTTTCTTATTCTCCAACAAATCCGTGGACGATCTCGCTGGCGCTCTCCATCGGGCCATCCAAGACAAAGACTCTGCGAAGCAGCTCGGCAAACAGGCCCAAGACTATGTGCTGACCGAATACTCGTGGGACAGAATAGTGGGACTATATGAAGACTTTTATCGACGAGTGATTGCTCAAGAACAACGGCGAAGAACGCGATCGTAGTTGGATGGCGAAGGGATCATCATGAAAGAAGCCGCTGCATGAGAGTTTTGTGGATATCACCAAAACTGCCTTTCCCTCTGGAGAGCGGAGACAAACTCCGGCAATTCAATCTTATGAAGCGATTGTCGCAGAAGGTAGAAATCAGTCTCATCGCTTTTGCGATCAGGAGGGAGGAGGAAGAATATGCATCATATCTGCGACAGTACTGCTCTCGTGTGAGAATATTTTATTCTCCCAACCGGTCCCGTGTCAGGCGATTCCTGGCCATGTCATGCCATACTGTTCCCTACTATGTGTGGAGATACTACTCGAAAAACGCTGTGGCCTATATCCGCCAAGAATTGGCTCGGTTCCATCCGGATATTGTCCAGATAGAGCATACGTACATGGCAGAATACCGCCGAGTCCTCTCCAGGGAAGCTGCCCCTCCCACCATTTTGACCAAGCATAACATCGATGCAGACCTGGCGTATCAGAGCTACCGGCTGGCAAATTCAAGCATCGGCAGGATATTTTGGTGGCTTGAATGGAAAAAGATGTCACACTACGAACCTGAGGCGGACAAATCTGTGTCAGCGATCGTCGTCATGTCGCCTCAGGACAAATCAAGACTCTTGGAAAAAGAAAAGGAGCTGCCTCTGGTGGAAATCGTTGAGAACGGAGTGGATACCTCGTTGCTCAAACCCCTCCCTCCACTGCACGATCCTATAGTGATCTTTGTAGGCGCCTTTGATTATCTCCCCAACCAGGACGCAGCCGTGTGGTTTTGCAAAACAATTTTGCCCATTGTCAGGGATTTTCACACGAATGCCAAGCTCCTCCTGGTGGGGCGCAATCCATCTCATGTGGTTACACAGCTTTTGTCCGACGCGGTGGAAATATATGCTGACGTTCCCGATGTACTCCCCTACTACGAGCGCTCAGCCCTGGCCGTTGTCCCATTAAGGGGAGGCAGCGGAAGTAGATTGAAGATTCTCGAAGCCATGGCCTTGGGGCGACCGGTGGTATCTACGAAAAAAGGGGCGGAAGGCCTCCAACTCACGCCTGGACTCGATTTCCTCGAGGCTGATGATCCTGTGGCTTTTGCCGCTGCGATAACGTCTCTTATTCGAGACCGCAATCTTTACCAACGCATTGCGCAGCATGCCAGGAAGACGGTCGAGACGAAATACGACTGGGACATTGCAGCCCAAAAAATGACGCTGCTTTACGAGAGGGTTGCTCGTGAAGGTCTTGATCGTTAATTTCTACGGCAAGGGCGGCATGCTGTATTACGCAGTCGAATTGGCCAACGCGTTGGCTGGGATGTGCGACGCGGCCCTGGTTTTGCCGCGCAAACCCCAACGCGCCTACCGGGGCATCGACAGGAGGGTGCGCCTCCTGGAAGTGATGGTTCCTGAAGATTTCACGAGAAAAAACATCCTGAAAACCCCCTTATTTGGCATGCTGTATCCTATGCTGGTCGCACAAATCCGCAGCCAAAGGGCCGATATCGTCCATTTCACCAACGAAAATATCTGGCTCGTGGGCTTGCTCCCATTCTTGAATAGGCAAAGGCTTGTGTGGACCTTGCATGATCCGATACCGCACCTTGGAGACAGCCTAAGGAAAAAAATCAGCACGAGAATTCTTGGACGTTACAGCGCCCGCATCTTCGTTCATTACCAATATAATCTGGCCATAGCCGCGCAGAATGGCTTCGATGCAAAAAAGCTCGTCGCAATCCCTCATGGATGCTACGATTTTTACGAAAAATACCTCAAAGCGGGCGTTCGGCAGCGCAGAATGTTTCTGTTTTGGGGACGGATAAGGCCGTATAAAGGGGTCGAAACCCTTATCCAAGCAGCCAAATTCCTGCCCGAGGACGTGGAAATCGTTATAGCCGGCGAAGGCGCCAGCAGGTATAAGGATGCCGCCCAAGATGACGGCCGCATTGTGCTTATCGACAAGTTCTTGGCTGACGAAGAGATTGCTGAGCTTTGTCAGCAGTCGATGGCTGTCGTCACCCCTTATGTCGAGGCGACGCAATCAGGGATTGTGTCGGTGGCGTACGCGTGTTCCAGACCCGTGATTGCCACCAAGGTAGGCGCCCTTCCGGAGCAAGTGGAAGATCATCGGACAGGCCTGCTGGTGGAGCCTCAGAACCCCCGAGAACTGGCCGACGCCATGATGAAGATCCTGCAAGACCCCAGATGGGCCCAATCCATGGGCGCTGCTGGCTATCTCAAAAACAAGACAGATATGAGCTGGGAGGGGGTCGCTCACACCGTATATTCTGTGTATAAAGAGATACTCGGCCTTGATTTTGAAGCGACAGACTAGTATTGTGAGTGCAGTTGAGGTATAGTGGCGGCGGATGTTGTCACGAATTGATCCCAAATGACTGCACTTTCCTTGATAGCGGATAGACGCGGCAGGCGTAAAGCGCGGCGGCATAGTGTTGCCCCAGCGCCGATGAGCCGCGAAAGTCGGTTTACTGCATGACGTTGCCAAAAAAGGATGATACGCTGATGGACGTTGCGAGAAGGGCTTTGCACAGCAGCCTCTGCGACGCCTGCATGGTACAGAAAATACGCCAAGGACTTATCGTCATCGATTACGTGTGCGCCCGTAGCTCAGTTGGATAGAGCAACGGACTTCTAATCCGTAGGTCACAGGTTCGAATCCTGTCGGGCGTGCCATAATATCAATAGGTTAGCGACGGTCAAGACGCTGTCCTTTCTTGTTTTGCTGCACTCTTGCTGCAGTGCCAAAGCAGCAACCCCAATCCAGAAGCGGTGCATGAACCACAG